>Ga0194060_10003483_pt1 | contig 11093 bp, 7 predicted proteins | sample SepL225m_MetaG_FD_163427 | JGI IMG/M metagenome (GOLD analysis project Ga0194060, IMG submission 163427) | Anoxic zone freshwater microbial communities from boreal shield lake in IISD Experimental Lakes Area, Ontario, Canada - Sep2016-L222-5m | ecosystem: Environmental > Aquatic > Freshwater >... | reverse complement strand
CTTGAATGCTCACCGAATCAAACACCACGACGGCCAACTGCTCAATTTGCCGCCATCGCTTGATGGCTCGCTCGGTTTCTTTTTGCCGAGCCGCATACATTCGGGCCATCTGGGCCGAGCTGGCTTGGCCAGCCCCGGCGGTCCCAGGAGCTGAAAACCTCCACTGATCGACGGTGCTTCGCAACCAAACTTCGTACTGGCCCAAACGTCTCAAAACCATCTCAGGATCTTTGGGCTCGAGCGGTACTCTGGGCCCACCGGCCTGGGATGGGATTTGGACCGAGTAAGCCACCTGCCAGCGCGAGGCGGGTTTGCTTTGTACCATCAAGACCAGTTCGGCCTCCAAATCGTCCATGCTGATTCGCCACTGGCCTGTCGATTCACCGACGAGTTCTTGTGCCAACGCACCGTTGATGTGGAGCTTGTCCTCGAGCCCCTTATCGAGATTCAACGTAAAAATTCCTTTCGCCTTTTTGGTCGAGAACCCTCGGCCAACGCGAAACTCCTTCTTTTGGAAGGATTGTGAGATGACCAACTTGGTCGGCTCCTGCTCAGGCTCTGCTTGCGCCGGGGCCGGCAAATCCTCTGCCTTCTGGTCCGGTTGGGGATCTTGTGCCTGCTGGGCAGGCATCAGGGCACTTGCTAATGAAACGTTCAACTCCAAAGACTCACGGACCAGAGTGTCAATGCTCTTGGGCTGATCATCGACGAGCATGGCCGAGGGGTCTTGGGAATCACTCAGTTCGGTTCGAGCCAGTTCAAGCTCCTCGTGCTGGCTGATGGGTTCGACTCGCATGCGTTCTGAGGCTGCACTGTTGGATGAGCCTGTCGCTATCTGCGGCTCGGATTGAGATCGAGATTGAGGTCGAGGCAGCCAACCAAGCGCGACCGATCCGAGGAGGATCGCAAGCAGAGCAAATCCGATCCAAAGCTTTGAACTGGTGGGCTTGGCAGTAGTGTTAGGCTTGGCAGTTTTAGGCTTTGCGATGTTAGGCTTGGCGATGCCCCCTTCCCTGCTTGGGACCGATGGCTTGAGTTCATGCAGAGGTAGGAGCAACCCGGATTTTGAAACCAGTAAGCGGTGGGCCACGTCGGGCAAGTGGTCTTCGAGCTTCGAGTCCGATGGGACGAAGTTCCACAGCGCAAGCTGTCTTTTCCAGTCCTCGAAGATGGGGCTTGGCGGCTGTCCGAGACGTTCGAGGACCTGGGCGAGTAGTTCCCATTGGCCGGGTTGCCAGGCCATCCAGGGTGGATCGGACAGGGCCGCTGCTGGGATGAGTGCCATGGGAGTCGGCTCGCAGAATGGGGTCAGTTCGGGGGCGAGTTGTGCGAGCTGTGTTGGGCTGGCCGACGGGGATAGCGTTGCTTGAGGGTTGAGAATTTTTCGGAAGACATCCCAGCCGGTTTTGGAAATACTTAGCTCAAAATCGCTGTCGTTTTGCAAAAGTTGTTCGGGCTGCAAAAGGGCCGTCGGGGCCGAGAGAATCAACCAAACTTCTTCTGATGGGTGATCGGTCTTGGACGCACAAACAGCACCCGCGGGCCAATCCCACCCTAGTGGATTGCAAGCCGGGTTTCCAAAGGCTTGGATGTTCCAGCCATCGACGTTCGAGTGTCGGCTCGAGTGATTGTCGAGGTCGTCGGCAAGCCGGGGCGAATGCCCAGTGCTTTTGAGCCAACGTTCCAGTGGGATTGGGAAGTATTGCATGGCTTGGGCAAGCGCTTCGGTAATTGACGGTTATACCTAGCAGGCTTAAACTTTCGGGCTTGAGTCACAGGAGCGTTTTACGGTGGATGGAAACCTAAAGACCCCTTCTATTTAGCACTATTTTTTCGGAGCCTCGGGTTCAACTATGGCAAGCAAACTGATCTATTTCTTTGGTAAATCGAAAACCGACGGCGGCGGGGACATGAAGGCCCTGTTGGGGGGCAAGGGAGCCAACCTAGCTCAGATGACCAAGATTGGACTACCAGTTCCTTCGGGCTTTACGATCACGACCGAGGTTTGCGTCAACTATTACAAGAACGGTCGTAAGTATCCAGCGGAGCTGTCCGGCGAGCTAGAAAAAGCGGTCAAGTGGCTCGAGAAAGAGACTGGCAAAAAGTTCGGGGATATCAAAAATCCGCTGCTCGTTTCGGTCCGTTCGGGGGCGCGAGATTCTATGCCCGGCATGATGGACACTATTTTGAACCTGGGGCTCAACGATGCGGCCACCGAGGGGCTAGCCAATGCGACCAAGAACCCTCGCTTTGCGTGGGACTCCTACCGCCGCTTCATCCAAATGTACGGCGATGTGGTCATGGGTATTCAGAAGAAGAACGAGAACGATCACGAGCCGTTCGAAGAAGTCATGGATGGTCTGAAGCGTGAGGTGAAAGTCAAAGAAGACACCGAGCTGACCGCCGAGCATCTTCAGGAGTTGGTCAAGCGATACAAGAAGCTGATCAAGGAGTGGACCGGCAAGGCCTTCCCTAACGAGCCGATGAAGCAACTCGAAGGAGCCGTCCAAGCGGTCTTTGGCTCGTGGATGAACGAGAGAGCGATACTTTATCGTCAAAAGTACCGAATCCCCGACGAGTGGGGTACGGCCGTCAACATCCAGAGCATGGTCTTTGGAAATATGGGTGAGGACTGCGCCACGGGTGTTGCCTTTACTCGCGACCCTGCCAACGGTGAGAACGTCTTCTACGGTGAATACTTGGTTAACGCCCAAGGTGAAGACGTTGTGGCCGGTGTTCGAACCCCGCTGAAGATTTCGGACATGGCCAAGGACAAGATCCTCGGACCAGCTCACAAGGAGCTTGTGGAAATTCGCAAGACTCTAGAAAGAAACTTTGGGGACGTCCAAGACTTTGAATTCACGATCGAGAACAAGAAGCTCTACATGCTTCAAACGCGGAACGGCAAGCGGACCGCGTTGGCGTATGTCAAGATCGCTCACGACATGGTCAAAGAAAAGCTCATGACCCCTGAGCATGCGATCAAGTCCGGGGATCCAGAAGCTCTGAACCAACTGCTCCAGCCGATCTTCGATATCAAGGCTTATGACAAGGCCAAGAAGGATGGTCGGTTGTTGGCCGTCGGATTGCCTGCCGGACCAGGTGCTGCATCGGGCGCCGTGGTCTTCACCGCTGGAAAAGCCGAAGAGCTTGCCGCCAAAGGCCAACACGTCGTCTTGGCACGTATCGAAACCAGCCCCGAAGACCTTCGCGGAATGATCGCCGCCGACGGGATCCTCACCGCACGCGGTGGTGTATCGAGCCACGCTGCACTGGTGGCTCGGCAGATGGGCAAGGTCTGTGTGGCCGGTGCCGGCGACATCGAGATCGACTATCACAAGGGCGTTCTGAGATGCAAAGGAGTCACCCTCAAGGAAGGCGATCCGATCAGCATCAACGGGACGACCGGCGAAGTCTTCCACGGCAAGATCGACACGGCCGACAGCGAGCTCAAGCAAGTCTTGGTTGGCAAGACCCTCAAGCCCAAGGACTCGAAGGTATTCCAGTACTACGACTTCATCATGAAGCTCGCCGACAAGTATCGCACGTTGGGGCTGCGTACCAACGCCGACCAACCCGACCAAGTGCTCAATGCAGTCGCGTTTGGAGCCGAGGGGATCGGCCTGTGCCGTACCGAGCACATGTTCTTCGAAGGGGACCGGATCATCGCCGTTCGGCAAATGATCTTGGCCAAGTCCGAGGACGCTCGAAAGAGTGCTCTGGCAACGCTTTTGCCTTATCAGCAAAAGGACTTCGAAGGGATTTTCAGAGCCCTCGATGGCCTGCCTGCGTGCGTCCGTTTGCTCGATCCACCCTTGCATGAATTCCTGCCTCAATCGGACAACAAGAAGGGGCAGGAAGAAGTCGCCAAGCAACTCGGCACAACGGTTGCTGAAGTGGCCAAAATGGTCAATGAACTCCATGAGTTCAACCCCATGCTCGGCTTCCGCGGTTGCCGGCTAGGGATCATTCGACCAGAGATCACCGAGATGCAAGCAAGGGCGATTTTCCAAGCTGCCGTAACGGTGCTCAAGGAGGGCGTGAAGGTCAAGCCAGAGGTGATGGTTCCGCTGGTTGGGTTCAAGCGAGAGCTCGATCTGCAAGTCGAGATCGTCCATCGTGTCGCGGCCGAGGTGATGAAGGCGACTGGCAAGAAGTTCGCTTACAGCGTCGGAACGATGATCGAAGTCCCACGTGGAGCGATCACCGCAGATGAGATTGCTGAGACCGCCGAGTTCTTCTCGTTTGGTACCAACGACTTGACCCAGACGGCGCTGGGCATGAGCCGCGACGACTCCGGCTCGTTCTTGCCAGCCTACCAAGGTCTCGACATCATCAAGGCCAACCCATTTGCATCGATCGATCGCGGCGGGGTAGGACAACTGATGAAGATCGGCGTCGAGAAGGGCCGGTTGACACGCAACGATTTGAAGATTGGGATTTGCGGAGAGCACGGTGGGGACCCAAGTTCCGTCGAGTTCTGCCACATCATTGGCTTGAACTACGTCAGTTGCAGTCCGTTCCGCGTTCCGATCGCACGATTGGCGGCAGCCCAAGCTGCGTTGCGCCATCCTGCCAAAGCTTCGGTAGCCAAGGTGGTTAAGGATACCAAGCCGGCCAAGGGAGCGACGAAATCCAAGACGGTTTCGAAGCGTTAGAGAGGCTTTTGCCGGTAGATCTATGTCGCTGACGCGACGTACAAATCCTTGCGGAGCGGTTGTTTTCAACCGCTCCGCTTCTTTTTTGACTGGATTGACGGTGTTGACTGGATTGACTGTGTTGAGAGCGGACAGAATGGACACTGTCAACGAGGTCAACAACGTACCCCGTCAATCCAGTCAATCCAGTCAATCCAGTCAACACTGTCCAAAGCCCAACGCGCCCGCCGTAGGCGGGTGGAAAAACCCGGGGACAGTCCCCTCGCGATGGGGTAGCGTCCATCCACAAACGGGTCGCAGCCCCATATTACGGGCCGACGAGGCGTAGCTCGTTTCTTCAAAGCCCAGACGCAGTTTCCTGGCGGGCTTGGTTAAATCGCCCAACCGCTGGCGCTGGTCGGCTCATGGGTTAGGGATGGAAACGTTCGACCAACCGTAACAAAGAATCGATGGACGCAGGACGTTTGGCGTAGACTTTCTACGCCAAACGGTGTATCTTTGAGTGGAAAGTGAGGCCATTTATGATCGTTAATCTGTCAATCGAAAACTTCAAATCCTTCCGCGAGAAATGCGTCGTAAGCTTCTCTGCCGGCACTGCTTCCCGTCTTTCCGGGAACCTTCTTCGACAAAAGAATGGCGAACGGGTTGTAAAGTCGATGGGCCTTTATGGCCCAAACGCTTCCGGCAAAACCTCGATACTCGATGCTCTGTATGCGTTGAAGACCTTCGTGCTTTTTAGTAGCCAGGAGCAGAAGCCGACCTCCAAAATTCCATTTTTCGAGCCTTTTGTGTTGGAAAAGACATCGTCGAGCGGCCCTTCGACCATTGATTTAACAGTCGATTTGGATGGCGATCGTTACACCCTTGAAGTGTCTGCAACGCCATCGCGTGTCTACAAGGAACGATTGATGGTGCAGCGTCTTACCAAGCAACCAAGTCGGAAAAGTGCAAAGAGCACTTTGATTGATCGCACTTGGGCTCAAGATAGCCAGACCTATGTTACCACCCTACACAAGGATCTAGGGCCAGAACTTACTCGTACTGCGGCTATTGAGCAGACGACTCAAAATCGCCTTCTGCTAGGTAAGCTCGCGTCGTTGAATAGCAAGGTAGCCGGTCTTTTGATCCAGTGGTTTGATGAGGACTTGGATTTCTACGACATGCATCGAAATCCAAACGCTGAATCGGTCATGTTGACTCAGACCGCAAGACTTCTCAGGGATGACAACGAATTTTCGGCGTTGATCGTACAATTCATGAAAGACGCTGATATCGGCATTCAAGATCTACAAATTGCCGACGAAAAAACACTAAAGGCCGAGGTCTCGGAGCGAGATAACAAACTTGAGGTCAAAGAAAGTGTTGTACCAGGAATATCATTCAGGCATTCGTCGTATGATGGATCCGAAGTGTTTTTCCCAAGACACAAAGAATCTTCGGGAACTCTCCGATTCGTAGCTTTGCTAGTCGCGATACTCAAGCCCAGTACGCGTCGTCGATTCGTCTGTATAGACGAACTTAGCGCTAGCATGCACCCGGAATTAGTTTGTCGATTAATCCGAATCGTTCATAGCGGCGTTTTCAATCGACTGGGTAATCAAGTGATGTTTACCACTCACGATACACATTTGATCGAACCAACAGAACTCCTTCGGCGTGATCAAATCACTCTGTGCAACAAAGATCGATTTGGACGTTCCTCCTTAAGGAGGCTGGACGAATTCCAGGATTCGGCGAGATCGGACGCGAATCTTCAAAAACAGTACCTTCAGGGACGATTTGGAGGCACGCCACAATTTGGTGTTACGCTCGAAGATGTACCGGTGGACGACAAACCGCTAGAGGTGTGCTCTTGAGTCGTTCCAATCCGAAGCGGCGCATTCTCATTGTCGGTGAGGGACGCGAGACAGAATACAATTACTTTGTCGGATTTCGAAACGCGTTCGAAAGCGAACTCGCCGACTCAGCTGTATCGATAGTCGTTAGACGTGGCAAAGGTGGTGACGCTCGCGCCATCGTCAAGACGGCGATCGAAGAGGCAAGAAAATTCGAGCCGAATCGTGGCCGAGGCGACCGCGTTTTTTTGTTGCTCGATACTGAAGGAGTTCGACGCGCCCCAGAATTGGTTCCTGCTGAAGCGTTAGCTAGACAAAAGAACATCCAGATCGTCTATTCTTCACCAGCCTTTGAGTACTGGGTTCTATGCCACTTCCATAGTATTCCCAGAGGATACTTCAACGATTGTTCTGCGGTCATAACCGAGCTTGATAAGCATTGGGAAAGCGTTTGCAACTCCCAATACGACAAAGCTGATAAAGAGTTATTTGAGCGTTTATCGCCGAGGCTACCCATTGCGCGCTCACAGGGCTTAGACGTCGATTTGTGGCACACGAGAATTGGTGTTAGTGCCGCCAAATCAAATCCTTCTAGTCAAGTTTACGAGCTTATAGCGCGATTAGTAGGAGTTCGATCCAACGAAAGATGCCCCATTGATGGTGAGTGGAAGCCGCTTGGCAGCACCAGCATTGATATTTTTTCCAAAGGTGACGTAATGCCTGTCGTAAATAACGAGATTGTTGTTTGGCAGTTCTTGGCTTAAGGCACTCTATCTTTTGGCCTATCCCGCAGAATTGGTCGGTAAAAAGGGCCCAAAAAACCGGGGATAGACACCACGCGGGGCCGACGAGGCGTTGCTGATCTGATCAGGCCCAGACGCAGCTTCCTGGCGGGCTTGGTCAAGTCGCCCAACCGCTGGCGCTGGTTGGCTCACGGGTTTAAACGAAATCGCCTGGATAAATTCCAAAACGCAATGGAGAGGGACTGCCCCAAAGGGGCAATATGAGATAGCCCAGGGCAATCAGCCACGCCGCCTGAGGGCGGTGGTTTTTTGACTGGATTGACGGTGTTGACTGAATTGACTGTGTTGAGAGCGGACAGAATGGACACTGTCAACGAGGTCAACAACGTACGCCGTCAATCCAGTCAACACGGTCAATCCTGTCAACACTGTCCAAAACCCAACGCACCCGCCGCAGGCGGCTGGAACCAGCAAGGTGCTACCGCCGGCTTGGCTGACTTAAATGAGCTCTTTGATGGGCAAGTGTCGATCGACCAGAAACTGAGGGCGACCGGAAAAGTCGGGGATCGTCGCGGTGCTCACGTCAATTCCCAACCGATGATACAACGTCGCAAAGACTTCTTGGTAATGGACAGGGCGATCCTGTGGAACCTCGCCAAAACGATTGGTCGAACCGATGACTTGGCCAGTTCGCATTCCACCTCCTGCCAAGAGACAACAGGAGACCTGTGGCCAGTGGTCTCGCCCCCCGTCTTTATTGATTCTTGGGGTTCGTCCGAATTCGCCCCAAGCAACCACGCTGACGTCTTGATCGAGTCCCCGCTCGTGAAGATCCTCAATCAAGGCGGTGATGGCTTGGTCGAATTTCGCAAGCTGCGTCGGCAATCTTTCAAAGTTCGAATGATGGCGATCCCAACTTCCAAACGAAAGCGTCACGCATCGAACCCCGGCTTCTACCAATCGCCTCGCGGTCAGGAACTGATCCATCCAATGCGGACCTGCATCTTCACCAAACGCTGGATCACGACTCCCACGACCATAGCGATCCCTCACGATAGGATCCTCCCTCTCCAAATCCAGGGCTTCGACTAGCCGACTCGATGTCAGCACGTCAAAGGCTTTTTGGGTCATGGTATCGGCAGCTCGATAGCCTTCGTTCAGGTCGACCTGGCTGCGGAATCGATCGAGACTTTGTAGCAACCCGCGTCGATCTCGAAGACGATCCAGGCTGATTCCTTCCAGTCGCATATTGGCCATGCCCTCTCCGTCGGGCTGAAACGCCGCATAAGCAGGTCCTAGAAACCCTGGGTATCCCGGATTGCTGTACGGATCATGCTTTGTCTTGATCGAAAGCCCTACAAATGGCGGTACGGCTTGGTCGACCGAACCTTGCAATTTCGCCACTGCCGACCCGAGCGATGGGTGGTTGTCCTGTCTTCCATTGGCACCCATAGGATATCCGCTCATGCACAGGTCCGAGGCGTGCTGATCCGGACAGCCGTGCAAGGAACGGATGATCGCTACCTTGTCCATGATCTTCGCGAGCCTGGGCATATGTTCGCAGATCTGTATTCCGGAAACGTTCGTCGAGATCGGTTGGAAGGTCCCCCGAATTTCCACGGGTGCATCGACCTTCAAATCAAACATATCCTGATGCGATGGGCCTCCCGAAAGATAGACCATGATCACCGCCTTGTGCCCGAGCGATCGCTTGGGGTTCAATGGGGCAGAATCCTGTGCATGCAGGATTCCAGGGAGCGACAACCCACCGAGTCCGAGCCCACCGATTTTTAGGAAGTGACGCCGCTGGCGGCGATCGCAATGGGTGCTTAAGCGCCCCCCGACAATATCAAGCATGGTTTTCTCCTGATCCGGCTCGAGAAATCCCCTGTCTCGAGCGGACCGGCTAGCAAGGACTCACTTTCATGTGCAGTGCCATTATACCATCCGAGGGAGCTCGCTGATCAAGAGCGAAAACCAAGCGAAAAATCGATGTTCCAAAGATACCCGTCGCATACATCGACAAGTCTCAGCCGCGATCCTGTTTATTTATCCCGGTTCTTTTCTAACCACAGAACACACCGAATACACGGAAACAGAGTCCTCGGACGGTTATCTCTTCCTTCCGTGGTTTCAGTGTGGTAGTGGATCTCCCGCAGAGATCCGGCTGTTTGGTTTTAGCCCGGAGGGCGACACTTCCCTGCCATTAGTGCGTAAGCCACCGGATTTGGGGCTCACACCCCAACCACACAAGCCCGGAGAGCGCATCAATCATCAATTGCAAAACAGCCACTTCCTCGCCTTCGTACGGGCCCAGAGGCCCATACTACGGCGAGATGGCAAGAAGCTGGGCTCAGCAGAGAGCTACAATCTGCCGTGGCTCGATGATACGATTGGCAATTATGAAAACAGATCCGCTTGAGTTTTTTCCACTACATAAATCCGACGTTGCCAATGCTCGTGCTCTCCTTGCACTTGGCTACCCAGCCTTGGGGCCACATCTTAAGGAGTTGCTCGAGTGGTTGCAGGACGGTAACTGGCCCATCTCGCGACCCATTGGAGAATTTCTCCTAACAATTCCTGAAGCTATCGCTCCGCTGATTCAAGAGGTGCTTGCGGGCGAAGACCATCAATGGAAGTATTGGTGCATTGTTCGACTCATCGGCGAAATGAAACCAAAGGTCGCCAAACAGTTTCGTTTCGAACTGTTACGCCTGGCTGAATTTCCGACTCTTGCTGAAGCACAAAACGAATTGGACAAGGAAGCCCAGGGGGCCTTGCAGAAACTTTGGCCTGCTGACTGGAGACTTGACCTGCGCAGCGGTGAATTGGCATCCTGGGCACAAGATCGAATCGATAACGAACAACGTGGAAATGGGTCCAAACCACCCCCAGGGGAACGCATGTCGTTTCCAGAGGTGCTTTCGGATCTTCAATCTCGACCTGGCATGTTTCTACGAAAAGTCACGTACGATCCCGAGTCCAAAACACCGTGGCGAAATTTGGAAGATCCCGAGTCCGAGCAGCAGGCAATTGCGACATTGTTCCAATGTCTCCGGGACTTCTGTTCCGAAAGGTAGGACATCCTCCATGAGTTCAAACCAAGTGATTCTGCATTTCCCCGTCGAATTCGATGCGCTGTACACGGACAAAGGTTATTGGCCTTACGCCATTGTAGAATTACCTGACGGCGATCACTTCGCCGTTTATTTTGCGCAGATCTGTAGTTTCGATTTACCAACCATGCATGAGCCATGCTTTGCCCCTCCAGGGTTGATCATTGTTCCGGAGGTAACGATTCCAAACATGGAGCGAGCGGTTCGGGAATTGTATGAGTCTGGGCGTTTTTTTCCCTTTCTCAAGCCGATTGCGATTGCCAATCTGCAATCAATCGAACTCAGGAATTGGCCACCGCTTCCTCCATGATCAGCCTCTTGGCCCCTGCCGCCTTGGCAAAATCCTCCTCGGCTCACTTAACCCCAGGGCGTTGCCTCCTCACGCCCCGTTGGGGCTTGGGATCGATCGTTGAAAGATTGCCGAGGCGGCAAGATGCAGCCAGCCGAGGATAAACAGCGAGCCTCCGATCGGGACGATGCTCCAGTGGATGATTTCGTTGGCAAAGACCATGCTGTAGAGCCCACCGGAGAAACCGATGGTCCCCAGGAGCATCAGCACGCTTGCGATCGTTGCCAGTTTGGATCGGGTGCAGTAACCGCTAGCGGCAAGGGCCAAGACAGCCAATGCATGAAACATTTGGTAGCGAGTCGCCAGTTCGCATTGTTGGAGTTTCTTGTCGACCTGTTCCTGCGTGAAGCCTTGGGACTCGAGGCGTTTGGGCAAACTGTGAGCCCCCATCG
>Ga0194060_10003482_pt1 | contig 11093 bp, 7 predicted proteins | sample SepL225m_MetaG_FD_163427 | JGI IMG/M metagenome (GOLD analysis project Ga0194060, IMG submission 163427) | Anoxic zone freshwater microbial communities from boreal shield lake in IISD Experimental Lakes Area, Ontario, Canada - Sep2016-L222-5m | ecosystem: Environmental > Aquatic > Freshwater >... | reverse complement strand
CATGACCCCCGTTCGTTGGGGTATCCTGTCGACTGCCCTGATCGCTACACAGAGGGTCATTCCGAGTATGCTGAAGAGCAGCACCCTGCAGGTGGCCGCCATCGCCTCTCGCTCCCTCTCCAAAGCACAGGCCGCAGCGTCCTTGCTGGGCATCCCGACCGCCTATGGATCTTATGAAGCGCTTCTGGCCGATCCGTCGATCGAGGCGATCTACAACGCGCTACCCAACCACCTGCACGTTCCAATGACGCTTGAGGCAGTCAAGGCGGGCAAACACGTCCTATGCGAAAAGCCGATCTCCGTCGGCGCTGCCGAACTGGAAGCGCTGCGGCCCTACGCGTCCCACGTTCACATTCGCGAAGCGTTCATGGTCCGACACCATCCGCAGTGGGCAGAGGTGCGCGAGTTGGTGCGGCAAAGTTCAATCGGGAAACTGCGATTCATGCACGTGGCATTCAGTTCTTTCAACGTCGACGCAGGCAATATCCGCAACCAGGTTGCCCTCGGCGGGGGCGCGCTATACGACGTCGGCTGTTATGTGATCGTAGCAGGACGTTGGTTTTTCGAGCGCGAGCCGGAGCGTGTGAACGCCATCATCGACCGTGACCCTCTATTCAAGACTGATCGCACCGCCAGCGGCTGGCTCGACTTCGGAGATGGCCGACAACTGGCCTTCACCGTCTCTACACAATCAGCTCGTTACCAACGCATCCAACTGTTCGGGACAAAAGGACGCATCGAGATCGAAATTCCGTTTAACCCGTCGCCTGACATACCTTGCCGCTACACCATCGACGACGCATGCGTGCTGGACGGCAGCGGCGCACGCCTGGTGACGCTTTCGGCCGCTGACCAATTTCTGTTGCAGGCTGAGGCGTTTTCACGCGCGGTGCGGACACAGCGTCCCGACACCACTGCGCTCGACGACGCAGTGTGGAACATGCGCATCATCGAGGCGCTTTATGCCTCTGGTTCGAGCGGACGAGTTGAGCGTCCATGACGCAGAGTTCCATTCACTCGCCGTTCGTGAACAGCAGCAGTTGCCGATAGAGACGATGGAATTCACGTCGCCGCCGCGCTTTTCGCTCATGGCTGGCCGAGTTCGGTCATGAAGGTTGCTGGCTTCGCTCAGCCATCCAACTCCGGATGGCCAACCGGCCCGTCACCCTGTTGACTCCATTTCTTTTTTGCGACGCTACAGATATCGTCGCCCAGAGACTGCATGACGAGTTGGGCGGCACATTCATCGTGGTGAATCCGGGTTGCGCCAGCACGGCGGTCGGCGCCGCTGCCGTCGCAAGCGCGAAGAGGGACGGCACAACCTTCCTGTTCTCTTCGGCGACCACGTTTGTCACCACCCCCCACATCGGCAAAAATCCCTGATCGGGTCGATGACTTCGAACCAGTGGCGCTCGTGGTCAAGGTGCCTTGTGTCTTCGTGGCGCGGAACCAGTTTCCTGCCGAGAATCCGCAGAAGTTTCATGAAGCCGTCATCGTCAGTGCGGGCAATGATCCAGCCGATGCGCTCAGGCATACTCCAACTTTCTCACTGGTTGGTGTCCGGTGTACACGCGTGCAGAGCGCATCCGCGAGTATTAACAAAGTACAACGTCTTCGAATCTACCTGTCACATCGGTCCTTCATCCAAATTCAGGCCAGGTGCCCAGACGACCTGCCCATCGGTCATGCGTTCCATGCTCAAGTCCATCCGGCATCAACAACGAAATCTTGTGCGGTCACCATGCAACTATCGTCTGCCGAGAGAAAAACAGCCATATTGGCCACATCGCTACCCAAAATGTGCCCTGGCAGACATTGGTTTTCGTCCATGGCGCGTTCGCCGGCTGCATCGACCCACAATTTGATTTGCTTGTCGGTCATGACCCAACCAGGTGTCAGAGTGTTGACCCGAATGCGGAACTTGCCAAGCTCACGCGCCATACTGCGGGTAAGCCCGACCATGGCGGACTTACAGGTGGCGTAGACTGGAAGGCGTTTGCTCTTGGTCTTCCAACTGGTGGATCCCAGATTGACGATTGCACCGCCGCCCATCCGTTTCATACCTTCTGCAACGGCTTGAGCAGAAAAAAAGTGCGGGCGCAAATTTATCGCCACAGTCCGGTCGAAGTCGTCTGCGGTGACGCTCATCAGGTCATGTCGTTGATCATTGGCCACGTTGTTGATCAAAACACCGATGTCACCGAATTGCGTTGCAGTGCAGGCAATGGCTGACTGTAGCGCAGCTACATCGGCCGCATCACTCTGCAGGAACATGGGCTCTGGTCCAAGCGCCTTGGCTGCCGCCACAATTTCAGCGGCGGCCTGCACATTGCGCCCGGTGAAGCCGACGTTGGCACCTTGGCGAGCGAATGCCATAACGATGTCCGCACCGATGCCGGAACTGCCACCAGTGACAAAAACGGTGCGCCCTCGCAGGCTCGGGTAAGTGGCGAATGCACGGGGAAGGCTAATTGACATGGTGGATTAAAGAATAGTTCGTTGATAAAGCCAATAACTGCACAGGCATCCAGCGAAGAGTTTAAAGATCTCAAGCCAATGCCTCACTCGCCTGAGTACAAAGGCTCCAACTGCCGGTAAAGCCGGTGAAATTTCTCACGCCGAACGGCATGTCGCTCATGTTGCACGTGATCGGGCAAGAATTCACCCAATGACACGGGAACCGGACACGACTCAGGTATCGATCCGCCGTCGAGCCCCAACCGCGCCAGTCGCGCTGCACCAAGCGCTGGGCCAAAATCTCCGCCCTCCCGGCGTACCAGCGGTCGGTTGCTGATGTTGGCCAGCATCTGAACCCAGTAGTCACTGCGCGACCCACCCCCCACTAACACAATTTCAGTGGCCCGGACGCCGGTAGCCTCTACCGCCTCAATACCGTCGAGCAGGCCTTGGCCAACACCTTCCAGTGTGGCATTGGCAAGATCCGCAGACTCAGTGCCGGAGTCAATGCCGAAGAAGACAGCCTTGGCCGCTGGATTGTTATGCGGCGTACGCTCGCCGTTCAGGTAGGGCAGGTAGTAGGGTGTGTTGTTGGCAAATCCGCGCTGTTCTGCCTCAGCGAGCAGACTCCGCACGTCGACTTGCCCGGTGAGGCGCTGAGTGTGATCCAGGCAGGACGCAGCCGACAACATTACAGACATCAGGTGCCAGGTATGCGGCAAGGCGTGACAAAAGCTGTGCACGCCTTGAGCCGGGTTAGCCCGAAAGCCATTCGTGGCAACAAAAAACACCCCCGACGTCCCAAGCGACAGCATGGCCTGATCGGGTTGCACCACCCCCATGCCGATGGCGCCTGCAGCGTTGTCGCCAGCGCCAGCCATGATGGGAATTGTCCGCAAACCAAAACGCCGGGCTATATCGTCACGCAGCTTACCCGTAATTTCCGGCCCCTCGTAAAGCGTGGGCATGTGCTGTCTGCCTAATCCGGTTGCAGCCAGCAAATCGTCGTTCCAATCACGCCGGGGCATATCGAGCCAAAGCATCCCGGCGGCGTCAGACATGTCGGTCGCGTACTCACCGGTCAGCCGTAAACGCAGGTAATCCTTCGGCAGCAGCACCTTGGCAATCTGGTCAAACAATTGCGGTTCATGCTTGGCGATCCAAAGCAGCTTGGGTGCTGTGAACCCCGGCATCATCTGGTTCCCGGTAATTTGCTGTGAAGCGGGTACCCGTCGTTCAAGTTCGGCACATTCAGCGTACGAGCGGCCATCATTCCAAAGTATGGCCGGGCGCAGCACCTGGCCAGCCGCATCGAGCAAGGTCGCTCCATGCATCTGGCCCGACAAACCAATCGCCTCGACTTGCTCAGGGCCAATCCCCTTTGTGGCAGCGTCACGCAATACATCCGCGAGCGCAGCTTCGCAGGCTCGCCACCAGTCATTAGGGCTCTGCTCCCGCCATAGCGGGTGCGGTTGTTGCACCATCAACGGCGCCGTCGCGCTGGCGCGGATATTTTGTGCCCGGTCCAGCAGGACGACCTTCAGTCCTGATGTGCCCAGGTCAATGCCCAGGAACATTTCCGACTCAACCTACAACCGGCAGTTGGGCATCATCACGGCTGAATACCGGGATGCGCTCGAGCGGCGCATCAACTTCGATGCGTCGACCGCCTTCGAAACACTGGCCGGTCCAGACATTGGTCCAGCGACTACCGGCAGGCAGATAGACCGAGCGCATCCGCGCCTGATAATGCAGAATGGGCGCAATCAGCAGGTCAGGACCAAACAGGTGTTGATCCTCCACGGTCCAGGCCTGCGGATCATTCGGAAATTCAAAGAACAAGGGCCGCAGCGGCGGCGCTCCGGTCTCGCTATAGCTTTTCATCTGCTGCATGGCGTAGGCGCGCAAGCGCTCCCGCATGAACATGTAGCTCTTGAGGATCTCGTAGATCGCCTCACCCCAGCTCCAAACCTCATTGTCGCCACCAGTGTCAGTAAATACAAGAACCGAATCTTTGCCGTATGGTTTATCAGGCGCGTGCTCGAGTTGTGCCACGTCGTTCGGAATCCGAAAGCCATGCAGGCGGAATACCGGGCAGAACACCGCCCATTGGAACCAGCGCACAAGCAGTTCACGGAACTCTGGCTTGCTGCCATTGCCATCATAAAAACCGCCAATGTCGGTGGTCCACCAACCAATGCCAGAGAGGCCGGCGTTCAAGCCACCCCGAATCTGGTCACGGAAAGATTGGAAGGTAGACTTGATATCGCCCGACCATAGCAGGCAACCATAACGCTGGCTGCCGGCCCAGGCGGAGCGGCACAAGAACATCGCTTCGGTTTCGCCAATTTTTTGCATACCTTCAAAAAAGGCCCGTGTATGAAACGACGGGTAGGCATTGAGCACCTCCGAACCCGTACCGAGGTGTAGTCGCATCAGCTCAGGGTTGACAGGTCGCACCTCTGGCTCGCATGAGTCGAGCCAATAGCCCTTGATGCCATAGGCGTGGTAGTTCTTGCGAACCTGCTCAAAAACGAATTCGCGCGCTTGCGGGTGCGTTGGATCGTAGTAGGTCACCGGAACTTTGTACAAGGGTCCGGTGTCGGTATCGATGAATGGCTTGAACAGCGACATACCACGCGAGGCTTGGATTAGCCAGCCCTCATCCTGCATCTTCGCGTAATTTTCAGCATTCGGATTGACCGTGGGCCATACGGAAACCATCACTTCGACGTCCATCTGCTTGAGTTCGGCGACCATCGCCGCAGGGTCGGGCCAGGCCACCGGGTCGAACCGCCATTCGCCTTGCTTGGTCCAGTGGAAGAAGTCAATCACGATACACGCCAGCGGAATTTTGCGGCGTTGGTGCTCACGCGCTACAGCAAGCAGTTCTTCCTGGTTGCGATATCGCAGACGGCACTGCCAGAAGCCACTGGCCCAATACGGAAACTCCGGAGCGTGGCCCGTCACTTCCGCGTAGTTTCGCAACAGTTCTGCCGGACTGCCGGCGCTGACCCAGTAATCGAGTTGGTGTGCAGCGTCAGCAACCCAGCGCGTAAGCGAGTGACCGAACTCAACGCGCCCGACCGCGGGGCTAAAAGGATTGCTCATGGCAGTTTTGTTCCTGGTAAGGTTAAGTTACTTCAGCGCGCCCGAGGTCAACCCGCTGACAATGCGCTTTTGCAGCGCGACGAAAATGATCAAGACGGGCAGTACCATTACTGTGGCGAAAGCCATGGCATTGCCCCAGTCGGAATAATCCGCTCCCACGAATCCGTATAAACCCACCGTGGCCGGTTGCATGGCCTGTTTGTTCATCAGCGACATCGGATAGACGAACTCACCATAGGCCTGCAGGAAAACCAGTGACCCGACGACGATGTAGCCGACCCGCGCCAGCGGGAGTGTCACCTGCAAAAACGCCATCAGGCGGGAGCATCCGTCGACGCGCGCCGCTTCTTCGATCTCGATTGGAATCTGCGCGAAGGTGGTTCGCAGCATGATTACGGCGAACGGCAAGGTCTTGGAAGTGGTTGCAAGGATCACGGCGGTGTAGGTGTTGACAAGGTCGAGTTGGCGCAGGATCACAAACATCGGCGTTACCAGCAGCGGCGGTGGCAGAACCTGGGACAGCAGTACACCGACCAGGACGGCATCCATCCATATGGAACGCACACGCGACAAGGCGTAGGCAGACCCAGTAGCCAGCAGCAGCGTCAATGCGGTTGAACCGCCCGCAATCAAGAAACTGTTGGCAAGGTAGCGCCCAATGTTCTCGCGCTCGAATATCCAGCGAAAGGCATTCAGTGTTGGCTCACGTGGAAACAGAGTCGGTATCGCCGCGTTTACTTCGTTGGCTGACTTCAGGGCTGAGACGACCATCCAATATACGGGGAACAAGTAGGATGTGGCGATTAGCAAGCCAAAAGCTAGTAGCACCCACTGACGTGTAGGAATTGAATCTCGTTGAGAAATCCGAGTCGCGTTCTTCATGGCGGCATCAAATCCTCGATTCGGCTCGCACACTGCGAACGAAAACCAGCGCTACCAGGAAGACAATGACCAGCATCTCGGTGGAAATCGCTGCACCGGTACCGAAGTCAAAGACCTCGAACGACAGTCGGTATGACCAGACAGGAAAGATATTGCTGGCATCGACCGGACCGCCATGGGTCATCGTCCAGATCAGATCGAAGGCGCGCATGGTGTATATGGTTGATAACGCTACAAGCGCATACAGTGTTGGCGCCAGCAAGGGCAGCGTGATCGAGAAGAAACGGCGCACTGGGCCGGCACCATCGAGGGCAGCAGCCTCGAGAATGTCTTGCGGAATGCCAGCTAGACCAGCGGCTATCAGGATCATGTTGAAAGGCAGTCCAAACCAAATATTGGCAGCCATGACCGAAATCAGCGACATCGCCGGATCGGATAGCCAATAAATCTTGCCTGAGACCAGTCCGAGAGACTGCAGTACAAAGTTGACGACGCCATTGTCCGAGGTCAGCATCCATTTCCAGACGCCGCCGATGACCAGTGGCGGCATCATCCATCCGGCCAGTATCACGCCGCGCAACCAACCAGAGCCGGGAAATCGCTGGGCAAAATACAGTGCCAGCGCAAGTCCACCGAGGCATTGCAGTACCACGTTGCCTATGACGAAGCTTGCCGTATTGCGTGCTACCACCCAGAACAGGGGGTCGTCAAGAAGTTTGATGTAATTGGCCAGTCCAACAAAGGGCCGGTGCATGCTGCGCAGGTTGCCGACATTGACTTCCTGGAAACTCATGACCAGGTTGTAGATGACAGGGTATCCGATGAAGACGGCCAGAAAGATGACCGTTGCCCCTACTAAAACCGGCCAGATCAGCGCCGAGTCCAAGGCGCGGTCGAACCGGTACCGCAGTGACAAGCGGTCAGTACCCAAAGCAGATGCGACAGGAATGGAGTGCACGAAGGATGGACGAGAGTCGGGGTTCAGGCAGGCTCAAGGCAGACGACCGGCCACGGTCGTCTGCGCCTGATTGCTATGTCTTATTGCGCTGCCGGCAAGGGATTCTTTTGCAGTAGCGGTGCAATCACCTTCGATGCCTTCTCGAGCGCCTGCGCCGGTTTGGCGCGGCCCGTCAAAGCTTCCTGAATGGCTGTTTGAACTGCGGCTGAAATCGTTGGCCACTCTGGATGTGGGCCACGCGGTCGGGCAAATTCCATTTGCTTCTTGAACGCAGCATAAGCCGCAGGAAACTGTGGGTTGTCGATCACCACATTGGGCGAAGGTGGCAACCGGCCGCCGAGCCAGGCCTGCGCCATCTGTGGTTGCAGCGACATGAACTCAATCACCTTGAAGGCGCCGGCCTTGTTCTTGGCACCCATTGGAATTCCCCACACAAAGCCCCCCAGCGCCGATGCCTGAATGTTCTTGCCATCACGCACAGGCATCGGCGCAACACGCCAGTCAAACTTGACGTCCTTCATGCGCTGCAACTCCCACGGGCCGCTGATCACCATCGCCGAGCCGCCGCCGGTCCAGGCATTGGTCATCTCGAACTGGCGCCTGACAAGTGCATCCTTCGACACCTGCTCCTTCGCGACTAGGTCAGTCCACACCTGCAGCGCGGCCACCGCGTCGGGCGAGTTCAGGTTGGTCAAGCTGCCGCCGGACTGCTCGAGCCAGGCCAGCCATTGGGAGGTCCCCTCCTCGTTCTGAATCGCCGAGAACCCGAGGCCGTAGACGTTCTTGCTCTTGTCTGTCAGTTTCTCGGTGATGGCGAGCAGTTCGGACCAGGTCTTCGGCGGCTTGTCGGGGTCCAGTCCCTTGGCCCTGAACATGTCGGCGTTGTAGTACAGCGCGATTGTGTTCGCCTCACCCGGGACGGCCCACTGACGGCCCTTCCACTGCGTGACGCCCCAACTGCCCTTGTAGAAATTCGAGGCCTTGATGACACTCGATTTAGCGACCATGTCGGTCAGATCTTCGAGCGCCCCCAGGCTTGCGAAGCTGGCGGTATTCGGGTTGTCGATCGTGATAAGGTCAGGAACATCGCCGGTTGCGATGCCCTTGATGAGTTGTTGCGAAAGCTGACCGAACGGAATGAATTTGTGATCAATCTGGGTGCTCGGGTTGGCATCGTTCCATCGTTTGATGTTGCCGAGGCCGGGTTCGGAAGGCTGTCCGAAGATGTGCCACATCGTGACTGTCTGGGCTGTTGCGGGCATAGCGACAAGCGCGGCGGTGGCTAAACCAATCCCAAGTACGGTTCTGCGGGTCCAGGTAATCATGGTCTTGTTTCCTTTGGTTTTGAGTGATTGGGGGTGAAATCGGGTACGAGCCTCAAGCGTGAATTGCTGCGCTGCTCACGGCGTCAAAATAATGCAGGCGATCTGGGTCCGCGGCCAAGTACAGTGTGTCGCCCGGCCTGGGTCGCGTGCGCTCGCGCACGCTGACTGTCAGCATATTTGCATTGACTTCGCAAACAATATGCGTGTCCATGCCGGTCGGCTCGACTGAGATCACGTGAGCCGCAAAGGCATCAGTTTCCTGCGCACCAACCAGACGCACATGCTCCGGTCGTACACCGACGGTGATGCGCCTGCCCACTGCGATTGCAGGCAATAGTGGAAGACGAAGCCCGCCATCCAGAAGCAGCACGGATCCATCCTGCGCTGTTCCGGTAAGGAAATTCATCGCTGGCGAACCGATGAAGCCAGCCACAAAGAGATTCGCAGGGCGGTCATACAGATCTTCAGGGCTTCCGACCTGTTCGATGCGGCCGTTGTTCATGACAACAATGCGGTCGGCCATCGTCATCGCCTCAACCTGGTCATGCGTCACATAGATGGTCGTGCTCGCAAGTCGATGGTGTAAGGCCTTTATCTCGGTTCTCATCTGAACGCGAAGCTTGGCGTCAAGATTGGACAGTGGCTCGTCAAATAGGAAGACGCGCGGCTGTCTGACCATAGCGCGCCCCATCGCAACGCGCTGGCGCTGTCCGCCAGAAAGCTGATTGGGCCGTCGCGTCAGCAGGGAACCCAGGTTCAGCATCGCGGCCGCCTGTTGCACTTTCTCGATGATCACGCTCGCGGCCAAGCGACGCAGACGCAGCCCGAAGCTCATGTTCTGCTGCACGTTCATGTGGGGATAAAGAGCGTAGCTCTGAAAGACCATCGCCACGTCGCGATGCATCGGCGCTATATCGTTGACGCTTTCGCCCCCAATGGCAATGTCACCGGCGGTGACGCTTTCCAAGCCGGCGATCATGCGCAGCAACGTCGACTTACCACAGCCCGATGGTCCAACCAGGGTGACGAACTCCTTATCGGCAATTTCCAGATCCACGCCAGGCAAAACAATGACGCTGCCATAGCGCTTGTGGACCCCGCGAATGGAAACTGACGCCATCGTGTCCTTGCTTCTCTTGTGTGTGTTTGCGAAGCCTGCGCGGCTCAACCGAACAGTGCCTGGTTCACCCTGGCCTCGATCATTTCCTGGCGTCCACTGATCGGCCGGGGTGCGAGACCGCGCTCGGTTGCCAGACCCGTCAATGTGGCCAGACTGTGGCCGCCTTCAAGAATGGCCTGGCCAAGCCCGGAGTTCCATTTTGCATAACGTTGACTGCGGAAGTCACCCAGAAAATCGTGCTCAACCATTTGGACTGCCTTTTCAAGTGCCAAGGCCAGTGTATCCATGGCGCCGATGTGACCGTAGAACAGATCTTCCAGACCGAAGCTTTGACGTCGCACCTTCGCGTCGAAGTTGAAGCCGCCCTGACCCAAACCGCCACCCTTCAGGATTTCATAGACCACCAGAGAAAGCTCTTCTACGCCGTTTGGGAACTGATCGGTATCCCATCCGTTCTGGGGATCGCCTCGGTTTGCATCGACGCTGCCAAAAATACCCAGTGCGATCGCCATCGCCACCTCGTGATGAAAACTGTGACCCGCCAGTGTCGCGTGGTTGGCTTCGATGTTGAGCTTGATTTCACTTCCGAGCCCGAACTCCTGCAGGAACCCGTGAACCGTGGCGACATCGCGATCGTATTGGTGCTTGGTTGGCTCATGCGGTTTAGGTTCGATAAGCAATTGCCCTTTGAATCCGATGCTGTGTTTGTGTTCGACAACCATCTGCATGAAGCGCCCAAATTGCTTGCGTTCACGCACCAGGTCTGTGTTGAGCAAAGTGTCGTAGCCTTCTCGTCCACCCCACAGCACGTAGTTGCCTCCGCCAAGCCGCATGGTCGCGTTCATGGCACTGAATACCTGAGTTGCGGCGCAGGCAAAAACTTCCGGGTCCGGGTTGGTCGCGGCTCCTGCGGCGTACCGTGGGTGGCCAAACAAGTTGGCTGTGCCCCAGAGCAGTTTCAGACCGGTGCGTTCCTGCTGCTGACCCATCAAGTCAACGATTTCATCAAGATTGCGACGGTATTCACCTAATGTCGCACCCTCGGGCGCGACATCGGTGTCGTGGAACGTGTAAAAAGGAACGCCGAGCTTCTCAAAGAATTCAAATGCTGCTTCGGTCTTGCGTCTGGCCTGGGTCATCGGCTCGACATCGAACCAGGGACGAAGAAACATGGCATCGCCAAAAACATCGGCGCCGGCTGAACAAAAGCTGTGCCAGTAACAAACAGCCACGCGCAGAT
>Ga0194060_10003481_pt1 | contig 11094 bp, 5 predicted proteins | sample SepL225m_MetaG_FD_163427 | JGI IMG/M metagenome (GOLD analysis project Ga0194060, IMG submission 163427) | Anoxic zone freshwater microbial communities from boreal shield lake in IISD Experimental Lakes Area, Ontario, Canada - Sep2016-L222-5m | ecosystem: Environmental > Aquatic > Freshwater >... | reverse complement strand
TTGGATTACTGAAAAAATGGCTCTTTCTGATGGGCAGATTGAGTCAGACAACCTGAGAGTGGACTGAGATTCTTCTGCGTCTTTCAGTGTCGGAAAATAGGATGGTTAAACTGTTTGACAAGGACAATTAGTCAAAACTCCTATTGTTTTTGAAACGTTCGTATAGCTTGATTTGTTTCAGGGAAACAGACGGTTTATGACGCTGTATTGCATTTTCAATGTGACTTTGCGAAATCTTGACTCTTTCCTTCAACGCGTCCCTGGCGGACTCGTTTACTAGGAAACTAATGTCACTTGAAACATAGCTTTCGGTTAGCTCAGCAAGCTTCTCGAAATCAAGAGAATCAATTGGACGATCTCTAAAATAAAGCTGCAGCATTTCAATACGGGCTGTTTTGTCAGGCGGGCTTAGATAAACTACCTTATCGAGACGACCTGTTCTGGTTATGGCTGAATCAATCTTATCCGGCCTATTAGTGGCCGCGATTATGAATATTCCAGCCTTACCACACTCAGTCATCTGGGCAAGGAATTCATTTACCTCTGAAGCGTAGCTGTGCTGCAGATCCCCTTCGCGTTTAGGTAGTATTGCGTCAACCTCATCTATAAAAATGATAGTAGGTGCCTTTTCTCGCGCTTCGCTGAACAATTTACCGATTTTTTCTTGAGTACCATGAACATAGATACTCGCCAGGTCGGAAGGGTTAATCGTAATGAAATTGTAGCCGACCTCATCGGCAAACTTTTGAGCTATAAATGTCTTGCCACAACCTGGTGGACCATACAAAAGCATTCCGTTTGGAACGGATACCTTATATTGCTCGTACAATTCCTTTTCTGTCAGCGGAAGAATAACATCATGGTAAAGAGTTTCTTTTAGTTCATGCATACCCGCAATTTCGTCAAAGCCTTTCCCTTGATGGCGTACCTTATAATTCCGAGGAGTCCCTTCCTCTGTCAGGGGGGCAATGGCTTTTTTATGCTCATCAACTTTTGTGGTTGCTGATTTCGTAGATGTTGGTATTTCCAGTCCTGTGAGCGCTTCTAGGAACTCACTCGCATTTTTGTAACGGTTCTCCAAGTCCTTTTCCAGAGACTTCATAATCACTTCATCTAAACGATCGTTGCAGCCATCTGCATAGAAGGATGGTTTTTTCGGAGACTTCTTTCGAGATGAGATGATCATTGTTGCAATTTCTTCAGGATTGTCATAACCACTGTCAAAATTATATTCCCAGGGATGTACCCCGGTAATCATACGATACAGCACAATACCCGCAGCAAATACGTCGCTTGCAGGCAGATAGGTGTCCCAGAAACACTCAGGGGCAAAATATGTATATTTGCCTGCTGCTGTTGAAATATGGGATGCATAATCCGAAAATTGGGCAAGACCAAAGTCCGAAAGCATTGCCACCGTTTTTTCTCCCTCATATGAGAGGAGGACATTATCTGGGCTGATGTCACGATGGATAATAGGCGGGGTCTGGCTATGAGTTACATGAAGTCCAGTCAATAGGTCTTTTTGAATTGATAACGCAATAGGAACCGGAAGTTCTATTTTCCGGATTAGTAGCTGGGCAAGTGTCTCTCCAGAGACAAAACCCATGGTCATAAAAAAATAGTTGATTCCGTTCTTTTCAAACGTATTAGTTTCAAAAACTCTAACAATATTAGGATGTGTTAGTTTCGAGAGTATTTTTGCTTCAAGTGTCACGGTCTCAATATCAGCCCGTTGAACATACTCATCCTTAAATACCTTTAGTACCTGAGTGCCAAGATACTTATGTGATATACGATAAACCTCGCCAAAGGCTCCTTGGCCAATGAAAAATTGAACCGTATAGGTGTCATTAATTTGATCACCTTTGGTTAGTATACCAACATATTTTTTTGCCATTTATTTCCTCAACAGTTTGTCATCGAGTTCGCCTGCAATAGGCTGTTCCTTTTCTGGCAAAAGACTGTATAACTCTCGAATAATATCTTGAAGCCTTGATTTTGATGGACTTGTCACAAGCATTTGTTTTCCATCATCAATCAGCCGTCTTGCGGAAGTTCTATTTTTCCATTCATGCATATCATAATTATCATCAAAACCTTTCAACATTGATACCCAAAATCCAATTTCGCCCTCCTTTAACATAAATGAGAGAGAATAAATTTGATCAATAAGTTCCTTAGCAAGCTTGATATCCTTTCTTTCTATGATGGTTTTTGCCTGTTGCTTGAATTGGGAAATTACTTCCGCTGTTTTATCATTACCGGCTTCTGATCTTTCTTGAGCTATGCACACATGTTCAAGAGCCTCTTGTAATTCTTGTTCAGTGTTGGGCCATTCACTTTCTTCCTGAAGTTTGTCAATTTCTTTCCAAATTTCACGAAGACGGGCTAGTACTCTGCCTCTGCTTGTAGAATCTCCTCTTCCGTTTTGGAGCATGTCGTAAGTTTCATCAAGTTGCGATTCAAGTTTATCTGACTTCGAAGTGTCGATGCCTTCTGTTCCCGCAACAATTATGGCAAGTGCCTGCTGGGCCTTTTCGATGTCTAACTCTAGTCCATCAGCATCAGCGTCAGCAGTTTTCTTTGTTATTGTCTCAAAGACATGCTCTACAGTTTCGTCAATACTCGGGAAATAGGCACTGCAACTTATTCTGCGACTTTCATCAACAGTTACAGTTAATTCAACGTCACTATCCTTAGGAAGAAATTGAGGAAGCATTTCACCTGTAATAATAAAAGTTCCGGCGCGTTCATCAGGGAATGCCCGACTATACGGAACTTCAGCGTTTAGAAGCGGTATGTGAATCTGGTCAGATTTATTGCCCGGTCGAATATCTTTCTGTGTTTTGTACGTATCTTTACCTTTGGCAAGTAGGGATTTGTTCTTTTCTAACCCAGGAATTGGAACAATGCACTGCTTCCCTTTGCCTGTATGAACTGCCTCAATGCAGAGGTGGAGTGTTAAAGTTGCATTGGGAAACTTTATTTCTGGAATGATGGTAAATGCAGACGGTTCACAGGGGAATTGATTCCCCTTATCGTCAAATAAGGCAACAGTAAATCCATTTGCTTTGCCTGGGAGCAGGTGAAGATCAATTATTTCAGCATCGCCTTCAAGTTCAATCCAACCAGATGACCATCCTTTATCATTTCGTGCCACCTCGACAAAAACCTTTTGCGGAACTTCACCCGTTGTCAACCCGCGTTCAACTTTAACACCCAGTTTTTCTTCTGTTTCTACGGTTGTTTCTGGATATTTTAGCTTGAGTTGGATTTTTGTCTTGTCGCGAATTTGTAAATCGGTAGGTATATCTTTAGTCGAGGCGAAAAAAGCAGCACCTCTGGCAACTACGGTCATGGGATCTTGGCTTATATCAATATTTGTGCTGATTTGCTCTTTCAACATTCTGCGCATGGTTTGAAGAAAGGTTGGCCCACCCACAAGGACAACGGTTTCCAGATTTTTTCCCGAGAGGTTATTGCGCTCGAGAAGTTTTTTAGTGATGTCAATAGACCGCTGGATAATAGGAACGGCAGCCGATTCAAACTCTGCAAGGCTTATTGTTCTGTCAACAATCATCTCCTCACCGTTCTCGTCATCACCAACATCTTCGCTATATGCTGCATGACTCCCCTTACTTGCAAGAGCGATCTTTGTTTCTTCAGCGACGGATTTAAGTGCATCCCGACATAGCATCCGCCCTCTATCATCAGCAAGTGTATCGTCGAGACAATATTCCTCGGCTAAATAAGGAATAAGAATTTCATCAATTATGGCATAATCAATATCTTTGCCTCCCAAGTGATTATCGCCAGAAGTATCAACAACCCTCATAATTCCTTCAACTACCTTCATCAATGCGGCATCAAATGTTCCGCCACCAAAATCGAACACCAGCCAGTATCCGTCAGTTCGCTTGGCGGAAAGCCCATAAGCTATGCATGCTGCAATAGGCTCCTGTAATAGTTCGCAGTATTGGAAACCGGCCAATTCAGCGGCTCGTTGGGTCGCGTCAATTTGTGGCTGCTGGAACATAGCCGGTACTGTGATGACAGCAGAGCGTACCTCATCTTCGTCACGTACAAAGCTTTTCAACTTTTTTAATACCTCAGCTGAAAGTTCTTCAGAAGAAAAACCACGATTCATGTTTGAACTAAAGTATTGGGTGTCATCTCCCATGGTCCTTTTAAACTCGATATATGAATTTTCTGGAGAATTGTTGCGCTCACCCTTCATATAATGCTTAAAAGCATCTTCAGCCGCTTTATTGCGAGAATTTAGTGCATTATGCCCAACTCTATTTTGTTGTTTTTTGTCATATGATACGCAGGAAGCTGTTGTGTCCGTCTGTTGTGCCTCAGCGCTTTTGATAATCGTAATTGTGCCGGAATCATTACGAGCAATTGCTGAATTAGTTGTTCCAAGGTCTATCCCATAATCAATTTTAGTTCGCGCCATCCTACCCTCCTGTACTTACTTCAATTTCAGCTATTTGAATTGCAATTTCTTTAAAATTTATTTGTGGTTTGATTACTTTTGTAATTACAGCTTGGCCGGTTTCGAGATCGTCAGAAGCAATGAATTTTGCTTTAACGCTCATCCCTTCGTCATATTTAAGACCGAGCATGTTGATCATTTCATATCCACTTTGGTTAAACTCTTCTTCAAGACGTTCAAGAGATTTCTGAAGTGGCTTTAGCCCCTTGGTATCGTCTGGCAATGCATTTAAGCGCTGACGCATACGGAATATTTCTTCTCCAACTTTCAACGGAAGGGAGTGATCAATTTGTGGTTGTGCCGTTACAGACTCGACCGTTGGTGTCACTGCAGACTTATCACGTTCCGCTTGGAGCAGCTTTATTTGATTTTGTAATACTTCCAACAGCTTGCCATCAAGTATCACAGCTTCACTATCCAGCTGTTCTCGCATTTGAGCAAGTTTCGATTCTATCGTCGCACTTCCATCGGCATAGCGTTTTCTGACTACAAAGGCCAGTAACAGCCCCGCTACTCCGAAAACGGCAGCGAGTATTGTCCCAAGACTTAGCTGAACCGTTCTTTGTCCAAGTTGTTCCCCAAGCCCTGTTATTCGTGTTTGCGCTTCATTAGCATTCTGACTGACGTCAGTAACTTTCTTTTGAATTGCTGCATCATTCTCTGCAATTCGCTTTTGAATATCGGAGACTTTTTTATCAATTTCCGCTATTGCCTTTTTCTGGCCTTCATCGGTAGCTTTGAGCGTAGTTACTGATTCCCGCAGTTTTTTAATGTCAGCATCATAAACTTTCTGGTCTACCGAGACCGTCGGATCTTGCAGGGCATATAGTTGCCCAGTCATTACGGAAATACTGACGAGACAGGTTATCAGAACTATTCTCACTCAAGCCTCCTTATAATTGAATCGAGCAACGATTTTGCAATCTTATGTATGGTCTTGTGATTCTTGAATCTTTCTACAAATAGCGGGGAATACTTATAGTAGAATTTTATGAATGCTCTGCCGATTGGATAATTGGATAGCACTGCGTCACGATATTTACGGAGGATTACGACCTGTGGGGCATCATAACTGCCGTAGACCATGGTGGCGACATAACATCCACCTCCACTGGAGCTTGCTGGCTTGCTTGAAGAAGCCATATTGCCCATCATCACCTGAAAATTCTGATTGTACCTTTGCTTAACTGAAGCTTCCATTTCAAGTTCGCCGATCAATCTCATAACAGACATTACTTTTGTCATGTCATGTGTACGATTTGCGTAATCAATGCACATAGCAAGAGCGTTACTGGCAACCGAGGAACTGAGCTTTATATAAAGGTCATATTCTTCACCCCGGATTGATGCAAGCCGTGGTGTGCATATAGTAATTAGGTTTTCAGCGATTAAGGGAAGTCTTGTGACTTCATTGAAATCGAGCTTTTCGCCATCAGGAACCTTATTCAAGGCCCCTACTATAATATCAAGATCCCCTTTTATTTTAGATTGCTGCTTAAAGATGCGGAAATTTTCGTCATATCGCCGTTTAACATCACTTTCCATGACAAGTGTGCCGATAAGAGTAAATACTTCTAAAATTCGAATGAATTCACTCTTCTCATTCGCGAACACCACGCACATACCCATTGCATTCCTGGCGATTGCACTTGAGAGATCAATATACGTTTCATCACCTGATCCCAATACTGAACGTATGTTATCTAACCGTGGTTTACAGTTATTTACCAGCCTTGCAGCCTGTTCAGGCAAACGACTGATTTGAAGATCAGTAAGGTCATCACAGTCAGGAACATCATCAAGTTGCTTTACAATGTAATCAAAATCCACCTTTATTCTTCGTTGTTTATCTCGTTCAGTCTTGCCTTTGACCCATTTTTCCAGTATTGGAATCCCTTCGTTTAAGCGCTGTTTTACCTTGATTCCAACAGCAACTGAGTAGGCACAACGGGCCAAGCGCAGGGCATTATCACCTGGGTCAACATCAGTATCCTTATTCAGATGATGGTTATAATAATTTGCACTACAGTCCGCGATCTCTTCAGCAAGTTTGTCGGCGATTGATTGATACTCGAAATCGTCAGCGGCTAGCACCGCTGCTATTTTTCGTATATCGCTATCAGTATTCTCGTAAAGATCACTTCCAGTTTTATCTGCATTTTCAGGGTATTTCCTGCGAGCTGCCTCAGCTGCTCGAATCGCCTTTTCGATATTATTAATATGCTTCCCAAGTAACTTAGATGAAACCTGACGACGTGTTTCTTCGGGAAACGATGAGAATTTCGATATAAACTGAGGCAGTGCGATTCCACCGGGTTTGTCTATGTGAGGAGTAAGCGTTTTCACGACTTCATCGATGAAAGAGCCAATTACTTTCTGCTTCTCAATCATGAAGTTTTTACCGGATATATGATGGGCGTATGCCTCCAACAGATTGGCGTCGAGTACCCTCCCTGCCCAGATTAATCCTTTGGAGAATTTTTCAAAATTATATGAACCGTTTTCTCTTGAGATTGCCATGTAGAGAATGGAAAGGTTTTTTGCACTCGAATAAAGCTTGTCGTTATTGGTTCCGGTCTTAAATTGTGCTTCCAACAGACTGATCGCTTTATCAATATTCCCGCCTTTGAGCACATCCAAGGCAAGTTCGTCACAAACGTTTTGTTTCCAAAACCAGAATAATGAATATAAAAATCTGCCTTCTGCAGTTTCAATACGGCTAGCTGCCTCACGAACCGACTCCGTTGTACGTTCGAAATCTGAAAGGAATGGGAAATCTGTATCGTATGTAATTTTCTTTCCAAATTCTGTCGCGGTCTCTAAATCGGATATTCTCTTTGTAATATCACGCTCAGTGGCGTCAATAGAAAGTCCAAGGATACGGAAAGGGTTTTGATGTATCAGATCCATGTCATCTCCATACCATTACCAACAATAACTTACATCAATTCATTTTCGCCAATCGTGGAAGTATACATATTTCCATTTTGAACCGTATAGAGCGTCATTGTGATATTGCTGTATTCAGTCCCTGTTTGAGATGGAAACTCATAAAGATCAAATGCCTCAGATTTAGAAATTCCACCTGAGGTCAAGTCCTTATACCTGACGTCATATCGCCCTGTTTTAATGCCTGTAATCTTGAATTGGTAATTTGCCTTTATCAAGATAAGCCTGACAGGGTTTGGCTGCTGTCCATCGAGATAATTCAACGATACAAACACATCGGAACTGTTTTGCGAATTATCAATCGTAACTGTAGAAAGACCGCCAGATCTCTTTTTAGCATACCCTGGAATATAGCCTGATGTTTTGGGCCAAGGACGACCATTAGGAGCTCTGGTCAAGTCAATGCTGCGGCTTTTGACGGGTTGCTGCTTCGGTGCGGGTGTTTCTAATACATATCCCTCTGGGACTGTCGGTGTTGTGATCGGAGCTGTTGGCTGTTTCGTCGGAGTAGTCGGAGATTGAGATTTATTAGCGTCGAAAACGACTGAAAAAAGCCATACGGCGAGAAAAAGCAGAGTACAGAACTTGAATAATCCTGAAAAGCCATCCCAGTTCTTTAGAAAACCTCTGACGCCGGACCAGTCACCGATGAAATTCTCCCAGTATGTTTTGGACGGTTGCGGTGTGGCTTGATAACGGGGAGCCTGATACGAGCTGCTGCTACTTGGTCTCGAAGCATTACTGGGCTTCGCTCTATCAACCTTGACAGTAAGGTTCATCAATAAGGTAGTTCTATTTGACTGATATCGCTCCCTTGTCCTTGAATCCATATCAAACTCAGCCAACCCCATCATGATATTCATTATATCTTCAGACTGCTTGACTCGATTTGCATATTCAATACACATATCTAATGCTTGTGAGACTACGGAGCTACTCGCGCTCAAATAATCTCCATTATCACTACCAGCTGTATTTCTGATGTTTGATAAATTTTGAATACTATCGGCAAGGAAGCACTCGACGCCAATCTTAAGGCTTCTCACTTCGGTATCACTTAATTTTTCGAGTTCTGGTATGGCATTGATTCTTTTCTTAATTGCATCGTAATCAGCTTTAATGCTCATCCATTTTCTGTTTACAGCCCAGGTTGAAACATGATCTTCCATGGTTGACCTGTTCTTCTGTATGCGCAATTGCACTTTTTTACCAAAGGCAACTGATTCTGCGAATCGAATGAGTTTAAGCGCATTTTCCCCTGGGTCTTCGCCGTGGTTAAGGTCGAGGTGATAATTGAAATAAGCGATACTGCAACCCAGCAGTTCATCCGCCAGGTTGTCGGCAGTAGTTTGATACTTCAAGTCCTGATCGGACAAAATTTCGAGCAGCAGCTCGATCTCGTTGATTGTGCCTACATACAAATGTTCGCCAATCGTATTCGCTCTTTCTGGACTCTGTTTACGTGCATTTTCAGAAGCTTTAATGGCACTTTCTATGTTCAGAATATGTTTGGATGAAAACCTGCTTGAAATTGAGCGTTGCACCTCTGACGGGAATGAGGAAAACATTTCTACAAACTGAGGTATTGAAATGCCTTCCTGTTTACCAATGTGTGGAGTCGAGCATTTGATAACTTCATCAACAAATGCTAAAATCGTTTTTTGATGGTCAAACGAGAAATGTGGACCTGACAGCCAGCCTACATATCCCTGCAGCAGCTCGTCTTCAAAGAAACGACCAGCCAATAGGATACTTTTCGAGAGATGACTCTGATTGAAACCGCCATTTCTTAACGAGGCGATATATAGGCATATGAGGTTCTTTGCCGTTGAATAGGATTGAGGTGTCAGCTTGTCATCTTTCAGCTGATTTTCCAGGAGCTTGATGGACTTATCCATGTTTCCGTCCCTGAGAACATCAAGGGCCAATTCGTCAGCACTGTTGTACTGCCAGAACCAGAAAAAGGTATAAAAAAGGCGACCATCCGCCGTTTCAATGCGGTTAGCCGCCTCACGTATCGTTTCAGCAGTTCTTTCTAAAAGTGATAAACAAGGATAATCAGTTTCATATGATATTTCTTTCCCAATTGATGCATACGCTTCCAATTCGGCTACGCGCCTGGAGATATCCCGTTCAGAGGCGTTAATTGGCAATCCGAGTATTCGGAAGGGATTTTGATGTATCAGATCCATGATATTATTTTCACTCTCTTAGCTAATTGCTCATATCCGAGCAGTAGGGCTGCGAACAAATCGCAAACGCTGTTATCTGTTTTTCTATTGAGCCCGAAAAATAGCGCAATCCTCGTCATATTCGATTTCATATCAGTACCCTCCATAATTGTCCGAACCGAGATTTATTGGATTCAAGGATTTACAGGATTGAAAACCGGCTAATCCGATAACCCGACAAATCCTGGTTCAGACAGGTTTATTATCGGTCTCTTCTCCATCAAAATCAAAACCATCATCTTTTTTAGAATCCGGATCAGAATCAAACAGCCCTTTGAAGGTATCTATCAAAAAATCTCCAGTAAAATAACCCGCCTCCAGCAGCAGGTTTTTTATCCCTACTGCCGGGATGATCCGGCACAACTCCTTCAAGGTGAACTCCTCAAGAACCACCTTCACCATCTCCAGCAGCTCTCCCTGACTCACCTTCAGCGTAAAGACCTTTTCGCATAGAATCGGATCGATGATTTTGAAAAGCCTGATGAATCTGTCCAGCTCCTCTGTGGTCGCATTGGCGAGGAAGTGGGTGGCTACAGTGTTCATCATTATTTCATACTTGTCGTGTGTCCGGTATAACGAAGCGTCCAGAAGCCCATCTCTGTCCAGCGTATCGTTATTAAGACATTCGGCGATGCCCGCAGAGAACCGCTTGTAGTTGTTCAGGATAAAGGTCATTCCCCAACCGCAGGGGGTTGTCCAGCAGCCGGAATCGCCGGCGAAGGCGACCCTGTTTTCAGCGATCTGCTGCGACAACGCCCCGGAGGGATACCAGCCGTAACGGTAACTGGAAACTTTAAGGTTATGAAAATCCCTGGTACTCTCCTCGTCGGATATAATCCGGTTGTACTCCGCTTTCATCGTCTCCAGATCAACCTGCCCCTTCATGAGGTAGAGAATAAGAGAATATGAACTTTTTTCATCCAGAATTTCGTATTCAAAAACAGGCTTTCCATCGGCAAGCGAGCCTGGGTCGGCATCTTTAAAGGTCTGCCACATCATGTAGTCTCCGACCTGCATATCGCCAATCCCGTCCTGGTGTTCGCCAATCGCGCCGTAGACCGACCACCAGTAAAAATCGCTCTGATCGATAGCATATTTTTTTACGATGGATGAGTTATAGCCTGATGCATCGATCAGAAGGCGCGCCCGGAATTCACCGGTGCTGCTTGTCACCGTGACCCCCGTATCATCTGTTTCATGGTCAAGATAGGTGCAGTTATCGCGTACCTGCGAGCCGTTTCTGCGGATGGTCTCAACCCAGAGTGTCAGCAGTTCACGGTCTTTGATGTAGGGGTAGCTCTCATACAGCTTTGCCCGCCAGGCCAGATCATCACCGTTCATGCTGTAGGTTCTGGTGAGGAAACGGGTCACGCCACCGTACGCAAAAGGTCTGGTCGTTTCGTCCAGCACCCC
>Ga0194060_10003476_pt1 | contig 11097 bp, 7 predicted proteins | sample SepL225m_MetaG_FD_163427 | JGI IMG/M metagenome (GOLD analysis project Ga0194060, IMG submission 163427) | Anoxic zone freshwater microbial communities from boreal shield lake in IISD Experimental Lakes Area, Ontario, Canada - Sep2016-L222-5m | ecosystem: Environmental > Aquatic > Freshwater >... | reverse complement strand
CGACGGCAAGCCGGCACGCATCGTGATGTCGACCGACAGCCATGTGGTGTCGCCCCTGTTCTTTCCCGGCGGCGACATCGGCTGCCTGTCGGTGCACGGCACCGTGAACGACGTGGCGGTGATGGGCGCCACACCGCTCTATCTCGCTGCCGGCTTTATTCTCGAAGAAGGCTTTGCGCTGGCCGACCTGGCGCGCATCGTCGAGTCGATGGCCGAAGCTGCGCGCGCGGCCGGCGTGCCGGTGGTAACGGGCGACACCAAGGTGGTGGAACGCGGCAAGGGCGACGGCGTTTTCATCACCACCACCGCCGTCGGCGTGCTGCCCGAGGGCCTGGAACTCGGCGGCAGCCGCGCCCGACCTGGCGATGTGGTGCTGGTTTCGGGCTCCATGGGCGACCATGGCGTGGCCATCATGAGCCAGCGCGAGAACCTGTCGTTCGACGCCCCGATTGTTTCCGACACCGCGGCGCTGAACGGCCTGATCGCAGCGATGATGGCAACGGGCACCGACATCCGCTGCCTGCGCGACCCCACGCGCGGCGGCCTCGCCGCCACCCTGAACGAAATTGCCGGCCAGTCCGGTGTTGGCATGATGCTGCAGGAGAGCGCGATTCCGGTCAAGCCGGTAGTAGCAGCTGCCTGTGAACTGCTGGGTCTGGACCCGCTCAATGTGGCCAACGAAGGCAAGCTGATTGCCATCTGCGCCAGCGCTGATTCGCCCAAACTGCTGGCGGCGATGCGTGCGCATCCGCTGGGCCAGGACACCGCACTGATCGGTGAGGTGACGTTTGATGCCCACCATTTCGTGCAACTGAGCACCGCCTTCGGTGGCCGGCGCATTGTGGACTGGCTGGCCAGCGATCAGTTGCCCAGAATTTGTTAGAGGACGTCCATTGCAAGATGACTATGACCCCGGTATCGTTTTTTCGAATTTCTTCTGTCATTGCAAATTTTGCTTCCGTCATTGCGAGCGAAGCGTGGCAATCCATGCATGGACTGCCGCGTCGCTGCGCTCCTCGCAGTGACGAGTCGGGCACAGCAGCATTTTTTCCTAACTGAAAAACATGCGCATCCTGCTACTGACCCATGCCTTCAACAGCCTGACCCAGCGTCTCTCGGCTGAGTTGCAGCAGCGCGGACACCAGACCTCCATCGAGTTCGACATCGCCGACAGTGTGACCGAGGAAGCGGTAGCGCTGTTTGCGCCTGACCTGATCGTGGCGCCCTATTTGCGCCGCGCTATTCCTGAATCCGTCTGGTCGCGCATCGTCTGCCTGATCGTGCATCCCGGCGTTGTGGGGGACCGCGGACCCTCGGCGCTGGACTGGGCGATCCAGAACCACGAGACTCAGTGGGCTGTCACAGTCTTGCAGGCACAGGCAGAGATGGACGCCGGGCCGGTCTGGGCCAGCGTGAGCTTCCCCATGCGCCCGGGCAGGAAGTCCGGGTTGTACCGCCATGAAGTTGCGAAAGCCGCCAGCCAGGCCGTGCTGCAGGCGCTACAGCGCTTTGAATCAGGCAGCTTTGTGCCGCAGCCACTGACCACGCTGCCGACAAGACGCGGGCAATGGCGCCCTCCAATGACACAGCAGCAGCGCTGCCTTGACTGGCAGCGCGACAGCAGCGCCACGATACTCAACAAGCTCTACGCGGCGGATGGTTTTCCTGGCGTGGCAGACAATCTGTTCGGCCAGCCCTGCCAACTGTTTGATGCATGGTCTGACGCGACCCTGCGCGGCACGCCGGGAAGCCTTATTGCGCGTCGCGAAACGGCATTGCTCAGAGCCACGGTAGATGGCGCCATCTGGATCGGCCACGTCAAGCGCGCGGGCAGCATCAAACTGCCATCAACACTGGCATTTGAGCGCGAAGCCGCGCAACTTCCCGATAGGCCGCTGCACGACTGGTGGCAATGCAAGACGCCGACCTGGCAGGACATCGCCTATGAGGAACAGGGGTCGCTTGGCTTTTTGTCCTTCGAGTTTTACAACGGCGCCATGTCAACCCGCCAGTGCGATCGTCTGCGCACCGCCCTGCACTGGGCCAAACAACGTCCGACCAGGGTTCTGCTGCTCATGGGTGGAAGCGACTTCTGGTCCAACGGCATTCACCTCAACGTGATCGAAGCAGCCAGCCTGAACGGCGGCTCGGCGGCTGACGAGTCCTGGCGCAACATCAACGCGATCAACGATCTGGCGCTGGAACTGATCAACACTGAGCAGCAAATCACGGTGGCGGCGCTTGGCGCAAACGCTGGCGCCGGTGGCTGCTTTCTGGCGCGTGCCTGCGACCTGGTCTGGGCGCGCGAGTCGGTACTGCTCAATCCGCACTACAAGAACATGGGCAACCTCTACGGCTCCGAATACTGGACCTACCTGCTGCCGCGACGTGTCGGCATGGAGGCAGCTCAAGCCATCATGCGGGACCGCCAACCCATGACGGCGCAGCGTGGGTTGCAGACCGGTTTCATAGACGCCTGCCTGGATGGCGAACTGCCGGTCTTTCGTGCCGAGGTCGCTGAGCGCGCAGCAGCGCTGGCCGCCGGGTCCGACCTGGCACAGCGGCTAGCCACAAAACGTGAATCGCGCCAGCGCGACGAAACCGTCAAGCCGCTGGCCGTGTACCGCGAGGAAGAGTTGACGCAGATGCGACGCAACTTCTACGGCTTTGATCCGAGCTACCACATTGCGCGTCACCACTTCGTTCACAAGTCCCCTGCTTCCTGGACGCCGCGCCATCTGGCACGGCACCGCGATCTGGGGTGGAGGCTCTCATGACCGGTCGGACACCTTTGTCGGTGCTGGTGGTTGACGACGAGAAGCGCTCGCTGGAAACGCTGCGCCGCACGCTGGAAGACCACTTCATGGTTTTTACAGCGCTCTCGGCCGAAGAAGGATTCGCCCTGATGGAAGGTGAGTACATCCAGATCGTGCTGTCGGACCAACGCATGCCGGGAACTTCCGGCGTCGAATTCCTGCGCAGTGTGCGCTCAAGATGGCCGAACACGGTGCGGCTGATTCTGTCGGGTCATACCGAGGCCGAAGACATCATCGCAGGCATCAACGATGCCGGAATCTGGCAATACCTGCTCAAACCCTGGCACCCTGACCAATTGCTGCTGACACTGCAGAGTGCCGCTGAACTTTGGCGTCTGCAGCAGGAGAACGAGCGGTTGACGCTGGAATTGCGCTCCAGCCCGGAACATCTTTCGCAGCGCGTTGCCAATCTGCGCCTCAAAGTCAGGAGTCAGTCCGGCTTTGACCGCTTGACACGCGCCGCCGACAGCCCACTCAACGAAGTCTGCGCGCTGGCCGCAAGAATTGCCGGCCACGACCTGTCGGTCCTCATCACCGGCGAGTCGGGCACCGGCAAGGAGTTGCTGGCGCGTGCCATCCACTATGCGAGTCCGCGCGCCGATCAGCCCTTCGTCGTGGAAAACTGTGGCGCCATGCCCGACACACTGCTGGAGAGCGAACTCTTTGGCCACAAGCGCGGCGCCTTTACCGGTGCCACCGAATCACGCATAGGACTTTTTCAACAGGCCGACGGCGGCACCTTGTTCCTCGATGAAATTGGCGAGACTTCACCGGCTTTTCAGGTCAAACTGCTGCGCGCACTGCAGGAAGGCGAAATTCGCCCGGTCGGCAGTCCGCGCCCGGTGGCGGTCGATGTGCGGCTGATTGCTGCCACCAATCGCAATCTGGAGGCCGACGTTGCCAGCGGACGTTTTCGGGAAGACCTCTACTACCGGGTCGCCGGCATTACGCTCAATTTGCCCGCGCTGCGTGAAAGGCCACAGGATGTCGCGCCCATCGTGTCGCAGATGCTCGCCCGCTCCGCGCTCAAGGGCCGACAGATGTCGAGCGAAGCCATGAACTGCCTGCTCGCGCATAGCTGGCCGGGAAATGTGCGCGAACTCCAGAACGAGGTCGGGCGCGCGCTGGCACTCGGCGACGGTCCGGTGCTGGGCGCCGAACTGCTCTCGCCGCGCCTGCACCAGCCAGGGCGTGACAGCGCCGCTCAATCGATCAGGACCGAGCTTGATTCAAGCCTGCTCAAGCACCAGCTGGAACGGGTTGAGGCAGAAGTCATCCGCAGTTCCATGCTGCGTCACAAGGGCAACAAGACGCGCGTCTCTGAAGAACTGGGTTTAACCCGCGTCGGCTTGCGCATGAAGCTGATGCGGCTCGGGCTCGAAAAAGACCGCACTCCGTTCTAAGCGGTGACCCTACAGATCTAAGGGATTTTTTCCCGAATTTCAAAAACTGGCAGATAATTCGTTGCCGCACTAAGTTGGCGGGCCGGAAGAACCAAGTTTTGACTTTCACCTTCAACGGGAGATACATCATGAATCCATTACGACACATGCTGACGCTGGGCCTGATTACAGGGTTGGCTGCCACCCTCAGCGCCTGCGGCGGCGCTGGCAGTAGTGCAACAGCACCCGGCGCCACTGTAAAAGGCGTTGCCGCCACCGGATCCGCAATCAGTAAAGGAAGCGTGGTGCTGAACTGCACGGCAGGCAGTACCGCGGCGGTGAGCACGGCCAGCGATGGCAGCTACCAGATCGATATCAGCAACATGTCTCTGCCCTGCGTGGCTCGGGTTGACTTTACCGACAGCGCAGGCAAACCAGCGCAACTTCATTCCCTGGTGAGAAGCGCTGGCACCGTCAACATAAACCCCGTCACCGACATGGTTGTGGCGTCTTTGAGTGCCACCGGCGCTGCCTCCGATGTTCAGGCTGCGGAAATCAAGACCTTCACAGAGGACCGCATCCGTACCGCCACGCAATTGGTCAAGACCGAATTGACTTCCAAAGGCGTCAGCACCGCTTTCCTGCCGGACGACGTCATTGGCACCCAAATGACGGCTGCTTCCGGCTCGGTCAAAGGCGATGATTACGATTCGGTGCTTGACGGCATTGCTGCCAAGACAAATCTCAAGGCCATCGAGAATGAACTCGAGACAGGCCATGAAACGGGTAGTCTAAGTACCAGCACCGGTCAGCCGGGCGATGCAGCTGCGGGCAAAGCCCTGTACGAAGCGTCCTGCCAAAGCTGCCACGGACCACGCATCGCCGATGCCACCAATGCATCCAAAATTCTCAAGGCAATCCAGGAGAACGAAGGTGGCATGGGCTTCCTGGCCAGCACCATCACAGCAACAGCAGCGGACAGCATCGCCACGTACATGGCCAGCGCCATGACGAGCAACAAGGGCACGGGCACAACGACCACGCTTACGACGCAGAGAATTACTTTCACGCCTCCGGCCGGGCAGACGCTCGGCGCAACTGCGCCGGCGCTGAGCGCTTCCGCCAGTTCTGGCTTGCCGGTAACGATTACTTCCTTGACACCCGCCGTTTGCAGCGTCAGCACCGGTATCTTGAAAATGGTGACGGCTGGCAATTGCACGCTGACTGCCAGTCAGCCGGGCAATGGCAATTTCGCGGCTGCACCCAGCAAGACGATTACTTTCACCATCACCGACCCGAACGCCCCGGTCGTGACGCCGACCGGCGTGATTCCGGTTGCAAGCAATGGCAAGACACTGTACGCCAGTCGTTGCAGCGGCTGCCACGGCCCAGCCGCGGCGGGTGGCAGCAAAGTTCTCAATGGTGCCAACAGCCCGCTGACCATTCAGGCAGCCATTAATAGCAATCGGGGTGGCATGGGCAGCCTGTCAGGCCTGACCACTCAAAACCTGGCAGACATCGCTGCTTATCTGGCCACGCCCAATATCTAATCACTCGAATGCAGTGCGTCCGGCGCCACCGGACGTCAGTCTCACGGTCAGCGCGCCAGCAGTGGCAAGCTGAGCATGAAGCAGGCGCCGCCTTGCGGCAAATTCTCAACCGACAGGGTGCCGCCATGCTGCTCGACAATGCCATAGCTGATGGACAGGCCCAGACCCGTTCCCTTGCCGACATTCTTGGTGGTGAAGAAAGGATCGAAGATGCGCGACAGGTGTTCCTGTGAGATGCCCGGGCCGTTGTCGGCAAAGCGCAGATGCACACTGCTCTGGTCACATTGCAGGCTGATGTCCAGTTGCGGCGCCTCGTCACGCTCGGTGTTGGCGGCGTCGTAGGCGTTCTGGATCAGGTTCATCATCACCTGCAGCAAGCGGCCGGCACTGCCCGTGACAAAGCAGTCCTGGCCGCGGCTCCAGCGAATGTCAAAGCGCGGCGCTGTTCCCTTCTTCACCCACAAAATGGCGCGGTCCACCACCGCATTGATCTCGACCTGTGTCAGTTCCTCGTGCACCGCGGTTGAAAAGCGCTTCAGACCGTTGACGATGTCGGCGGTGCGTTGCGCGCCCTCGAGCGTCCCCTCCACCAGCGACGGCAGGTCCTTGAGCAAATGATCGATCCGCAGTTCGGCGCGCAAGGACTGCAAGTTCAGCGGCAGCTCCTGTTGATGCAGCATCTCCAGGTAGCGGCTCAAATTCGTGCCGTAGCGTTGCAGCACATGCACATTGCCCAGCACAAAGCTGATCGGGTTATTGAGCTCATGCGCCACACCCGCCACCAGTCGCCCCAGCGACGCCATTTTTTCGGAATGCAGCAACTGCTGTTGCGCCAGTTTGAGTGCATCGTGCGCCTCGCGCAACTGATGATAGGCACGCTTGAGTTCACCCAAGGGCCGCCCGACCAATACCCGCCCCACCTGGCGCCCGGCACTGTTGTGCCGCGGCGTGCAATTGAGGTCCACCGCCACCACCTGACCGCTGGCATCGCGCAGGTTGATCTCCACTACGGCGCCGCCGCGCGACTCCGAGTGGTACATGGCGAGCCGCCAGCGCTGCACGCTCTGCTCATCGGCGAGCAGGCTCAAGACCGAGCTGCCACGCAGCGCATCTTCGCTCTGACCCACCAGTTCGCACAGCGCGGCATTGGTTTCTTCAATTGCGCCGTCCTGGTTACAGGCAATCAGCACATCGCTCATGGCCGAGAGCAGGCTGAAAATGAACTGCTGCGACTGCTCCAGTTGCGCGTTCTTCTCCTCCAGTTCTACCTCGTCGCTAACCAGCTTGGAGTAGACCTCGTCCATTTTCTGGATCACATCGAGCCAGGTCGCCTCGTCCACGCCTTCGAGTTCGCCCAGGGGCAGATGCGGTAGTGGGGTCGGTGGGGTGGCAGCCATGATACGGAACAAATTATCAATGAACTGTGCAAACCATGCAAGGATCGAAGGAGCGCACGATATGCTGCACGGCCACACTCTGGCCGCGTCCCTCGACGCTGTCGATGGTGGCACCCACCAGCGCAGTTTCGAGCGCACCGGGCGTTCCTGCCGCGTCGCGCGGCGAGAAGTTCCAACTGGTGGGCGCGACGATCTGGTAGTGGGCGATGCGGCCATTTTCGATTTTGAGCCAGTGCCCGAGCGCGCCGCGTGCCGCCTCCGACAGACCAGCGCCCTGTGCCTGTACCGGCATGGCCTGAACCTGGTGATAGGGCTCGCGCGGCTGCAGTGCCAGCAACCACTGTTCCATCAGCGGTAGGATGCGCGCAATTTCGAGCAGCCGTGCCAGCACACGCGTGTACACCGTGCCGCCATGCGCCAGCACCAACGCGCGAATCAGACTCTGGCCGTCCACCAACTGCCGCGCAATGGCACCGGTCTCCATTACCTGACCCGCCAGTCGCGGCGCCTTGTTCCAGGTGTAGGCACCGGGCTTGTCCATTTCAGGTTCGGTCTGGCCCTGCATCGGATGCAGCGCCTTTCGGTCTGCGCCTTCTGCCATCCAGGCGTAACGCAGGTCTTCGCTGATCTGCGAGGCATCAAGTTTCAGACACTGCTGCAGGGTCGCGTCCCACACCCCCCGTGCCAGCGCGTGGCCGTCGCCGGGCTGGGCGTAGGCGCCGTAGCTAAGGTAGCGTCCCGGCCCGAGTCCGAGCGTGGACAGACCCGCGTCAGCTGCGATGTCCATGAACAGTGCCATGTCGCTGCCAGCGGCGCGCGTGTGCCAGGCCTGCAGCGCGGCCAGGCTGTCCAGCGCCGCCACCTCTTCCAGCGCAGTGCCAAACAGGGTCTGCTCGAGAAAGGCGCGCATTTCGTGCAGGCGCGAAAGCAGGCGTACCCGCTCGGTTGACTCTATGGCACGCGAAGTACCCCCCGGCAGAATGGCGCCGGTATGCGGCCACTTGCCACCCAGCGCACCCAGCAGTTCCATCCAGCGCGCCCGCGCCGCCAACGCTGCGCCGCTGTTCAAGCTGGCGCCCGAAGCACCGCCCAGCACCGCTGCGAAGCGGCGCTGCGCCTGCGCAAACCAGCGCCGACTCGCATACACCTCGCGTGTGAAATCGGGCATGAAGAAGACATAGAAATGCGTCAGATGATCGGCCAGGTTTTCGCAGGCCAGCATCAGGTTGCTGGCGTGCAGTCCGTTGGCCGGCAGCTGGACGCCCGACGCGTCCGCCAGCGCTTTGGCAGCGGCCACGGATTGGGACACCGAGCAGATGCCGCAAATGCGCGGTGCGATGGTTAGCGCGTCGACCGGGTCGCGCCCCAGCAACAGGGTCTCAAAACCACGGAACATGGGCGCCTTCACAAGTGCTTCAGTTACGCGTCCATCCTGCACTTCGAGCTGGACTTCAAGGTCGCCCTCGACACGGTTGAACGGGCCAAGTATTAATCGAGTCATGTTGGCCCCCACGTTCGGCATTGCATGCCCTCGCTGCCCCCCGAGCGGGTGCGAGCTTGCTTGGGGCGGCCCGGCGCGGCGCTCTTGCTCATAGCCACGCTAACGCAACCCCGTTTTGCGCGATACCGGCGGGACCGCCACATGGTCGCTGTGCGAGTTCTTTTTGACGCGCTTGGGGGTGGCGCTTTTGGAGAGTGAAGTCAGCGCCACAAACCATGCCTTGGGCATGTCGATCGGCAACCCGATCGGAATACCGGCCAGCTTGGGCGTCAGATGAAAGGCGTGGCCCGGCCTCTGAAAACCGGGCTCTGTGCAACTGATGCAGGCATAGCCGGCACGGGTGCAGGAGCCATAGCCATTCCACAGCCGCGTGTTGCAGTCGGCGTGCGCCTGAGTGCCTTTGCAACCCATGTTCTCCATCGTGCAGCCCAGGTCGGACGGCTTGGCGGCGCTGGCCTTGTATTCGTAGTACTCGTTGCGCGTGCAGCCGTGGTGTACCAGCTCGTCCGCGTAAAAACGAGGTCGGCCCAGCGGGTCCAGATCGCCTTCACCCAGCAAGCCAGCCGACAGTGCCATCAAGGTGTCGGTGATCCAGCCCGGGTGCGTTGGGCAACCCGCAATGTTGATCACCGGCAAACCGCCACGGGCAAGAAACCCGGCACCCAGTAAACCGCCGCGGCGCTCATCCTCAAACTGCAGTCCACAGGCATCCGCGGGGTTGCTGCCAGCCGCAGTGATGCCGCCCCAGGCGGCGCAACTGCCGACCGCCAGCACATGGGTCGCCACGGCAGCGAGCTGGCACACCCACCGCGTCATCGGCACACCGGTGCCGGCGAGTTCGTGAAAGCGTCCGCTGCCGTGCGGGCCGCGCAGCATGGCGCCTTCGATGCACAGCGCATCGAGCCGTACGCGCCCCGCCAGGCAATCCTGCAACAGATCGAGCATGTCCCGCTCGCCCTCAAGGGACAAGGCTGGATGCCACAGCATCTGAATGCCATTGCCACGCAGCAACTCCGGAAAATTGACCGTGTCAGCGCACAGCATCGACATGCTGCAGCCACCGCAACCTCCGGCCTGCAGCCACAGTACATTGAGTGTCATCATGCCTCCGGTTTCAGGGATGCCGATTGATCTTTCGACAAAGTTCGATACTCAGTTTCGTCACTGCGAGCGCAGCGCGGCAGTCCATGCGTGGATCGCCACGCTTTGCTCGCGATGACGGGAGGAAGGCTCGCGATGACGGGCAAATGGCTCATGTTTTATACGGATTGTGCATTGCGCACAGTCTATACCGTGCAGGGCACGCAGGGGTCGTAGGCAGCGGCCAGCGTGCGCGCTGTGGCAGCTGCCACCGGCGACAAGGCGGCTACGGCACGCGCCAGCGCTCCCTGCGGATGGAAGTTCCACTCGGTCGGTGCCAGCACCCGGTAGTCCTGCACCGCACCAGCGCTGTCAAGCTGCACCCAGTGCAGCAGCAGGCCACGTGCCATCTCGCACCAGGCCAGCGCCTGGCCCGTTCCCAGAGCCATGGCGCCGTTGGCAAGCAAGGGTGCTCCGCCCCGCGCAGGGGGCTGAGGATCGGCCGCAACAAGCTCCACCAGTTCCAGCCAACGAGCGCTCATCCGGGTCCAGGCACTGTGCCAGGTCTGCTGCTGTCGATGGCGCAGCCGGGTCCAGGCGCCGGTCTCGGCAGCCTGACCCAGCCAGGTCGGGTGTTGCGCGAAGCCGGCGTCGTGCGCCAGGGCGTGCCCGAGCTGGCGCAGCCCTGCCTCCTGGCGCGCCGCGTCATGGTCCAGCACATCGAGCGCGCGCAGCGGCGGTCGCAGGGCATGCGCAAGTGGATGCCACGCCGCCAAACAGCGTGCCGGCCATAAGCCTGCTTCCTGCGTCTCGCACCAGCGCGCCAGCGCGTCGGGCTCGCGGCAGCCTTGCAGCCACGACAGCGCGTCCTGCTTGAGCACTGAGGTCTCCAGCCAGTTGCGCAAGTCGCCCAGGATCTGCCACGCAACTTCGTCGTCCGTCAAGGGTCGAGCCGAGGCCAGCGGCAACGGACAGCCGCGCAGCCAGTCCATGCGCTGCGCGTCAAACCCAAGCTCCGGTAATCGCTGCGGCCAATCCAGTGCGATGCTGCGCAAATGGTCACGGGCTGTCTCCAGGTACAGCAGCACGGGTGCCTGCCACTGTGTTTCTGGCCGCGCCAATTGCGCTGCACCCAGCGCCAGCTCAGCACTGCGCCGGTGCGCGTGGGCACAGAGCGTGAAGACACTGCTCAGCGTGCGCCCCACCTGCTCGCCAGCCTGCCCCTGCAGCAAGCGCCCGAGCCTGCCGGCACCCAGCACCGGACGCTGACCAACGATGCCGGGTGATGTGCCGGGATGCAATTGATATTGCCCACTCAGAGTTTCCCAAGGTGTGATCATTACTGACTGTCCCCTCCTAATCCAGCGTCTG
>Ga0194060_10003474_pt1 | contig 11100 bp, 8 predicted proteins | sample SepL225m_MetaG_FD_163427 | JGI IMG/M metagenome (GOLD analysis project Ga0194060, IMG submission 163427) | Anoxic zone freshwater microbial communities from boreal shield lake in IISD Experimental Lakes Area, Ontario, Canada - Sep2016-L222-5m | ecosystem: Environmental > Aquatic > Freshwater >... | reverse complement strand
GTTGCAATATGTTCGATGGCTTGTTGTGCTCGGGCCGTATAAAAAACATCCATCAGGATTTATATTTCTTAAAAACTTCATCTGAAGGAATGAGTTTTAGATCTTCATCATCTTCGGTAAAGAAAGAAATTATCTCTTCTTTGCTTGCCAAGCGTACATAAGTTGTAGCGGCTTCTTCAACAGTAAGTTTGTTGTTCTCTTTGAGTTTAACATACAATTTATCAAACTGAGATGCTTGCTTTTCGTTTTCGAAATTATAAGTACGAGTAATCATAACACGAATATAAACATTCTTTTTTATCAGATTTTGGAATGAATGAAATTAATTATAACTCGTATCACAGATACGTGTTAACGGAGAAACTGCTTTGCATTATTCGGAAGTGGGAGTGGTGAGTTAGAATCACTTTTTAGTCTGCACTTTCACCCAATTTGCAATATCATCAATTACATATTCAGGAACATTTGTTGGAATGGTGTACTCAGCAGGCGTTGATTTTCCTGTTCCTTCCAAAAACAAGTGATTGAGTTGCGGATAGCTTTTGTAATTAACATTCGGTTTGTCTTTCATCACTTCAACCCAAATATGATAATCTTTCATCAACACTTGATAATCGCGTTCGCCTTGTAAAACATAAATTGGTTTTTCTATTTTCTTAGCCATCGATTTTGTGTCGTACGATTTTAAATACAACCAATAATTTACAGGAAAAGCAAACACCGAATCGGCACTCATTTTTTTATTAATATTTTTTGATAATGAATTGCTTACTTTTTGTTTCTCGATATTTAATTTCATCAAAGTTTTTTCGTCAAGCGATTCTTTTGGTGCCAGATAATCCATTTGCTCCAATGCAAGTTCTGGTATTTCGCGAAGCGTTCCTGCCATTGAAATAAAACCTGCTACTTGTTTAAAGTTTTTATTGATCAATGGAATCAAATAGCCACCCTCACTGTGCCCGATGATAAATATTTTTGTAGCATCAATTTCACTTCTTTGCGAGAGTGCCGAGATGGCATCTTTCAAGTCTTCAAAATATTCGTTTCGCACATCATAATTTTCTTTACCCGATTTGTTATTGGCAAGAATTTTATCTTTATAAAGAAAAGTTCTTTTATCATATCTAAATACGGCAACACCTTTTGCAGCAATGCCCCAAGCAAGGTCCTTGTATATTTTATTTGGACCAATACTTAAGTCTTTATCAATTGCTCCCGAGCCATGAACGATAATAATTACCGGAACTTTTTTGTTGTTTACACGTGGTAGCGAAAGCACACCTTCATTTTTAAATTCAGCTTTCCCAAATTCAATTTTTCTTTCTGTAAATTGTTCGGCATCTAAATATTCGGCTGGCTGATAATGTTCTTCGGGTGGCACAATAAATATTCCCGAAATCTGGTATTGTTTATTGAGTGTAATTTGAAGTCCGATTTTTTTTACACCAAATTTTAAAACGGTTATGGTTTTCATAAACTCGTTTTTAAAACTCGTTCTGGTTTCACCAATTTCTGCTAAACTATCATACTTCATTTGTAATCCAACCCAAATATCTTCAAGCAAACTTACTCCTGCTTTACGCTTCATTTCAGCATCACATTTCGAGTCTACCTCAGCATATTTTTGAGCAATAAATAAATCAATAATCTGCCGCGCATTTACTTTTGCCGAATCAAGATTTTGAGAAAATGAAAGGTAAGATGAAAAGAGAAAAATAATTACAGTAAAGAATTTCATTTGATTTAAGTTTTTGATAATTTATTTTTAATACAGAGTTATTCTCGATAAGACTGTCTGCTGTCAGGCAGGCTCGAACTGACAGAAACTTCATCCCAACCTACGTAAAAAACTTCGCTCGGCAAGCCCTCATCACTTCATTACCTAATTCCTTCATCACAAAATTTACTGTACCACAATTTTTATTTGACGGCTTCCGTTTTCGCCATTTACCTGAAGGAAATAAATTCCTTTTGCAAAATCGGCAAGGTTAATGTGTTTAGCATAAAATCCGTTTACAATGGTTTCACTTTGCTCAAATATTTTTTGACCTAGTGTATTTATCATCGTAAACTGAACTTGTTGTTTTGATAAATTTTCAAATTCAATATTCAAAAATTGTTGTGCCGGATTAGGATAAATTTTTAATGAGTTCCACATTGCTAAATTTGCAATTCCGGTGTGTGGTGTAATTTTTATGTTGAGTGATGCAGGGTCGCCCTGGCAGCCATTCGAACCATTTTCAATTACCTGAATGATTCCTGTTGAATCAAAATTCCATCTTACCGAAATTTGGTTTGTAGTTGTTCCAGTAATTTGTGTTCCATGTGTTATCGACCACGAGTAATTTGAACCTGTAGTTTTTGTAACACTATAAATTACTGTGTCGCCATAGGGTGTTGTTGATACTCCCGAAATACTAATAGGCGCAGGTTTTGGTAATAGTCCATAAACTTTTGCTGCCGACATTACACTCTTGCAACCATTTTGCGTTACAACAACTGTATACGAACCCGAATCGCCTGTAATGTATGATGCATTTGTTTGTCCGCTTACGGCAACTCCATTTTTATACCACTGGTTTCCGGTTGACGAACTTGATGTAAGTATAGCCGAACCTCCACTACAAAATATTGATCCCGGAATGGTTGATGTAATGGAAGGTGTTGCTACAGGAGGATTTACAATAACTGTATTTGGCAATGAAGGTGTTTCGCAACCTCCACCAGTTCCAATTTTTACAAGGTATGTTCCTGCAATTGTTGTTGAGTAAGTTTTAGCTGTTGCTCCCGAAATGAGGTATCCGTTTTGGTACCATTTGTATGTAGTAGCTGTCGAATCACACGTAAATTTTATCGTATCGCCAGTACATAATGTTAATGCTTTGTTTGCACTAACTGTTGGTATGCTTAATCCATTAATAGTAATGAAATTAGTTTTTGTAATGCTGTCACTTCCCGATACGTTCGAAACTTTTAATGTAACCGAATATGTTCCTGCTTTGCTGTAAATAATTCCGCTTGGATAAGCTGAAGTGCTTGATGTTGTTTGTGCTCCATTAAAAGTCCATTGCCAGTTTGTAACCAAATATTTTGACGAATCAGAAAAATTAATCGGCTCGCCAACACAAGCAGAAGTTTTTGATACAGTGAAATTAGCAACAGGAGTTAATGGCGTTCCCGATACATTTACATTATCGATGTACATATTATTTCCATTGTTGTTATAACCTTCAAATTTTATTTTGATGTTATTCATCCCAGCATAAGCGGTAAGATTAATTGTTTTACAACTTGAGCCAACACCTCCTCCACACCAATCAGCTGTAGCTGCAGGTGTAAAGTATGATGTTTTTAAATACGTATTGTTTGGAGCAGTTGCAAACGAGCCTGAATTATTTTCGCCAAAAGCTGTTAAACGTGTCCATGTTGTTCCACAGTTTGTAGAAACATATACGATAAGTGAATCAGATGTGGTGTTATTGAATCGAGTGTATGCATGTTGGAATGTTAAACTTGCAGATGATAATCCTGATAAATTTAAAGCAGGGGTTATTAATCCATCACGTTGAGCGCTTCCTGCATAATTAAAAAATGGAAGAAAATAAGCCTGGTTTCCGGGAGTTGATCCAGCTACAGTTGTCAATCTCCATGCTGTGTCGTTCACCGGAGTGTTTTTTGTCCACGAGTTTAATGTTGTTGAGTTTGATTCAAATGTTTCGTTAAAAGGAGTTGTATATCCACCGGCTATTACCGAATTTAAAGTATATGTAGAATCCGTTCCGAGCAAATTGGTAACAGTTAGTGCCACCGAATATTTTCCGGGTGTATTGTATGTAATTGTTATCGGACTGATTACAGATGATGATGGTGTTCCACCAGGGAAATACCATTTACGTGATGTTGGACTACCCGATGAGTTATCTGTAAAATTAATGGATGTTCCGCTACAAACAGCATTGGTTGTTTGGGTAAATGATGCAACAGGCGGGTAAGCTATTCCACTAATCAAAAGTGAGTATGGCTGTGCAGATGCAAGTGTCCCTTTGTGATAAATAATTACTGTATAAGCTCCGGCAGTGGGAGCCGATAAATATATTTGTTCAACATTATCGGTTCTGTTATCTCCTGTTGTAGCAGCTGTTGAAGGCGAAGCAGGAAACAAAATATACGGCATGAAAATGGTGTTATCCGAATTTCTTTTTAAGCGGATATCCAAATCATTTACCAATTTTTTTGTAGTATCGTTATAAGCAGGCATACTTGTATTAGCAGGTAAATCTGTCCAGCAAATTGTTAATCGTAAAGGTTTAGTTCCGTCTGAGTTTATTACCTGAGTGTAGGTTGCTCCATTTGCCAATGTGTTTTCTTTTATCTGATTGGAAATCGTATCATTAATATGTAACACTGCTTTACTTGTGTTTAATAATCCCCATCCGTAAGTGTAATCAGGACCAATATTTCCGGCTTCATCGGCAGTGTGAATAGCCAAACCTTTTAACGTTGCCGATTTCATAAAAACGCTTTTTTTATTATTGTAATGTTGTTGTACGAGTAATAACGAACCGGTAACAGCAGGTGTAGCCATTGATGTTCCATCAAGTGTGGTATATGATGTTGCACTAGTGTTCGATGTTGAATAAATACTTTTTCCTGCAGCAACAACATCGGGTTTTATACGTCCATCATCGGTTGGTCCCCATCCGCTAAAAGTTGTCATTACAACATCCGAAGTTTGTGTCCAACCATTATTGGTATTGCTGTTTCCAATTTTAACAACAGCACCAACTGTTAAAATATTTTTTGCTGTTGCTGATGGTTCCATACAATCGTAAGGGCCAACTGCCGGAGGTGCTGCTCCTGTTCCTACAACCCAATTAAATGATGCATCTTGATAATACCATGTTGAACCCGAAAGTGAACTTCCTCGGTCGTTGCCTGCAGCTTTACAAATTAAATAGTTTGGATTGTTACGAGCGATATAATCAAAGTCGGCAGCTTGCTGATCATAAAATCCGTATTTGTAATCTTTGGTTGTACTCAATGTCATATTTCCATACCACTGCCAATTTCCAGATGAAGGATTATTATACCAACCACAAATTGCACCGTACGAATGATTTGAGAGCAACATTCCATTTCCCGCAGCAGTAGTCATTTCACTGATGTCACTGGTCCAATCATATGCACTTAAATTTGCCTGATATGCCATCCCTTTTGCATTGGCAGATATACCTGTGCCTATCATGGTTCCGGCAACATGTGTTGAGTGTTGTATTGTTGGTGATGCACCATCAACTTGATTGACTCTACTTGCTAATTCTTGATGTGACGTTAGTACAGCACCACCATCCCATATACCTAATCTTCCGCTCATTCCACTTCCTGTTAATGAAGTTCCGGTTGTTCCTCCGGGCCAAACTTTGTTTGTACTAATCGTTCTTCCCGAACCAATATTATTTGTACGATTAAAAATCATTTCTCCATTGGCTCCAAATCTGGCGAATTCTGTTACTTCTCCATTTTTGTGTTCTACACGCAATGGTATTCCGGTTGCTTTCGAAATGGCTTCAGCTTTAGCTTTGTCATTTTGAAATCGGATTAAATATTTTTGAGAAAAAACTTCGTTTACAGCTTTTTGTTCAGTATTTGAAATTTGTTGTGCGTATGAAAGTTGGATGAAAAGTGGTAATAAAATTAGTGCTTTGAGAAATTTCATTTTTAGTAATTAGTTCGTTTTAAATGTAGTGGTATTTTTTCTGTCAGGTACTTTGCCTGTAAATACTCCATTAAAGTCTAAATGGTTGCTTCCCGAATATATTTTTCCCTTTAATTTTAATGTAATTGGAGATCCATTTTTAATCGATTTACAAGAAACAATCAAATTGGTTGTCGAGTCGATGGCCTTACTCTGCCAAGCTTTTTCTGTTTGATTTCGAATAAATGTTATCTTGAAATTAGTTGCATATAATGTTGTGTCTTTTATGCATTTCTCGTCAATTCCGTTCAATTCAAAAAGCATATTGTTATCAGAAATAACAGCAACATTCAACTTTCCATTTTGAATCTCAAAACGAGGTTCGCTTTTAAAATTGAAGTCGGTATTCTTTTCGGTTTCATTCGATAATTGCATATAACTTTTTAAGCTATTTTTTTTAGATGAAGCAATTTTTTTCTGTGCTGAGGCATCAAAAATTATACAGATTGACAGAAGGAAAAAGTAAATAATATAACGATACATAAAAATCAAAAGTAAGTATTTTGATATATTTTTTTTATGTGCTGTATTAAAGATGTGTATTTAGCCTTTAATTTGCATCAAAATATTTCTATTGAAAAAGCATATTCCAAATATCCTTACATCGGGCAACTTGCTTTTCGGATGTCTTTCGATTATTGCTGCATTAGACGGAAGACTTACCGATGCGTCAATATTTATTGGACTTGCAGCTGTACTTGATTTTTTTGATGGATTTGTTGCCCGTGCGTTAAATGCACATTCGGAAATCGGAAAACAACTCGATTCACTTGCTGATGTGGTAAGTTTTGGTGTTGCCCCTGGAATGATTTTTTATATGATGGTTGGACAGTGTTTTAATCCAACAGGTTTTTGTATCAACATGTATCTGCCCTTTTTAATTCCAATTTTTTCGGCAATACGTTTGGCAAAATTTAATATTGATAGCCGTCAATCCGATTCATTCATTGGTTTACCAACACCTGCAAATGCAATGCTTATCGCATCATTTCCTTTAATCATTTATTATAAAGAATCGGAAGAGATTATTGAACTTTTGCAAAACCAATATTTTCTTAAAATTTTCCCAATTGTATCGGCATATCTTTTAGTTGCCGAATTGCCATTGCTGGCATTAAAATTTAAAAACTTTTCGTGGGCCGAAAATAAACTGAAATACATTTTGTTGATTTTGTGTTTAGCTTCAATTATTTTATTTCATTTTGAAGGTGTAGCCTTTTCAATTATTATTTATATCGTTATTTCAATCATCAATAATTTACAAAAAAATAGAGCATGAAATTTATAGCAGAAATTAATGTGATGCCTCACAAAGCACTTTTAGATCCTCAGGGAAAAGCCGTTGAACATAGTATGCCCAACATTGGCCTGTCAACGGTTACAAGTGTTCGTATTGGGAAACATATTACCATGGAACTTGAAGCATCAAACGAAAATGATGCGAAAGAAAAAGCAGAAATTGCATGCAAGAAATTGCTTGCCAACCTCATTATGGAATCGTATGATTTTACAGTGAGTGAAGTAAAATAAAATCCGAATATTTTTACCCATGCGAAAAATTCTGACAGGTTGTTTGATGTATTTTATTTGTCTGAATGGGATTTTTGCGCAAGATATTGATTATGCCAAAAAGGTAATAAAAGACCTTTGCTCGGAGCAAATGTTTGGTAGAGGTTATGTGAATGAAGGAGATAAAAAAGCTGCCGAATATATCCGTAAAGAATATCAGGATTCGAAACTTTTATTCTTTGAAAATTCAACTGACCATACTAAAGGAGATTTTTTTCAAGAATACGGTTTTCAGGTAAATGCATTTCCATACACGGTTTCGGCAAAAATTGATGAGTACGATTTAATTCCCGGTGAGGATTTTATTGTTGATGCTGCTTGCCCCAATGTTTCAGGTAGTTTTGATATTTTGTTTGTCGATTCGTCAACAGTAGATAATTCGGCAGAGTTTGATCAATTTCAGAAGAAAAATTTGCATAACACTTTTATTGTTGTTGATGGTATCAAAGGCAAAAAATTATTGAAGCAAAATATTGCCGATGATATTTTACGAAATAAATATAAAGCACGAGGATTAATTTTTGCTAATCAGGAAAAATTGACTTGGTCGGCAGCAACCGAGTGGGCAGCATTCCCAAGTATTTATATCACCAAAGGAAATTTGCTTCGCTATCAGCAAAAAATAATGCTAACAGTTGAACCTGATTTAATAAAACACGCTACACAAAATGTTATTGGATATATTAAGGGAACTCAATTCCCCGATTCGTTTATTGTATTCAGTGCACATTACGATCACCTAGGTATGATGGGCCGTGCAGCATTGTTTCCGGGTGCAAATGACAATGCAAGCGGAGTTGCCATGATGCTCGACATCATGAAATATTATGCAAAAAATAAACCCAAATATTCAATCGCATTCATGGCTTTTTCGGGCGAAGAAGTTGGGCTTTTTGGTTCGTATTATTATACCCAACATCCATTATTCGAATTAAAAAAAATTTCAATGCTGATTAATCTTGATTTGATGGGAACAGGCGATAAAGGAATGACTGTAGTGAATGCAACACTTTACCCTAAAGAATTTCAAGACCTTCAAATTATTAATGTAACAAAAGATTATCTGCCAACGGTTAATTCACGAGGAAAAGCACAAAATAGCGATCATTATTTTTTTACCGAAAATGGTGTGAAAGCGTTTTATTTTTATCTGATGGGCGATTACCATTATTACCACGATGTGTACGACCTTCCTGAAGTGTTAACGCTTAGTAAATATAATGAAGCGTTCAAACTCATTACCGAATTTACCAATGATTATTGTTCGGGACAATAACATTTGTACTTGAATTTCTGCCTACAATCACTTATACTTACAAATTAAACGCTGCCCAAATTATGGCGCTCATTAACTCAATTTTAAGTTGGTACCTTAAAAAGCGTGAACCGTTTATCGAACATTTCATGCAAAATCCTCACGAGGTACAGAACGAGTTATTGACCAAACTTTTATCGGGTGCACAACATTCCGAATGGGGTAAAAAATATGATTACCGCAATATTCGAACAGTTAAAGATTTTAAAGAACGTGTACCAGTAGGAAACTACGAAACGCATCGTCCTTACATCGAACGCATGATGCTTGGTGAGCAAAATGTTCTGTGGTCGAGCGAAGTAAAATGGTTTGCGAAATCATCAGGCACCACCGGCTCAAAAAGCAAATTTATTCCGGTAACTTTTGAAAGCATGGAAGAGTGCCATTTTCAAGGTGGTAAAGATGCCATGATGTTTTATTTACTCAACAATCCCGATACCAATATTTTTAATGGAAAAGGATTGATAATGGGAGGAAGTCATCAGGTAAATAAATTCAATTCCGAACAAAGTTTTTACGGAGATTTATCGGCAGTGATGATGCAAAACATGCCAATATGGGCTCACTTTTTTAGAACTCCTGATTTGAGCATTGCTATTATGGATAACTGGGAAGAGAAAATTGAGAAGATGGTTCGTGCTACTTTAAATGAAGATGTAACAAGCATTACCGGTGTACCAACTTGGACATTGGTTTTGATAGAAAAGTTTTTTGAACTTACCGGAAAAGATAACCTCATGGATATCTGGCCAAATTTAGAATTGTATGTTCATGGCGGTGTAAGTTTTACTCCATATCGCGATCGTTTTAAAAAACTGATACGCTCATCTAAAATGAATTATCTCGAAAGTTATAATGCTTCCGAAGGATTTTTGGGATTGCAGGATCAGGCAGATAGTTTAGATATGTTGCTGATGCTCGATTACGGAATTTACTACGAGTTTATGCCCATGAGCGAATACGGAAAAGAACATCCGAAAACGCTTTCGCTCGATGAAGTTCAACCGGGAGTAAATTATGCGCTGGTTATTTCTAATAATTCGGGATTGTGGCGATATGTAATAGGCGATACGATAAAATTTTCAGAAACAAAACCATTCAGATTTAGAATTACAGGACGGACAAAACATTTTATCAATGCATTTGGCGAAGAGCTGGTTATTGAAAATGCCGATTTTGCCATTTCGAAAGTGTGCAAAAAAATGAATGCACATATTACCGATTACACCGCTGCACCTATTTATTTTAATGATAGTGCAAATGGTATTGGCTCGCACGAGTGGTTGATTGAGTTCGAAAGAGAACCTGAGTGTATTAAAACATTTGCAAACGAGCTCGACATAGAATTGAAAAATGTAAATTCAGATTACGAAGCGAAACGTTATAAAGATATGGCAATGACAATGCCTATCGTTCATATATTGCCAAAAGGAACATTTAATCATTGGTTAAAAAAAGAAGGAAAACTCGGTGGTCAGCACAAGGTTCCACGATTGTCAAATCATCGTGATTATGTTGACGAGATTTTAAAAATGAAAAGTTTGGCATTATAAAAGTAGTCATGAATAAGAAAATAGTACTAGTCGCATTATTGTTATTTCCGTTTTTACAAAAAGCTTTTTCGCAGGCAGAAGAAATTCAACGCGGAGATATTCATTACGAATTTTTTCAGTTTAAAGAAGCTGCTCAAGATTATGAAGCAGCTTTAAATATGGGCAATTCAAAGGTTGAAGATTATTTGCTCGACCGCATTGCTCAGTGTTACAAATATTCCTTTCAGTACAAAAAAGCCGAACAGTATTTTTCTCGTTTGGTGCGAATGGGCGATGGCAAAGCTGCTCCCGATGTGTATCTCGATTATGGAGCCATTTTAAAAATTAATGGAGATTATAACAGAGCTAGAGATCAGTTTAAATATTACCAAACTTTTTTTCCTGACGACCCTTTTGCAAATGCTCAAATAAGAAGTTTAACATGGGCAATTCGCAATAAAGATTCGCTTAGAAATTTTACAGCCGTTCCGGCTAATTTAAATATTAGCGGACAAAGTTTAGGATATTGTTTTTACGATGACGGATTGATTTATTCAACACAACGAAATAAAATTGGCAAAGAAAATACTGTTCAAATGTTTGATTTGGATTTTGCCGTAATCAAAGATTCGATAACGTTTGTTGAAGGTGATAAATTTATGGATGCGATTAGTTTTGAACTGAATGAAGGCTCGCCATCAGTATCCGATGACGGAATGTTGGTTTACTTTTCAGCCAATGCTACCAAGGTGCGAAATGGTGTGGTGAAAAAGAAAGTTGGTGCCATAGAAATCAGTTCGGATGGAGTTTCGAACTTAAAAATTTATGTGGCAAAATTCGAGAATGGGAAATTTGTGAGTCCGCAGGAATTGCCTTTTAACAACAAAGAATTCAATTGCATGCATCCAAGTATTGCCGATAATGGTAAC
>Ga0194060_10003473_pt1 | contig 11106 bp, 8 predicted proteins | sample SepL225m_MetaG_FD_163427 | JGI IMG/M metagenome (GOLD analysis project Ga0194060, IMG submission 163427) | Anoxic zone freshwater microbial communities from boreal shield lake in IISD Experimental Lakes Area, Ontario, Canada - Sep2016-L222-5m | ecosystem: Environmental > Aquatic > Freshwater >... | reverse complement strand
TTACCACAGTAAACGTTGTTACTTACGGAGGCACCTACACTTCTATTGTTGGACATACTGAATACGAAGGAGTGCATTATTCAGGAATGATTCATATAGGAGGATACGGAGGGCTGTCGGATCATTTCTTGATGGGAGCAAAATTTGGTATTGGATTTAAACGCGAAGATACTATAGAGGATGATTATACATTACCAGTGGTGCAATTCGATTTTAATTTAGCCTATCGATTTTAGTTTCGAACCTATAATTAAAGGCGAGTACTGAAAAATATTGAGCCACTTTATTTGTTGTATTTGCTTTTCTTTTTCTTCTATCTTTGGACATCAAAAAATCAACTAATCTCGAAAATATAACTTAACGAAATATGAAATTGTTAGAGGGTAAAATAGCTTTAATTACTGGTGCTTCCAGAGGAATAGGGAGAGGAATAGCATTCAAATTTGCTGAACATGGAGCTAATGTTGCATTCACTTATTTATCATCAGTAGAAAAGGGACAAGAACTTGAAAAAGAACTTGCCGCTTTTGGTATCAAGGCAAAAGGATATCGTTCGGATGCTGCCGATTTTAAAGCAGCCGAAGAATTAGTGAACGCTGTAATTGCTGATTTTGGTACTATTGACGTACTTGTGAATAACGCAGGAATTACGCGCGACACCTTGTTGATGCGTATGTCAGAACAACAGTGGGATGAGGTGATAAATGCAAATCTGAAATCTGTTTTTAATTTAACCAAAGCGGTACAAAAACCAATGCTAAAACAACGTAAAGGTTCTATCATAAATATGAGTTCAGTTGTAGGTGTAAAAGGTAATGCAGGACAATCGAACTATGCTGCTTCAAAAGCAGGAATCATCGGATTTACTAAATCTGTAGCATTGGAGTTAGGTTCGCGAAATATTCGTAGTAACGCCATTGCTCCAGGCTTCATCGAAACTGAAATGACTGGAGCTCTTGATCAAAAAGTTGTAGAAGGGTGGAGAGATAGTATTCCTTTGAAACGAGGAGGTACACCAGACGATGTTGCAAATGCTACTGTGTTTTTAGCATCCGACATGAGTGCCTACATTACTGGCCAAGTGATGAATGTGTGTGGAGGAATGCTTACTTAATAGCCCACGAACAACGAATTTGTTTTCGTTGAACAGATGAATCTAATTCTCGAATATTCTTGGTGGTATTGCTTGTTCTGTATTTTGTCAGGACTCGTATTCTCATTTGTGCTTTATCGAAAAGATAAATCCATGAGCGAACTTTCTGTGTGGACAGTTCGCACACTTTCTGTATTCAGATTTTTGGTCATCACTCTGCTTTCTTTCTTTTTGCTTTCTCCTTTTCTTAAATCCATCAATCGCACGGTCGAGAAGCCTGTAATTATTCTTGCTCAAGACAATTCCGAATCGATTGTTGTAGGAAAAGATTCATCGTTTTACCGAACTGAGTACAAAAAGAATCTTCAATCAATGATTGATGAGTTGAATGAAAAGTACGAAGTGCGAACCTATTCATTTGCTGACAACACAAAAGAAATAAAGTCTGTCGACTCATTACGATTCAACGAAAAGCAAACAAACATTTCCATGTTTTTTGATGACATAGAAAATAAATACACCAATAGAAATGTCGGTGCTCTTATTCTTGCTTCAGACGGATTGTTCAACAATGGAACGAATCCTATATATGCTTCCGATAAATCGAAGATGCCAATTTATACCATTGCACTTGGCGACACGACAGTTAAAAAAGACATCATTTTAGCCAAAGTCAATAACAATCGTCTTGCTTATCTTGGAAACCAATTTACAATAGAGGTGATTGTAAATGCAAAACAGCTGAAAGGGAAATTAACTACACTTACTGTAAATAAGGGCTCAGCAACCTTGTTTTCGCAAACGGTAAATTTTAATTCCGATAATTTTATTGCTACCATTCCTGTTCTCCTCTCGGCAAATGAAGTAGGAATTCAGCATTACAAAATTCACCTATCTGCCTTACCCGAAGAAATGAGTAATGCGAATAACGATAGAGATGTTTTTATTGAAGTCTTAGATGCTCGCCAGAAAATTGTGATTCTATCAGAAGCTCCACATCCCGACATTGCTGCTTTAAAAGAATCAATTGAACTCAATCAGAACTATGAAGTAGAAAGTTATTTAATTGACAATTTTGATAAACCTTTGAAAAAATACAATTTGGTAATCATGTATCAATTACCAACCGTAAAAGCTTCAGTATTGAAATTAATTAATGAAATCAACTCAGCTAATATTCCTGTTTGGGCATTCTCAGGTTCAAGTGTAATATTGAAAAACGACTTTAAAGGCATTACTGTAAACCAAAAAGCAAATGAGTGTGAAGCTTATCTAGATCAAAATTTCCCATTGTTTACCATCAGTGACGAACTGCGCAAAGCAGTGAAAGGGTTTCCTGCCGTGGCATGCCCTTTTGGAACTTATGGTACAGAGAATGGCAATAATGTTTTGATTTATCAACGCATTGGTTTGGTTGAAACCAAAGTGCCATTGATGTATTTCAATACCATTGGAGATAACAAAATGGCTATAGTTGAAGGCGAAGGCATTTGGCGTTGGCGCTTGCAAGATTTTGCAGCGCACGGAAATCATCGCTTGTTTGATGAATTAGTTTCTAAAACGGTACAATATCTTTCAGCTAAGGTTGACAAGAGTTTCTTTAAGGTGGTAAACAAAAATAACTTCATGGAGAACGAATCAGTGGAAATGGAAGCGGAAGTTTACAATGCAAGTTATGAGTTGATTAACGAACCAGATGTTAACATAAATATCACTAATTCCGACAAAAAATCATTCCCGTTTTCATTCAGCAAAACGGCTAATGCCTACCGTTTAAATGCTGGTATGCTTCCAGTTGGTGAATATAAATACGAAGCAAAAACTAAGGTTGGTGATAAGATGTATAACCAGCAAGGGTCATTTACCATTAGTCCTTTACAAATGGAATTGGTCAATACGGTTGCAGACCATCAATTGTTATATAACTTAGCGAACAAACATAATGGTAAAATGGTATATCCAAACGACCTTAAAAAACTAGTAACCGACCTCATCGCAAGAGAAGACATTAAGTCTGTTTCATACTCCGAAAAAAAACTTACTGATTTGATTAATGTAAAGTGGGTATTTGTACTATTGCTCTCTTTGCTTACCGTTGAGTGGTTTTTGAGGAAGAGAAATGGTGCGAATTAACCTTGTTTTATACAAAATTGACATCTATCATAAATTCGAACCACATTATTACCTAATTTTATCAATTATTAGAAAATACATTTTATGCCTACAACACAGTCTTCATTAATTAAAACTAAAAAAGTAACACAATCGAGAATCAGCGAAATCGATTTTAATAATTTGAATTTCGGAAAAGTATTCTCTGATCATATGTTCATTGCCGATTACAAAAATGGAGAATGGGTGGATGCAGAAATTATGCCGTATGGGCAAGTTCAAATGAGTCCTGCTACATCGGCTTTGCATTATGGGCAATCCATATTCGAAGGGATGAAAGCCTATAAGAACGATAAAGGTGAAGTGCTTTTGTTTCGTCCTTTCGAAAACTATAAACGAATAAATATTTCTGCCGATAGAATGGCAATGCCTACTATCCCTCAAGAAATTTTCATGGAAGGTCTTAAGCAATTAGTTAAGCTCGATAGTCAATGGGTACCAACTACCGAAGGTGCTTCTCTTTATATACGTCCATTCCTTGTGGGTACAGATGAGTACATAGGTGTGAAACCTTCTGACGAATATCGTTTCTATATCATCACTGCACCAGGTGGTGCCTATTATACCGAACCTGTTAAGGTGTTGGTTGAAACCAACTTCATTCGTGCAGTTGAAGGTGGAGTAGGCTTTGTAAAAGCTTCTGGAAATTATGGTCGTTCATTATATCCTACTCGATTAGCACAACAACGAGGCTATCATCAAATTGTCTGGACAGATGCGCGTAATCACCGTTATTTGGAAGAATCAGGAACGATGAATTTAATGTTTGTCATTGATGATGTTTTAATTACTCCTCCTTTAGGAGATACTATTTTAGCAGGCATCACGCGCGACAGTGTGCTTACCCTAGCACGCGATTGGCATATGAAAGTTCAAGAAAGAAAAATTAGTATTGACGAAGTAATTGATGCACACAAAAGAGAAACTCTACAAGAAGCATTTGGTACAGGCACTGCGGCCACCATTGCGCATATCTCATTAATTGGTTTCGAAGGAAAAGATTATCAATTACCTCCTGTCGAAAATCGTATTTTTTCTCACCGTGTGTCAAAAGAACTTGACAATATCAGAACGGGTAGGGCAGAGGATAAACATAATTGGATGTATAAAATTTAATCAAACTTATCACCTTTAAAACAAAAACCCCTGTCTTACTTACGTTCGACAGGGGTTTTCGTTTTGTGGAGTTCTTTATCTAAGTTCCAGTAACACTACATTTTCCACATGATGTGTTTGTGGAAACATATCCACTGGCTGTACATTTATTACTTTATATTTTGCATCCAACAATTGTAAATCGCGCGCTTGTGTCGAAGGATTACAGCTCACATACACTATTCTTTTTGGTTCAATCTCCAGAATTTTTTTGGTTACATCTTCGTGCATACCAGCTCTTGGTGGGTCAGTGATGATGATATCCGGTTTGCCATTTTCATTCACAAAGTCATTGTTGAGTATGTCCTTCAAGTCCCCTGCATAAAATGACGTATTGGTAATACCGTTCAATTCTGAATTTATTTTGGCATCCTCAATAGCAGCAGGTACGTACTCAACCCCTACCACCTTTTTTGCCTGATGCGCTACAAAGTTGGCAATGGTGCCTGTTCCTGTATACAAATCGTAAACAATATCAGATGCGGTAATGCCCGCAAAGTCACGAGTCACCTTATACAATTGATATGCTTGTTCAGAGTTGGTTTGATAAAAACTCTTTGGACCAATCTTAAACTTTAATCCTTCCATGGTTTCATAAATGCTGTCATTCCCTTTAAACAACTTTATGTCGAGGTCGCTGATGGTATCATTCTTTTTCGAATTGATAACAAAATTCAAAGAAGTAATTTGTGGAAACTTTTCTGAAAGGTGATTCAATAGTTTTTCAATCGCTGGTTTATCTTCATAATGAAACGAAACAATCAACATCCATTCACCAGTCGAAGTGCTTCTGATAATGATATTGCGCAAAAATCCAACTTGTTCTCTCAAATCGAAAAACGAGAGTTGATTCTCAAGCGCATATTTCTTTAATTCGTTCCTTATCGCGTTCGATGGCTCTTCTTGCAAATGGCAAGTATCAATGTCCAATATTTTATCAAACATTCCTGGGATATGAAACCCAAGCGCATTGCGCGTTACCTCATCTTTCCCTTCACCAAAAGCAATGCTCTTATCATTTACTTGTTCTAGCGTCAACCATTTTTTATTCGAAAACGTGAACTCCAATTTGTTTCGATACTTATATGTTTTTTCCGAAGGAATAATTGGTTTTATTTCGGGCAGTTCTATTTTTGCTATTCGTGTAAGTGCATCACTCACCTGCTTTTGTTTGTAGAACAATTGAAACTCATAATCCATGTTTTGCCATTTACAGCCTCCACATGTCCCGAAATGGCTACAAACAGGCTCCGTACGTTTGTTCGAATAAGTATGGATTTTGATGGCTTTCCCTTCCCTGAATTTATTTTTTTTTCGCGTTACTTGCACATCCACCACATCGCCAGGAACTGCATCTTTTATAAAAATCACTACTTCATCCATCCTGCCCACAGCCTGTCCATCTGAGCTAGCGTCTATCACAGTGATGTTCTCTAATATTGGTAATACTTTTTTCGTATGTCTCATTATGGCGCAAAAGTAAGTAAAGAAATAGGATTTGCAGCCTCTCCTTACAAAATTCCAAACCATAATACTTGAGTCAAGTCAGCAACAAACTCAATAAATATGCTTAATTTTGTAGCCCAATAAAAATAGTTAGAATGGAAACTTTGATGAATAATAACACAACAGCTCAACAGGCAATGGACCTCGAGAGCAAATACGGAGCACATAATTATCACCCACTTCCTGTAGTGCTCCAACGAGGCGAAGGAGTATACCTATGGGATGTTGATGGAAAACAATATTTCGATTTCTTATCCGCATATAGTGCCGTTAATCAAGGTCATTGCCATCCTAAAATTATTGCAGCATTGGTCGAACAAGCCTCCAAACTCACCCTTACCTCACGCGCATTTTATAACGATTGCCTTGGCGAATACGAAAAATTTGTAACCGCTTATTTCGGCTTCGACAAAGTACTTCCCATGAATACAGGTGCCGAAGGCGTTGAAACCGCCTTAAAGCTTGCTCGTAAATGGGCATACGAAGTAAAAGGAGTAGCCGAAAACGAAGCTAAAATTGTAGTCTGCCGAAACAATTTTCATGGCCGCACCATTTCCATTGTTTCTGCTAGCAATGATCCCGATGCAAAGAAAAATTTTGGACCATTCACCCCTGGAATCATTTCAGTGGAGTATAACAACATCGAAGCACTTACAGCTGCTCTCGCTGACAAAACAGTGGCTGCATTTCTTATCGAACCCATTCAAGGCGAAGCAGGAGTGGTAGTTCCTGACCAAGGATATCTAAAAAACTGTTTCGATATTTGCAAAAAAAACAACGTATTATTTATTGCTGACGAAATACAATCAGGCCTTGGGCGCACTGGCAAACGATTAGCTTGCGACCACGAAAATGTTCGTCCCGATATTCTTATTCTAGGCAAAGCACTTTCTGGCGGCACTTATCCCGTATCGGCTGTCCTTGCTGACGACCACATCATGCTTTGCATTCAACCCGGACAACACGGAAGCACCTATGGTGGCAACCCTATTGCCTGCAAAGTCAGCATTGCCGCACTCTCCGTGCTTCGCGATGAACAACTTTCCGAAAACTCCGAACGCCTCGGAAAACTATTATTAACCCAACTCGAAAACCTGCAAGCCGAATTCCCCGAACTAGTAAAACTTGTCCGTGGCAAAGGCCTTTTCTGCGCCATGGTCATCACCCAACGCAACGGAAACTCCGCTTGGGAAGTTTGCCTCGAACTCGCCAAAAACGGACTCCTTGCCAAACCCACTCATGGCGACATCATCCGGTTTGCACCACCGCTCGTTATCAACCAAAAACAACTTATCGAATGTGTTGCCATCATCCGAAAAACACTAAGCGTTTTCTAACAAATCAATACATTTCACAAAAAAATCCTGCCCTTATTACTGAGCAGGATTTTTTATTCTCCTCCAACAACTAACATCCAACAACTTAAATTAGGGCGTCAACCATTCTGCCCCTTCATTCCCCTTAGCCCCGCTTTCCCTTCCAATCTTTTTCTTTGCCCCGAAGAAGGGCAAAGAAAAAGGATTTCCAGTCCAATCGGGCGCAAAAATTCCCTTCTTCTCATTCTATTATCCAACTTCCCCATAAAATTCACATCCCAAAAATCACTTAAAAATTAACACATATTAACGTATTTTAACAAAAAAACACCCCGAATCCATTTTGGAGAGCCCCGAATCCATTTTGGAGAGCCCCAAATCCATTTTGGAGAGCCCCAAATCCATTTCGGAGAGCCCCGAATCCATTTTGGAGAGCCCCGAATCCATTTTGGAGAGTCCCAAATCCATTTCTACACCCCCCGAATCCATTTTGACAACCCCCACTTTTCATTTCTAGTCCTTTATCTCAAATTCAAGAAAACACAGGAATTATTTTCGTATTCGTTTTTTTTCAATTACTTTCGCAAGATGAAAAAGAAATGGCTACTTATTTTTACCATCACCTTCATGGTTTCCTATTCCTTTGCCGGAGGGTTTCAAGTCAATCTTCAAGGCCAAAAACAAACAGGAATGGGGCATACCGGCACAGGCTTGTTGCTCGACAACGCCTGCATCCTCTTCAATCCCGGAGCTATGTCCTTTCTCGATTCCCTGCAAAGTGTGGGTATCGGAGGCAGTTTTATATTTCCTCGTATCAGTTTTCTCGACCCCACTAGCGGTTACAAAACCGAAAGTCTACATCATACTGGCACACCTATCACCCTCTACACCGTCCTCAAAACCAAGAAAACTAGCAAATGGAATTTCGGACTCGGTGTCTACAATCCCTTTGGTAGCTTAGTGCAATATCAAGACGATTGGAAAGGACAGTTTTTACTACGCGAAATCAACCTGAAAACATTCTTTATACAACCCACCGTTTCTGTCAAGTTAAGCGATAAAGTAGGTCTCGGCCTTGGGCTCATCTATGCCTTTGGCGATTTTAGTTTGCGTCAAGCAGTGCCTCTTCAGTTTTCCAACGGAACTTACGGAGAAGCCCGATTGAACGGAAAAGCATCAGGCTATGGATTTAATGCAGGAATCTATTTCAAAGCCAATCAAAAACTTTCCATTGGCATCGATTATCGTTCGCAAGTTAGTGTTAAGGTTAGCAACGGAACTGCCGATTTCACTGTACCTTCCTCGGTGGCTAATTATTTTCCAACAACCACATTCTCCACCAATCTCCGCTTACCAAGCACACTCACAGTAGGTTTTGGTTATGCGCTCAACAATAAATTAAAATTAGCCTTAGACATCAATTATGTAGCCTGGAAATCATACGACACCTTAAGCATCGATTTCGCTGACAACACCGACCAACTAAAAGATATCCATTCACCACGTTGTTATCACAATGCATTTATCTTTAGGTTAGGAGGTCAATATCAAATAAGTCCAATGTGGGCACTCCGCTTAGGTTCTTACTTCGACATGACAGCTGCCGATGCAGGTTACCTAACTCCCGAAACACCTGACGAAAACAAACTAGGCATCACAGCAGGTGCTACGTTGAAAATAGCTAACAAGTTTTTTCTCGACCTATCCATGCTTTACATAGAAGGAATGAAACGAACCGATACCAATTTGGAAAAGAACTTTACAGGAACATACAAGGAAAGAGCCGTAGTACCAGGACTTGGATTATCGTATGTATTTTAAATTGTGAGTTTATCAAGAAAATTAATAGTACAACTAAAATCAATAATTAACTTTAACCAGAATTATTAACCTCAAAAACAATTACAGATGAAAAAAAAGTACTCAATTATTGCCGCATGTATGTTCCTTGGAATATCTGCACAATCTTATGCTCAATTGTCCACTTTGTGTGGCAATCAGCGTTTTCACGATTATGTTTTCCCCAGCGTACCAACTCCAATTTCGGATGTAGTTTATGGTAGCAACACCAAGATGGATGGAACCACACAAGTGTTGAAACTTGACGTTTTCCAACCTGTTGGAGATGTTTCTACCAATAGGCCATTGGTTATTATCGCACATGGAGGAAGTTTTTTATACAATACTAAAACAGGCCCAGATGTAGTTCCATTAGCACAAGACCTTGCAAGATTGGGCTATGTAACAGCTTCAATGGAATATCGTTTAGGAATGACAAATTTTCCAGTAGGTGTAGATTCTACAGATGCAGGTGCAGCCGTAATGCGCGGAGTGCAAGATGGACGCGCTGCGGTTCGCTTCTTTAGAAAAAATGCACGCGAAAGCGGAAATACATATGGTATTGATACCAACAATATTTTCTTTGCAGGAGTATCAGCCGGAGGTTTTATTGCTTTGCATTTAGCATACATGGACCAAGAAAGTGAATTCCCTAACTATGTAGATACAATTGTACAATCGGGTTTGCATGGCGGTGTTGAAGGGCTTAGCGGGAATCCAGGTTATTCTTCAAAAGTAAAAGCTATTGTAAACGTTTGCGGAGCATTAGGCGATACTTTATGGATGCACAATGGCGACACACCTTTGTTGAGCTTTCATGGCACAGCAGACGGAACAGTGCCTTACGGATATGCTCAGATAACGTTAGCAGGATTGTTTCCATTATTAAAAGTGCATGGAAGTTCAACAGTAGCAATGCGTGCTAATCATCAAGGTATTCCTAATTGTATGGAAACATGGTTAGGTCAAGATCACGTCCCTGAAGTGGGCACCACAGCAACTGCTTTGAGGTATTACGATTCTACTATAACCATCACTCGAACTTTCTTAGAACAATTTACATGTGGCACTGCAAATAATTGTAGTTACACCGTCACACCAATGCTTGGTATTGACGATTTAGGCATGAATGCTGACTATACCGTTTATCCAAATCCAACAAATACAGAAGCTTCAGTCGATTTGAGTTCTTTTGCTGGGAAAGCGATGAATATCGAATTATATGATGGGCTTGGACGAAAAGTATTGAACGTTGAAAATTTCAAAGGCGACAAGTATAATTTGCAAAAAAATAATTTGTCAGCAGGAATGTACTATATGAGTCTATTAGTTGATGGCAAGAAATTCAGCAAAAAGGTAATATTCGAATAGGTTCAAATAAAATAATTAATAACTAAGGACGCCTTACAGAAATGTAAGGCGTTTTTTTCATGCATAATACTAACTCAATTAATTTAAGACAGCTTAACATAAGAAAAAGGAGAAGACATTAAAGAATAAGAAGAGCCAATAACTATAACTAGAGTGTAAAATGAAGGACAAAAAAAGAGGCTATCTTAATTAAAAGATAACCTCTCATTATTTGTAACTAAACAACATTAGATTACAAAAGCATTATTGAACCACTAAGGGTGTATTGCGCGTTAGTAACAGCATCAGTAACTTTTGCGTCACTATTCATATCGAAAGACTGATCAGAAACAGTAACGTGACCATCTGAAGTAACCATGAATTTTAAATTAGGGTCATTAAAACCACCAGTTGTATTATTCACAACATCAGAGAAGTCTAGCATTTCACCAATTCCACTGCCTGTTCCAACAGACGCTGGAGTCCAATCAATAAATTTATAAGTACCAGAACCTCCATTAGTCATTACTAAAAAGATAGCAAGATTCTTAAGTGTGAAATCGGTTGAAGTTAATTGTCCATCTATAGCAACCAATCCTCTCAAGTCGGAGTTTCCTCCAAAGAAACCACTCCAAGTAGGGTCATTTGCTGAAGCCTTTATGGACAACACATAAC
>Ga0194060_10003469_pt1 | contig 11118 bp, 13 predicted proteins | sample SepL225m_MetaG_FD_163427 | JGI IMG/M metagenome (GOLD analysis project Ga0194060, IMG submission 163427) | Anoxic zone freshwater microbial communities from boreal shield lake in IISD Experimental Lakes Area, Ontario, Canada - Sep2016-L222-5m | ecosystem: Environmental > Aquatic > Freshwater >... | reverse complement strand
TTCTCATGAACAGGTCACCTTCGGGCAGGTTCTGGTCCATGGACGGGAACAGGTCGCCGGCCTGCCAAGTGAGTTTCTCCCTGGGCGACATGAGCAATGCCATCGCCGGCTGATCAGGGTCTTGGTCTAGGTAGCGGAACTCATAGTTGGACGTCTTGAGAAGCTGACCAGCCTGCTCCCTGTCACCGATAGATACCGAAAGGGCACGAATCTTTTCAGGGAGCATCATCGTCTTCCTGGAAGCGACGGGCCACTTCCTCGGCCGATGGCAGACCGACGCGCTCGAGCCGTATGGCCAATCCTAAAGCTCCCAATACAGCCATCAGCGACGACACAGTGGAATCCTCCCCGGCCTCAAGCCGGTAGACGACCTCGCGAACCTTCCCGGCCTTCTTGGCTAGCTCGGACTTGTTCAAATTGAGCGCTTTCCGGTGCTCAAATAGCTGGTGGCCAAGCTCATCTGGCAAACGAATAGTGTCAGTCATAGATTGCTATTATATTGTTAAATCTATTTTTTGCAAGACATAACTTGCATATATAAAGCCGAACTGCAGAGAATCGATCTATGGATCAACAACTATAGCGCTCATTTAGACTGCCCGTCAGAAACAGGCGGCGAGCATCCAAAAGTTTTCGCATCAGGGGTTTTGCAGAAATTGACAAGCCAATAATCGGTGGCGCGCCGATCTGAATCCTCCCAAGGTTTCTTGACAAACAGCCTCGAATCTTTATCATACACACACATAAGTGTGTACATAAGGTTTTCTCATGCGAAAAGCCATCAGTCGCGTCTTTATGAACGGCAACAGCCAGGCCGTGCGGATTCCGCAGGAGTTCCGGCTTGTCAGCAGCCGGGTTGAAATCTCTCGCAATGCCGAAGGGGACCTGGTGCTGCATCCCATGCCCACGGACCGCGGTGCCGCCCTGCTCGATGCGCTGAGCGCCTTCGACGATGAATTTGTCGCCTTGCTTGAAACCGGACAAACAGAGCAGCCGCCCATGCAGGATCGGGAATCGCTGTGAGCTACATGCTCGACACCAACATCCTGATCTATCTGATCAAGAACAAGCCGGCCAGCGTTGCTGATCGAATCAACGCTTTGGACAGCAGCGTCGAGCTGTGCATGTCATTTTTTACCTTCGCCGAGTTGCTCAAGGGCGCTGAGCGCAGCACCCGTAAACCAGACGTGCTGCGCCGCCTCGATGAACTCACGCGTGTGATACCGGTGCGCTACGCTGTAGATCGGGATCTGTGCACGCACTACGCCGTGCAGTTCACCCAACTGCGCGCCGCTGGCACACCCATAGGCGCCAACGACCTCTGGATCGCCTGCCACGCGCTGGCCATGAATGCCACGCTGGTTACCAACAACACCAGTGAATTCAAACGAGTGACAGGGCTCCAATTGGAAAACTGGGCCAACTGAGCGACCAATTTTTCAGGGCATGAACTCAGACAACAGCACTCAGCAATACGTCCTGCTACTAAACACCCTAGCCGCCCCCTGCCCCCGTGCAAAGTGCATCGCCACCGTGGCAACCCGCTGATTGAACAACGCCTTGTTGGCCGCAGCCAATCCGGGATCAGACCACGCCACCCCCGCCATCATCTGCAGAGTTGCCAAGGCACCCTGCGCGATCTCCTGTGTATGGGGGCTCGCCACATCGGTCTCGATGCTGCTGGCATAGAAACTCGGCGCCAACGCCATGTCCACCTCGATGCTGTCGCCCCTGGCGCGCAGCGGATGCACATCCAGCGTCAACTTGTCGTGGGTGAATGAGAAATCAGCCCCACGACCCTGGCGCACCAGCTGCAAGCCGCGCTGGGTATCCACCAAAAGGTATTCCAACCCATTGACCGCCACAGCCATCAGCTTCACAGCCTGAGTCTGACTGGGAAGATCCAGATCAAACCGGATATCCATCCCATTGGCCTCAACCGCGTCCAGCGTGCGAACCCAGAAAAGTGTCCTGCGACAGAAATCGATGGCAGCCTGCCTGATGTGCAAGTCCAGTGTGGGGTTCGGACACCCCGGCACGCTGGGCAGCACCCAAGGGTAGAAGTCAGACCAGATCATGGCTCTTCGTACTGGCGCTGCAAGATGTAGCGCAGTTGTTCACGAATCTTGGTGTCGGTCATGCTGTCCAGCGATGACCTGGCCAAACCCCGCTGGTGCGCCAGTTCCCGCAAAGCATCACCACTGAGCCGGTTCGGAAAGTCCCGATCCGTTGCCCGCACCGGCACAGATTCCTGCACCACAGCAGTTTCCCCATGCGGCTCCAGCATCAGTTGCTCCAGCCCCTGCTTCTTCAGTTGAAGAATCTGGCGCTTGCCCATGCTCAAGCAGCGTCAATGTTCAAAGGCGGTGGTGCCACCATCAGGGTCACCCGAATTCGGGCCCCTACCGTCAGCGTCGCCGCGGCGGTCCTCACCTTCAGGCCAAAGCCTCTGTCACTCAGGCTCGGTGCGCTGAGCAGCCCGGCTGCCACCGCAGCATGCGCCACACCACCAGCCTGCCCCACGGTACTGGCATCAATGAACTCAGCCCCGCAGGTTCGGCTTGAATCTGCCTTGGCATAGTCACCACTCAGAATGCCAGCGTCCAGCACCAGAGTTGGCGCAACGTCGGTATCGAGGTCTTGTGTTGCCACAATCAGGTCCAACGCGATGGTGTCGGCCGGATAAGCCCCGAACTCGATCACGTCGTTCACCGCCAGGGTGGCCGGAACCACAAACTCGCCGGTAATGGCCATCAGGTCATTGGCTTCGTCCGCACTGGCAGCGCAAACACCGGCCTTGACTTGTTTGGATTGGTAAAGTGCCATTTCAATTCTCCTTAAACAGCAGCGGTAAAAGCAGAATCCACGGTGATCATCCCGTAATCCATGCCGTTGAACTGGGTCTTGTCGACGCCAAAGATCATCTCGAAGAACAGAATGTGATCGTGCTTGCGGTCATCGGTATCCTCGTCCAGACTGACCGACATGCCGTCCGCCATGCCCTTGGTGCCATGCGCCGTCACGACAGCGTTGGAGCCCAGAAACAAGGAACGTGCTGCCGGCAGATCACCACCACTGCCAAAGTCTGAGAACTTGACGCAGGTTTCCATCTCATCGACCAGGATGCCGTTGTACATGCCGGCGCCACCCTTGAAGATCTCGGCGTCCTTGCCAATTGAGGACACCAGCGCCTTTTGCGATTCAAACCAGCCCTGAGCGCCAGAGTCATCACGAATGTCCTGCATCACCTCGGGCGAGACCGACAGAATGAAGACATCACGCCCACCCTTGTTCACCGGCGTCATCTTGACTGCCTTGTCGGGTGCGCCGCCAAGCATTTTCTTGGCCTTGGTACGCAGTTTGTTGATGGTGGCCAGGGTCAGCTTGTCGGTACTGGCCAGCGTTGCCTTGGTTTTGTCACCGCCGGTGCCGACAAAGTAGTGCGATGCGTCCGGTGTGCGCAAGGCATTGGGGTAACCCACGTACTCGGTGCCAAAGTGCTGGATTTCATCACCAGTACCGCGGGCACCAGAGGCTGCCATGCAGATCACCTCTTCGTAGAGTTCCTTGATGTACTCGGTGAGCTTCTCCCTGCCCTGACGGGCCAGGTTGAAACCAACACGGGACTGCTCGATGCGGGCACCGACGTTCACGCCATGGCGGAACTCGTTGATTCGCATGGAGTGCGAGCTGTGCGAGAGCTTGAATTCAGAACCCGCGAGCTTCTTGCCCTCGGTAATGGGTTGACCGCGCAGTTTGGCCACCAGTGCGGTGGTCACTTCGTCGGCAGCGCCTTTTTCGAGGTCGGTTTTCTTGACGATTGCGCTGCGGGAACCCTCGGGCCCTTGCATGCGAGCAAAGTACTGCGTCTTGGCAGCGTCCTCAGCCACCGCTGCTGCCCAGGCTTTGCGCTTGTTGGGGTCAGTCGGCAAAATAGTTGTCCGTGCCATGGCGAATCTCCTTCTTTAAGCACCGACGCACTGCTGCGCGTCTGAATTGAAGTGTGGGAGAGTTTTTTTCGGAGTCAACACCCGGGAAAGTTCGACAAAAAAGCGAAATCGGGCACCAGAACAAGTTCACGCCAGGAACAAGGACGAAACGCGCGTCATCGCATAAGCTATCGCGATGGACACGCCACGCGACCTTCCTGCCGTTCTTTATAAATACATGCCGGCCGAGCGAAGCACGATCTTCGACAACTGGCTGATCCGCTTCACACAACCCAATGCGCTGAACGACCCCTTCGAGATGCGTCCGCACATCGCTGGATACAGCACTCCCGAGAAGGTTCGCGAGATCGCAACCCGTCGCTGGGAGGAATACGCACGGGAGCGATACGACGCCATGGTCGGCGAGTGCACCGGACATGGCGAACCCATACCGTTCGATGTCTTCCGATTTCGGATCGAGCACGACCGCACACAGCAGATCGAGGCCGCCTCGTTGCGCGCGTCCGACCACAACGCTCCGATGGCTGCACGTATTGACGAACTGATGAACTCGAACATCGGTGTGCTGTCGCTCTGCGAACACGCTGACAGTCTTCTAATGTGGCCCCACTACGGTGATAGCCATCGTGGTTTCGTCATCGCGTTTGACACTACCGCGCCGTTCTTCCACCAAGTGACACCACCTGCGCATGTGAAAGCAACTTCCGAAGATGCTGCGGCTTTCACTGAGGAATACGGCAGACTTAGGTATATCCGTTATCAAGACGAAAGGCCCAGTGTTGTCGTTACCGAAATGTCGTTCGACAACATCATGACCAAGGGCAAGGCCTGGGAGTATGAACGGGAGTGGCGTATGCTGATGCCCCCCGACTATGCCGATGTAAAGGGGCAGGACAGCAAGGACTTGCCCTTGTACCTATTCGAAGTACCACCGAGTACCGTCAAGGCCATCCTGTTGGGCTGTAACGCTGGCGCCGATCTGCTTGCCCACGCGTTGACGCTTCGGGCACGCCCGGAAACCCAGCACATCCGTATCGCACAAGCCCGCTTGGATGAGCAGCACTTTCGAGTGCATTTCGAGGACATTCCTTAGGCGCGTTCAATGCGATATTGAATGTCGAAGCGCTTGAGTTGCCGGTCGAAAAAGTTGCCGATCTTCGGTTCAGACATCACTGCCTTGAGTTGGTCCACGCGAACTTCAAGACCAAAGTGAACGAACCCCGTCCTGAACGACAGCCTTCGTGAGTCGCGATGGACCGCTGAGGACTGGGACCACCCCGCAAAGCCGAAAACATGGACAACTGATTTCGGTCTTCGGACGTCAACCCGATCATCCGTTCAAGACGCGATACAAGACAAGCTCGCCCCCTCACTCCTCATCTACCAAACTGCGCCGCTGCTGCGGTGACAGTTTGGCAAACGCATCCTGATAGGCCTGCCCCGACAGACGTGACATCTGCTCGATCACATCTCCATTCGAATTCGGCGTAGACGCCACCGGCAACCCACGCAAGGTCACCGGCGCCTTCTCGGCAGGCTGCCGATCGGGAACCCTCTCAGATGCAACCGCAATTGGCGCCGCCGGTGTAGCCGCCTTTACCACCTTAGCTTCCTTCACAACCGGCGCAACGACTTGGACTGTCACCGCAGCAGCCGCCGGCACAGTCGCATCCACCTTCCCCACCCCGCCCCGCAGCGCCATCACCACCCGGTGCGCTTCATCGACCAAATCGCCAAACTCCAAAGCCGCATTGTCCGGATCAGCCTGCAAGGTGCGCAGCGCCACATCGAAGTTCTTTTGCGCCTTGGTGTCCTTCGAATAATCCACATCCCCCTTGGACCGTGCAATCAGCCGGCGAATCTCCGACTGCTGCATGGCCTGTTGGTTCTGCACATTGGCTTCGCTGAGCGTTTCAGACCGAATCCGCTGCGCTGTCAAATCTTCCAAGGCATTGGAAACCCGTGACTCGATAACAGAGAACGCATCCAGATCGAGCTCACCATCGATGAGCTTCTTCATGGCCAAGGCTTTTTCTTTCAGAAGCACACCACGCTGCGCCTGGTAGTCCGCCGGCAGTTCTGTCTGGTAGGTTGGGATCTGGGGCTCTGGTGTTTCTTTGACGGTCTCCTTGACCACGTCTTTCGGCGACTCTGCCGCCGCGGCCTGTGGCTCTTCCGTAGTGTCGGCAGCAGCTTCTTCAACCGGTTCTTGCTGATCGCCATCCTTCGCCTTGGGCGTGGCAGCATCAGCACCCTCCCCGCCCAGCGTCTCCGCATCCGAAACCGCAGCAGCATCCTTCTCAGGCGATGCATCGGCAGCATCGGAAGTATCGACAGTCGCAGCAGCTGTCCCAGGTTCATCCAACTCCTCGATAACTTCCTTCGCCCCAATCACCGGTGGATCAAACTCATCATCGCCAAACGGATCCAGTCCAGCGGCACGCTCACGTGCAATGTCGGCCAGTACGTCAGTCTCAGTGGGTGTTGCTACAAGGCTCATGATGTTCAATCCTTCAAGGTTGGTTTAAAAAGTTGGGGTTGGGTGCGGTGCAAGTGACGCGTGCACACCATCAGCGCGCTGCGTCTGAATGCCAGCCATCGCCCCATCAGCCTGCTGCGCCGGCGGGATAGTTGTCGTCATGCCTGGCGCCGCTGCCGTCACGTTGTCGCGCGCCACCGCCGGATCAATCACCGGCCCCGGCGCATTCGAATCCTGAAAGCCCGCGGCCTTCAGCAATTCATCTGCAATCGGCGTGATGCCTGGCGCCACGGCCAGCACTTGCGCTGCCTGCGCGCTCATGTACAAGCCCTCCAGCCGCTTGGCCATCGCTTCAGCTTCAAGCTTCTCACCCTTGGCTTGTGATTCGCGGATGCTGGCCTTGATCTGCGCCATCTGCGCCTCGAACTGGGCTTGAGCCACTTGCTGCTGCTTTTGCTTGGCAGCCTGCTGCTCCGGTGTTTCCTTGCCATCCGGGTCAGACTGACCATTGACCTGGCGAATGCGCTCCAGAATTGCTTTCTTGCGTGGCAAATTGGGGTGCATCTCAAACACCACATCGAGCATGCCCACCACCACCTGGGGTGCAGAAGACGCCAACTGCGACAGCACCTGCATCAGAGAATCAAACGCCGCTTCGGCATAAGACAGCTTCCATGCCTGCTCGCCAATTACGAAACTGGCCTTGCGCTGGGTGATGTCATTCAGGAAGCTGCCATCATCCTGCGGTTGATTCAGCTTGGCATAGTCGTACCTGTTACCTTCATGGGCGACCCTAATCGTCAAGGGCTGGGTCAGAAACTGCTCTGCCAGGCTCAGCGTGATCTCGCCCTCCATCTGCCGGGCAAACAGCAGGTTGTCAAAGAGCTCCATGGTCAGCAAAGTGCCCTGCTCCTGCTTGGCCATCACTGCCTTGCCGCTGGTCACATTCGAATTGCGCCCCATGTTGTCGGCGTTCACGCCCGACATATTGCGAATGGACGCACTGTCGTTCTGCGCCATCTGTAGCTGAAACTGGGCCCGGCTCTCGTTGCCGCGCTCTTGCACCTTGCCACCAGACAGGGCGCCATTGGCAAAGACCGCCGTGCCATCTGGTGAGTCAAGCTCCCTTCTGATCTCGGCTAGGTCCATCACTTCCGCATCGATGGCGCCAACTTCCATCTTGATCTGGTTCGCACTGGCCTCGTACAGGCTGCGGCTCATCCGGTGATTTAGCGCCTCCTGCGGGCCCAGCAACGGCAGGATCGGCGAATACGGCATGCCGGTGCGCTTGTTCCGATAGGCCCAGACCGGAATGAACGGAAACAGATCGTGCTTGAACGGGCTCCAGGCTTCGATCAAGGTATCTTTCTCGGTCATCACCGCACAGCACATGCGCCAGCTCACTCCATCGGCCATGCCGGTGACCGGATGAAGCTGGGCTTGTGGCTCCCGGCTCCAGCACTCGATCAGCAGAATGCGTTCTCTTGGGTTGAACAGATCAACGGGCCGCGCCGTCATGTAGTCCAGTTCATCGCCATTGCCGGGATTGAACGAATCCATACCGGCCAGCAGACCAGAGCCACCAAGCCAATCCCTGAAGATCGTGACATCGTCACCGGTCTGCACACAGCGGTCGATCTGGACCTTCTTATTCGGGAACAAGGCTTCGGCCACATCCCGGTCCACAACCTTGATGCGAAACAGGTAGCGCGCATCTGACAGATCACGCTTGGACCCTTGACTGTCATAGAGGATATTGCGCCAGGACTCGGCGCCGATATAGATCGGCGGCCCGGATGGATCGCCCCGCAAGCCCACTTCCATCCAGCCCAGACCGGCCTTGAAAGCATCTTCAATCGCATAGGAACGCTCGAACACCGCCCGATTGGCATCGTCCAGGTATTTCAGCAGCTTGGTTTTGAGGGTCGCATCGTCGCTTGCGGCTTCACCTTCATCGGCAGCCACCACCACGAAGTCCACACGGCTCTTGCGCTCGGTGCCAATCAGCCAGTCAATCGTTGGCTTGACCTCATTGAACACAACCGGGTTCTGACCGCGCTCTCGCACCCTTTCGGCATCTTCGTGTTCCCACTGGGTACCGTCATAGAAACCCTCGCACTTGGCCATCATGGCCCGGTTCGATGCCTGGCGTGATGCTTCGGCCAGAAACCAGCTCTTGCGCTTGTCGTGGCGTGCACGCACCGATGCGTCATCCATTTTCAGGGTCGGCGCCTTCATACCAACGTCTCCGTCAAACCCTTGCCGGTGTGCTTGTCGGTGGCAACAATCTCCCACATCTTCTGGCTCTCAAGATCAATCCTGATCGAGCGTGGGGTGACTGGCATCAGCACCAGATCGGGGGCAAAGGTGACCACCACTTCACACAGGGCGTGCAGGGCTTGCCGGTCGTTCCTATCCTTACCCATCACCACCAACGCCTCGCGGGCCTCCCGAAAGCAGTGCGGGCTGGGGTTGCCGGTACAAGTGCCATCGGCATTGAATCCAACAAACTCGGTGATGGCACGCCGGCCAATGACCCAGACACCTGAATCTGAATAGCCTTGCAGGAACACATTGGTCGCCGCCCAGATGCAAAGACAGGGTTGTGATTTCTTGCCCTCACCGGTCCATTCCAGAGAGACATTGAAGCCCTTGCGGGTAGCCTGCTTCCAGGAATGCCGGTGCCCGACCGCAAAGACCGGTTCACCATGGGGCGACAGAATGGGTGAAAGATGCATGGCTACCTCCAGCTGCGGGTTCGTTGCTTGAAGGAACCAATGGCATCGTTCGATGAATTGCTCATCAGATCGATGGCCTGGCCCAAATACCGGAAGGCATCCGCTCCATGGCTGTACTCGTCATGCCGCGGGGCCCCGGGCTCATTGGTGGCCTGATTAACATCGCGCCGGTAGCGTTTCAGGCATTCCAGCAAACGAGCAGTCTTTCCCTGATCGAAGTAGCAGCGTGGCCATAGCAGTCGCGCTGCCTTGATGCCTTCTTCCACGCTGGTTTGTGGGAGAACATGGGTTTTACGCTTGAGCTCGCCCAGCAGTTCTTCCGTGCTCTTGCCCGTCTGGAAGTTTCTGGTCCGGCCGTCATGTGGGATGTAGTCCGTGCCAAAGCGGTACGGCCGTCTTTCCAACTCGGCAACGTACCAGTCCAGGGTGCGGTTGCTGTCTTCGATGTAATCGATCAACCGAACATCCATCGGGGTGCGCTGCACAAAGATGATCGTCATGGCATCGTTCCATCCCAAATCCCAGACGGTGTGGACCGGCAGCATGGGGTCATACGGAACCAATCTGACCCTGCCGTCCTTGAACACAGCGTCGATCTCGTGGCGGTAGATGGCGCCTTCAGCCACCCGGCGCGGTTTGCCTTCCCAGATGTGCTCATAGCTTTCCGGATCACGCGCCTGCGCCTTGAGGCGTTCTTGCTCCAGGACTTCCGGAAACCACGGGTTGTCACGCCAGTTGACTTCGCACAGCCAGGTATCAGGACTGGGCGCCGCAATGAACCTGACGTAGGTTTCGTCGGTATCCATGTCGGGATTCAAGGTCAGCCAGATCTCAGAATCAGGCTTGCGGATGGTGGGAATCAGGACATCCCAGCTGCGCTTGGAAACCCCGTGTGCTTCCTCAACCCAGCAGCGGTCTACGCTCTCGTAACTTTTAATCGAATCGACGGTGTGCGATTGCAAACCGCAGAACAGGAACAGGCTTCCGTTCTTGCCGCGGATTTCGGTTTCCAGCACGGTGAAGAAATGTGCCAGTCCAAGTTCTTCAACCTGGTCCGACAGCAACCGGTGCACAGAGTCCTTCATCGACTTCTGCACTTCCCGCGCGCACAGGATGCGCAGTGGCTCCGCACCGGATGCCATCAGCAGCAAAGCCTTGGCCACTGACCAGGATTTGGCACCACCGCGACCGCCGTGGAGCACCTTGTAGCGGCTGGGCGCAAACAAGGGCCTAAGCTTGCTTGGAAACCGGATGTCGAGCACATCGTCATCCGGCTTGAGCATTGCTGCTGGGACTTCGCTCACGGCTTGCCGTCCACAAAGCTGATTCGCACGCGGTGTTCAACCGGGCTCTCGCTGTCACCTTGCACGGTAGTTCGATCACCATAGCGCTTTGGGTTGGCCGCCTTGGCGCGCCAGCGGTAATGGGCTGCTACTTCACGGGCTACCGAGATGGTTTCCTTGTCGGCGTTCTCCAGGGTTTCCAGGGCTTTATCGTCATAGGCTTGGGTAGCCTCAATTCGCGCACGCGCGCACGCCTGAGAGCGTTCGGAATTGAGCTCAATCCAATCGAACAATGATGCGACGCTGACACCCAATGTGGCCGCGATGACCCGAAACGAATCACCCTGGACAAGTTGGTCGCAGATCGCTTCTGTGCCGGCGGCGTCGAGCTTGGCTCTGGCTGTTGCCGGCTTGGTCTGCTTCTTGGGCTTGCCGGCAACTACCGCCTTGGCAGCCTTGCGCGTCGACATGAACACATCTCCAGAATGATTTCGTTCTGGAAAGTTTCAGGGTGAATGGTTCGGAGTCAACGGGTAGGGGTTGGCCGCAGCTACCCGACCTTATCCAGCGAGGTATGCCGCAGGAGTCAGGATCGGCACGCCTTGCCAAGGGTGCAGGACCAGTAAGTCGGTGTCGCTGCTGACCAGCACGTCAGCATCACAGGCATG
>Ga0194060_10003467_pt1 | contig 11122 bp, 7 predicted proteins | sample SepL225m_MetaG_FD_163427 | JGI IMG/M metagenome (GOLD analysis project Ga0194060, IMG submission 163427) | Anoxic zone freshwater microbial communities from boreal shield lake in IISD Experimental Lakes Area, Ontario, Canada - Sep2016-L222-5m | ecosystem: Environmental > Aquatic > Freshwater >... | reverse complement strand
GTACCAGCTAGTGCGATTGCAAGGAGTGAGAGAACAATGCTTCCACCACCGAGTGTAAATGCACCAAATACTGCTGCTGCGATCAATATTGCTGAATAAACAGCTGATTCAAAACCAACAGAAATACCAGCCAAAATTACTGTTGCAGCCCCTGTTTGTGATGAAGCAGCAACGTCATTTACTGGACGTTTTCCAACTTCAGTGAAGTAACCGGTAAGTAATTGAATTGCTGCAGCGAGTGCGATACCAATTAGTACTGCACCGATTGCAAGAACGCGTGGGTTTGCATTTCCAGCTGATGCCACTGCCTCTGGTGACAGACCAGATAGAAGTTTGAAATCACTTGGAAGATATGTAAATGTTGCAAGAGCTGTAAGGCCCGCGCTAATAATTGCTGATGCAAAGAATGAGCGATTGATTGCGGTCATCGCGCTCTTATCAGTTGGACGCATGCGAGTAATGAAAATACCAATTACGGCTGTAACAATTCCGATTGCAGGAACAATCAATGGATAAATAAGTCCTGCATCACCAAATGCAGCCTTACCCAAGATAAGCGCCGCAACAAGTGTTACTGCATACGATTCGAACAAGTCAGCGGCCATACCAGCGCAGTCACCGACGTTATCGCCGACGTTATCTGCAATTGTTGCAGGGTTGCGTGGGTCATCTTCTGGAATACCTTTTTCAACTTTACCAACAAGGTCTGCTCCAACATCTGCAGCCTTTGTAAAGATTCCGCCGCCAACGCGCATAAACATCGCGAGCATTGCAGCGCCGAAACCAAATCCTTCAAGAACAGCTGGTGCATTCTCGCGATAGATAATCACAACGAGTGAAGCGCCGACGAGTCCGAGGCCAACAGTTGTCATACCAACAACGCCACCTGTTCGAAATGCGATCTGAACAGCTTTTTCGCCATTTTTTTGGCGAGCAGCTTCTGCAACGCGAACATTTGCGCGAACTGCAAGCCACATGCCGTTGTATCCAACGAGTGCGCTAAATGCAGCGCCGAGTAGGAAAAATATTGATCGACCGATACGAATTTCGGAATCACCTGGAAGTGCGAAGAGAAGAACGAAAACGATTCCAACAAAATATGAAAGAGTGCGGAACTGGCGAGCAAGATATGCCGCTGCGCCTTCTTGAACTGCTTCTGCAATCTCTTTCATCTTGGCTGTGCCTTCATTGGCAGCCAACACCTGAGCACGAAGCGCCCATGCAATTGCGAGGGCGCCAAGTGAGATGGCTAAAACGATGTAAACATATGTCAGATTTGAACCTGTAACTTGCACATTCGAAAGGGAACTAGATGCTCTCATTGGTCTCCTCCGTTGGAGAGTCAGGGCGCCCTAACGAGGGTGGGCGCGAAGATGAGCAGGAGTCTACGCACAGACCCCCCTAGAAATACAAATACACATATCTATTAGGGAGCAATCCCGCTTACACCTAGGGGCAGGGACGGGTAGCCTCGACCCCTATGGATATTTCAACCCTGCTCGATGCCAACTCAATCGTGGCCGATCTTGGCCTAGTCGGCATCCTGGCGATCCTCTTTGCCGAGACCGGTCTACTCGTTGGCCTCGTCTTTCCTGGAGACTCCCTCCTCTTTGTTGCAGGCGTTGCTGCCTCTGGTTCCGCCGCCGCTTTGCTCAATGGCGCCCACTTATCAGTGCCGGGGCTAATTATTGGTGCCCCGATAGCTGCGATTTTAGGTTCGCAAGTTGGTCACTGGACTGGAGCGAAATACGGACGCAAATTATTTGATCGCCCCGATGGACGTTTTTTCAATCATTCTCGAGTTGTTGCAACAGAAAAATGGTTGCGCAAATATGGAACAGGTCGCGCAATTATTTTGGCTCGCTTCGTTCCATTCGTTCGCACACTGATAAATCCATTGTGTGGAATTGTTGGAATTCCTGCGCGCAAGTTTTTTATGTGGAACGTTATCGGCGCAATAATTTGGACTCAACTAGTTATGGGCCTTGGTTACATACTTGGCGAAAAACTCAAGGGCTCAGTCGATGCATACCTGCTACCGATTATTGGTTTGATAATTATCGTGAGTTTGATTCCGGTACTCGTTGAAGTATTTCGTGAATTACAAACTAAACGTCACCACCGCAAAAAGCCTTAGAGAGAACCAATCTTCCACCACATTGAATGTGATGCACCCGGTGCTAACTCAATAACATCTTCTTTGCTATTGAAGGCATCCACCGCGCATGTCATTGGTTCAACCGCTAATTGCATACGGCTACCTGGGCCACCATCGCGATCTGCTGTGTGAATCTGACACCACTTAGCATTTTCATCCGATGAAAGCCATGAACCCTTGCCTGATGGCGCGCGAAGTTCAATACGTGCTGTGTGGTCATCTAATAAAAATGCATGATCAATAAACTGATCACCAATGACGCGACCATTGCGAAAATCAAAGTCTGCCTCTTCAACATTTTTCACACCTGTTGGCAATAAGCGCTGCGCATCAACGCTCATGTACTTACTTGATTTGAGAGTCAGCGTGCAAGCATCATTTTTGACACCAGCTTCAGCCAATAGATATGGGTGAACTGAAACTCCATATGGCGCACTAACAGTTCCGATATTTTTTGCATTGATCTGCCAGTGCAAACCAGCGCTAGAAAGGCTGTAAATAACTGAGAATTCGAGGTCTGTCGCATAGGCCGCAGATGCGTGAATAGTAAGCGTTAGTGTTGCGCTATTGCCAGTATTTTCTTTTACTGCCCACTCTTTATCGAAGACAAGTGCGTGCAAATTATTATTACGCTCTACCTCATTGATTGGTGCTTGATAATCAACACCATTCCATGAGTATTTTCCATCGCGGATTCTATTTGGCCAAGGTGCAAGTAAGTCTCCGCAGTAGATAAATACTGGACCACGCGGTTCTACTAAATCGCGACCCTCATACCGAAGTGATGCGAGACCACCGCCGTGAGTATCAATAGAAGCCGAATAGGAACCAGATGAAATAGAAATTGTCATTGCGTAATCCTACTCTTAACCTTTGAGACCGCCTGCAATCAGTCCTTGGATGTAATACTTCTGCAAAACTAGGAATATAAGTACGCAAGGCAAAATTGTATAAATTACACCCGCTTGCATTAGACCCCAGTCAATTTCACCGTGTTGGCTTGATTGCAAGAGCGTCAACATAACAGGCAATGGATATTTACCATTTGTACTGATAAATACTGTGGCAGCAAAGAATTCATTCCAAGAAGCGAAGAAGGCAAAGAGTGCTGTTGAGATCAACCCTGGAAGGGCAAGTGGCATCATGATGGTTCTAAAAATTCTTAATACAGATGCTCCATCAATCATTGCTGCTTCTTCAAATGCAGAAGGGATTTCAGCAAATGAGTTTCTCATGATGAATACTGATAGCGGCAAATTATAAGTGATATAAACAAAAATTACCCCAAGTAGCGAGTTAGTAAGGTGAAAGGTAGCCAAGATTCTAAATAGTGGCACCAATAGAGCCTGAAATGGAATCATAAACATTAACAAGATAAATGCGAAGAGAGTGCTCTTGCCAAAGAATTTAAAGCGTGAGAAACCATACCCAGCCAATGTTGCAAGGAGTGAAACACCTAGCACCGTTCCAAAGGCAAGAATCAAGCTATTTACCGTGTAATGCCATGCTCCATATTCAAGGAATCCGCCTTTTGCAGGGACAAAAATTCGTTCATAATTATTGATGGTAACTTCTTTCGGCAAATAATCCGGTGGAAACTTGGAAGCTGCAGCAGATGGCTTAAGGCTCGTTAGAAAACTACTGAACAATGGGAACATGAAGAGGAAGCCCAAAGATAAACAAATGACAAACCAGCCTCTAAATGGACCAGAGAATGGTCCTACTGAGAAAAATCTCTTTGTCTTATTCATGAGTATCCATCCTTGATAGCTTGATTTGAATCAAAGAAATAATCATCAAGAGAACTGCGAGGATTACTGAAAGCGCTGCTCCATAACCTAAACGGAAAGCAAGAAATGCCTGGCGGAATAAATAGAAGGCGATTGTTTGTGTCTGACCTTCTGGGCGCCCCGCAGTAATAATATAAAACTGATCAAATGCAAGTAAAGAACCTGAGACGCTGAGGACTAAAAGTAATCCAATGGTTCGACGTAGTAACGGAAGGCTTATATACCTAAGATTCTTCATTCCAGTTGCTCCATCAAGAGCTGCGGATTCATTAATCTCTTGAGGAATCGCTTGCAAGCCTGTCATAAAACCAATCATTTGAAACGCTGTAAATTTCCAGACAACCATGAGCACAACCATGATTAGTGCCAATGGCATAGTCGATGTCCATGATTCTTTCATATCACCAAAACCAAGATCGCGAAGAATCTGAGGTAGGTAACCGGTATCAGGGTTAATAAACCAGAACCATAAGAACGCAGCTGAACCAAAGCCGATAACGACGGGGACAAAAAATACTGTTCTAAACAATATTGAAATACGACTTGTGCCCTTGATTAGCAAGGCGCAACCTAACCCAGTTATAAATAAAAGTGGTGTGACAATCAATGTGTAAATGACTGTAATTTTGAAAGAGCCCTTGAATTCATCATCAGTGAAAGCTTCTTTGTAGTTATCAAGACCAATCCAAGAAGGATCTCCGAGCAATGGGAAATCCTGAAATGACATCATAATCAGCTTGTATAAAGGCCATAGAAAGAATATTGATACGAAAATAATCGCAGGAAGTACGAAGAGAAAGCCAGCAGAAATACTGAAACGTTTTTTCCCTGCATATTGGCTTCTTGCAGTTAGCGATTTGATAGCTGACATTCCATTCCTCTCACTTGAATTTGTGAATGCCGGCTCTTGCTTGCGCAAGAGCCGGCATTACCACGAACTTATTTTGCTATTTTTTAGCTGTTTTGTATATCTTTTCAGCAGTTTTTTGTGCTGCTGCAACACCCTTAGCGATTTCTCCACTAAAGATTGTTGTTGTAATCAGACGTGACCATGGGCCGTTTGCATCGTTAACCATTGCTGGGTAAACAGTTGACCATGGTGCAACTCCTACTGCTGCAGCCTTATAGAAGACGCCGTAGTAAGGGTTTTGTGGAACGTAATCTGACTTAGCGATATCCATACGTGTTGGAAGCACCTTCTGTTGAGCCAATACTTTCTGGCCTTCATTAGTTGCCCACTTAAGGAATTCGCGTGCCTCTGCTGGGTGAGCAGCACCCTTGAGAAGTGCGATGTTGTCTCCACCATTGAATGATGATGACTGACCCTTCTTTGGACCAGGGATTGGAACGATTCCGAAGTTAATGTCCTTGTGGTTTGTTGTTAGTTCAGGAATCATAAATGAACCTGAAACTTGCATTCCAACTTTGCCGCTATAGAACATGCTTGCGAAGTTCTTTCCATCATCAGTCTTTGCACCTTCTGGCACATAACCGTTCTTCCACATGGTGTTGTAGTAGCGAAGTCCTGCAGCCACATTTGGATCAGTGAACTTTGGCTCACCAATTGGACCGAACATGTCTCCACCGGATGCCCAAATTGCTGGAGCAAATGTAAAGACTTGGCAACCTGCGCATGCACCTGAGAAGTAGAAGCCCTTGTTGCCTCCACCGAGTGCTGTGATCTTCTTAGCAGCATCAATAACCTCTGCATATGAAGCAGGTCCCTTTTCTGGATCTAGGCCAGCCTTCTTGAAGAGGTCCTTGTTGTAGAACAATGCAGATGCATCACCTGTGAAAGGCAATGAGTACCACTTCTTGTTGTACATACTTAGTTTTACGTGAGCAGGATCCCACTTATCCTTATATGAAAGCCCTGCTACGAGGCTGCTTAGATCTTCAAGAGCACCAGCTGATGCCAAGAATGGAACGTAGATAAGGTCAACAGAAGTTAGATCTGGACCCTCACCACTTTGATAAGCAGTTGCAACCTTAGTTACAAAGTCATTCGCTGGAATGATTGTAATTTTTAGTTGAATATCTGTGTGTGTTGCGTTGTATGCATCAGCAAGTTGCTTAACAATTCCGCCATTTTCGCCTTGTGGGCGTGACCAGAATGTCAATGTAACTGGGCCTGCTGCATTTGCGTTTGATGTAAGAGCAAGGAACGGAGTAAGTGCAAGTACTACCGCAACTGTTTTTACAACGAGTTTTCTTTTATTCATATGCCGAAACAACCTTTCTGTAGTTTTGAGTATTACTTTTACTTCTTCCTTACGATTCAGGCACCCACACGCGCATTCCCCCGAAGCCACGATTTCCCCACAGGAAGTAAGGGATCGCTATCGCGCTAGCTGTCTGAATATTTATTTTCTCTCCGTGCGTAAAGTAAGCAGGAGATTGTGGATTAGGTGCTTGAAGGTACCCACCACTGAGAGTTAATGCCTTCGTTGCACCATGAATTGGAAAGTCCATATTTTTGATTACTGGTTTCTTAGATGCATCTACAACAAAATCTTCAATATTCATTTTTGAATCTTGAACATCTTCTTGTTCAATTGCATAAACTATTGGACCAAGGCGTATAGCAACACATCCCCGTGAGGCATCGATGCGTGGATTTGGTGCAATGAATTCAGCTGGCATTGAAAGTGTGAGTTCAACGCAATCCCCAGCACTCCAGTCACGATCTAAATGCAAGTAACCCTCTACAACAACTTGCTTATCCAAAGGCTTGGAATTGAGCGTGATGTCAAATGATTTGCACCAATCAGGGATACGTAGTTTCAATACATATTGCCCCTTAGTTGCATTGTTGATCGTCACTTTTTCATCAAATGGATACTTAGTCTTTATATCTAAATCAACTTGTAATCCACTATCAAGTGTTGTCGATAGTTTCCCATCAGCGTAGATATGAAGTGATAGCTCATTACCTTTTTTACTCACTAAATAATGATTAATGCTTGCAATCAAGCGCGTAATATTTGGTGGACAGCAAGGACAGGCATACCAAGGGATTCTTTGAGGTGAGGCATTATCTGAGAAGTCGATATGGTCGCGGCGAAGATGCAATGGATTTGAATAAAAGAAATTACATCCATCGGCTGAGAGTGAACCTGCAATTGTATTGAATAAAGAAAGTTCAATTACATCTGCGTAACGACGCTTGCCGGTTATGAGAAGCAATCTCCAGCTCCACATTACATTTGCAATTGCTACACAAGTTTCTTGATAACCACGATCATTCGGTAGTTCATATGAATCACCAAAGTCTTCGGCGCGATGATGAACACCAAGGCCGCCTGTTACAAACATCTTTGTATAGACGATGTCTTCCCACATTTTTTCTTGGGCTTCCAATAGTGCCTTTTCAGCATTTTCCATATATAGATCAACAACAGCAGTATTGAGATAAATTTGACGTACTGCGTGGCCAGTTGCTGTTATTGCAGTAGTTGCTGGAGTGTGATCTTGTAAATATGCAGCATCAGTAATAAATGGTTGCTTAGTCTTATCTTTGATCTTTCTAAATCCGCGTCCACGAATCATCAGTTCAGCTAAATTCAGATAGCTCTTTTCGCCAGTCTCACGATAGAGCTCAATGAGCGCTGTTTCTATTTCTGGGTGTCCACACATCTGTAAGGTTTGGGGGGTACCGAAACTCTTCACAAGAAGGTCTGCAAGTTTTCTAGCGATCACCATCACGGGTGCATTTTCAGAAATTCTGTTCTGAGCTACAGCTGCTTGAATCAGATGGCCAGCGTTATACATTTCGTGACCAGAGGCAAAGTCACTAAATTTCTTATCTGGATGCACCCCACCAAACCAAGTATTTAGATACCCATCTGGCTCCTGTGCATTCTTTAGCGCATCAGTACACACCTGAATGAAATCTGAAAAAGCTTCACTCTCTTGATAATTCTGATTCCAGAAGAAACCCTCTAGTGATTTGTGTATGTCGTGATCGGCAAACCATAACCCTTTGAATTCGAATTTACTTGTTCCATAGTTTTGCATATTAGCTAAAGCACCACTCTTGACTAGCTGTTCTTTCAAGTGAGGAATGGTCTTTTCGGCATTGATTACTTGTCGCTCACCCAGCCATGATTGATCCGAAAGCTTGTACTCATTTAGACCAATCGGCTCAGTCTTTACTAATTCTTTTCTAAGAACTTTGACTGGACCATCTATAAATCCTTTTTTCATTTCGTTGGCACCCATACTTTCATTCCACCTTTCACTCTATTACCCCACTGCGCATACGGAATAGCGGTTACTTTCGTGGGTGATGATTGATCTACAGGTAGCGGATTTGCATACGGGTAGTCTGCTGACGCTTTGAAAGTCTCAAAGTGTCCAGATATTTCAAGTGCTGAAACTTCTCCCAGCCCAGCGATTGATATTTTTGTTTCTTTTATATTTGCTTTTATATCAACAGCAAAATCATCGACAAAACAACCTTTATCTTGTACATCGGCTTGTTCTATTGCATAAATGACTGGACCTTTGCGTAGTGCAACACAACCACGTGCAGCATCGATTCGTGGGTGTGGCTTTAGAAATTCAGCAGTCATCTTTAGATCGAGATTAATGACGTCTCCAGATTTCCATTCTTTGTCAACGCTGATGTAGCCCAATGCATTTGGCTTTACTGATGAGGCGGTACCGTTAACGGAAAGTGAATAGTCCTTGCACCATTCTGGAATACGCAATTGCAACGTATATTTTCCGTTTTCGGTAACCGCAATTTTTACTGCGCCATTATTTGGATATTCAGTAGAGACATTGAGGCCAACAACTGCACCTGACTTCAAGGTTGCTTTGAAAGCACCTTCAGAATAAAGATGCAGTGCAAAAATATCGTTTGTAGCTGAAGCCATGTAATGCTGCAATGTTGCAACGATTCGGCCGATATTTGGAGGGCAGCATGAGCAGGTGTACCAAGAAAGACGCTCGCTTGCATCGGTATCAAATGCTGTGAAATGGCCTGTTCGATATTGCAACGGGTTGGAATAAAAGAATTTACATCCATCACTAGAAACAGAGCCAGCAATGATGTTGTACAAAGATAATTCCATTACATCTGCATAGCGAGCTTTACCTGTAACAAGTAATAAACGCCAGCTCCACATGAAGTTTGCAATAGATGCACAAGTTTCGGCATAAGCACGATCATTTGGAAGTTCGAATGAATCACCGAATGCTTCATCTTTATGTCGTGAACCAAGTCCACCGGTGACATACATCTTTGTGTAAACCATATCTTCCCACATTGTCTCTTGCGCTTTGAGAAGTGCTGGATCACCTTTTTCAGCATAAAGATCCATGACTGCTGCATTCAAATAAAGTTGACGCACAGAGTGACCAACAGCAGTTGTAGCCTCTTTTACTGTTTTGTGATCCTGCATGTATGAAGCAGAAGCAGGATGAAAGTTAAGTCCTCGCTTGCTAGTGATTTTTTCATACCCTCGACCTAAAATCATTTTTTCTGCAAGGTCTAAATAGGAATCATTTTTGGTTTCGCGGTACAACTCTATGAGTGCTGTTTCGATTTCTGGATGTCCACACATTTCAAGTGTTCCAGGGGCTGAAAACTTCTTCACGAGTAAATCTGCAAACTTAATGGCAATTTTTAGTAATGGTGAATCATGTAGAACGCGAGATTCGGCAACTGCTGCTTGAATGAGATGACCACCAACATAGAGTTCGTGACCCCAACCAAAATTAACCCATTTTTCATCTGGATACACGCCTTGAAAATATGTATTGACGTATCCATCGTCTTGCTGTGCATGCACAATAGCTGCAGTCGCTTCTTTGAGAAAATCTGTTTGTTTCTTATCGGAGTAGAGGTAAAGACTCCAGCACAGTGCTTCTAGTGACTTATGAATATCGGAATCTGAAAACCACATTCCCTTGAAATTAAACTTCGGAGTTCCAATGTCCTGCAAGTTGGCAAGGGCTCCAGTCGCAATGAGATTATCGATGAGGTGCGGGATCGTGGTTTTGGCGTTGTGCATCTGCCAACGCCCAAGGTCTCCTTTTTCAGAGAGAGTCACGTCATTGAGTAGCAAGGGTTGACTCAAGCTGAACTTGTCGACCACTGGGCTCACTGGCCCAAGTGAATTCTTCTTACTCATATGACTCACACCACTTCCGCCTCGAAACTTTTCGAAACTATGCCCTGAATTTACGTTTCTATGCGCGAAGGTACAAGGAATTTGTCGAAAATCTACGAAACTCTTTCGAGTTATCGCGCTACCCTGAGCGTGTGAAAAGCGAAAAGGCCCCAAATAGAACGCTCAAAGATGTTGCCCTCGAGGCAGGGGTATCCATAGCCACAGTTTCAAAAGCGCTCAATAATCGTGGTGAAGTACATCCTGAAACTAGAGCACGCATTCTTGAGATCGCAGAAAAAGTAGGACTTCATCACACTGCACTCTCGCGAAAGTTTCTAACAGGGCGAACTGGAACAGTTGGACTACTAACCGATGATCTAGTTGGTCGTCTGGCACTACCAATTTTGGCTGGTGCTGAAGATGCATTTGGTTACGAGAAGACTTCAGTATTTCTATGTGACTCTCGTGGTGATGCAATACGTGAATCTTTTCATATTAAATCACTTTTAGCGCGACGCATTGATGGACTCATCGTTGTAACGAGCAGTGGTCATATAAGAAATTCACTCGGTAGAAAATTTCCAATACCTGTTGTTTATGTATATGGCCCATCTGATGATGCACACGATATTTCAGTCATACCTGATAATCCTGGCTCGGCAGCCTTAGCCGCTGAACATCTAATCTCGCTGGGGAGAAAAAAGATTGCACACATTGCTGGTGATCGAAGTTACGCCGCAACTGAACAACGCGCTACTGGATTTCAAAAAGCACTTGCAAAAAAAGGTTTACACATGGTGGGTGGAACACCCCTGTATGGAGATTGGTCAGAAGCATGGGGGCGAACCGCTGCAAGTGCACTTATCTCATCTGGACAGGAATTTGACGCAATTTTTTGCGGCAATGATCAGACAGCGCGAGGCGCAATTGAAATTTTGCGTGAGCATGGTCTGCGCGTTCCACGAGATGTCGCAGTTATTGGATTTGATAACTGGGAAATTTTCGCAACGGGTTCTAGGCCTCAGATAACAACAATAGATATGGATTTGCTCAAG
>Ga0194060_10003464_pt1 | contig 11135 bp, 8 predicted proteins | sample SepL225m_MetaG_FD_163427 | JGI IMG/M metagenome (GOLD analysis project Ga0194060, IMG submission 163427) | Anoxic zone freshwater microbial communities from boreal shield lake in IISD Experimental Lakes Area, Ontario, Canada - Sep2016-L222-5m | ecosystem: Environmental > Aquatic > Freshwater >... | reverse complement strand
TGGCTGATTGGCACGATTATCTCCATCCCCATGAGCATAGGGATGTGCTACGCCTTCGGCATCGCTCTGCTGAATACCCCCCTAAGCTGGATCTACTCAGTTTCAGGGGTCATCTTGTGGCTCGGCATCGTGCTGCTGATCGCCAGCGTGGCCAGCATCCTGCCGGCCCGCTCGGCCTCACGGCTCACGGTGCGCGAGGTACTGGCGTACGAGTAATGATGATGACAACACAATACCGCAAAACTCGCCCTGTCATGTCATGCTGAGCGAAGCGAAGCATCTATGCCGACCTCCTGTAAGACCCTTCGCTTCGCTCAGGGTGACATGGGGCGCGGTTGTGCTGGTGGCAGGGCGAGTCTTGTGGTATTGCGTGACAACATACGCAATGCTTGGCGCGTGAACAAGAAGGAATGCGATGACCGTATCATCAACCAGCGAGGCTCTGATTAGCCTGGATAATGTGGTGAAGGAATACGAGACGGCTGCCGGAGCCTATGTGGCCCTGCGCGGGATCAATTTGCGGATTGACCGTGGTGAGTTTGTGGCGATTGTGGGAAAATCGGGCAGCGGTAAATCTACCCTGATCAATATGATCACTGGCATTGACCGCTCTACCTCAGGCGTAGTGCGGGTGGCCGGGGTGGATCTCGGTCGTCTGAGCGAGGGTAAACTGGCGGTGTGGCGTGGGCGTACCATCGGGATTATCTTCCAGTTCTTCCAACTGTTGCCGACCCTGACGGTGGCCGAGAATGTGATGTTACCTATGGATTTTTGCAATATTGGCACCGCCCGCGAGCGCCGCGCACGGGCCGCCGCCCTGCTGGAACGCATGGATCTGAGCGAACAGGCCGATAAACTCCCAGCGGCGCTCTCGGGTGGACAGCAGCAGCGCGTGGCTATCGCCCGCGCCCTGGCGAACGATCCGCCCCTGCTCGTGGCCGATGAACCCACCGGCAACCTGGACTCGCGCACCGCTGACTCGATCTTTCACCTCTTTGAGCAACTGGCGGAGCAGGGCAAGACGGTGGTGATGGTGACGCACGACAATGATTTATCGAGCCGGGCTGGCCGTGCCGTGGTGGTAGCCGACGGGCAAATTGTTAATTCGCCCGCCCATGCGCCCGCCGCGTGATGTATAGAGGCGACGCATTCTGGATGGTCGCGCAATGACCATCCAGAATGCGTCGCCCCTCCTATGGATAGAGACGAGGAACCAACATGCGTAAGATTATTTTTTCAGTCATCGTAGTCGCCCTGATCGTCGGCGGAGGATTCTTCACCTTTAGCGGCAAGCTGCCGAGCATGGGCGCAACTCCGGTGCCCACGGTCGTAACGCAGACGGCGTCCCAAGCGGTGGTGGCGGATGCGAAGGTGCTGCCCGCTGCCGATGTCACCTTGGCATTTGATCGGGCAGGTACGGTGGCCGCCATCTTGGTGAAGGAGGGTGATCTTGTGCAGGCCGGACAACCTCTGGCCAAGCTCGATACCCGCACCCTGGAGTTGCGTGTGAAGCAGGCTCAGGTGAGTCTGAACCAGGCCCAGGCGCACTATGAGCAGGTTGCCGCTGGAGCCTCGCCCGAGATGATCGCTGCCGCCGATGCCGCCGTTGCTCAGGCCCAGGCTAACGCAACCCAGGTTGCCGCCGGGGTGTCGCCCCAGGATCTGGCTGCTGCCCAGTCGCAGCTTGCCCAGGCCAACGCGGCTCTGGCGCAGTTGCTTGATGGCCCGAAGAAGACCGAGATCACGCAGGCTCAGGCGGCACTTGATCAGGTCAGGACAAGTCTGGCCAGCCAGCGCGATGCGCTTTCGGCGGCGAAGACCAACGCCCAACTCCAGCTTGATCAGGCGGCCAATGCTCTGCGCAATGCTCAGGATAACTACTCGCGGACGTACTGGGATAACCGCGATAAGGAGAAACAGCCCGGCGATCTGCCGCAGGCTCTGATTGATGCGGAGTCGGCTGCCCAGCGTGCCGTTGATAGCGCCAATGCGGCTATGGGCCAGGCGAAGGTGGCCCTGACCGCCGCCAATCAGGCCGAGGCTGATGGCATTGCCACTGGTGAGTCTCGCGTCCGTGACGCCCAGGCTCGCCTTGATCAGCTCATTGCCCCGGCTGATGCCGACAAGGTAGCGGCTGCTCGTGCCAGTGTGGCCTCCGCGCAGGCAAACCTCTCCCGCCTGCGCGGCCCCGCCCGCAGCACCCAGCTCGATGTTGCCGCCGCCGGAATCTCCCAGGCCGAGGCATCCCGCGCTCAGGTGGCCGCCCCGGCCCGCGAGGTTGACCTGACCGTGGCCCGTGTCTCCATTGATGCGGCCAAGGTCGCGCTCGACCAGGCCACACTCGATCTTGATCAGGCCACCCTCACCGCGCCGATTACCGGCACGGTGGCCCGGATTGACCTTGACGTGGGCGCGCTGACCGGCCCCACCGGCAGCGCCGTGGTGCTGGCCGATCTCTCAAGCTGGCGGATCGAGACCGAGAACCTGACCGAACTGGAGGTGGTGAAACTGCGCGAAGGCCAGACCGTTGATGTCACCTTTGACGCCTTATCCGACGTGAACCTGCCGGGTAAGATCACCCAAATCAAGCCGATTGGTGCCAACCGCCAGGGCGACATCGTCTACACCGTGGTGGTCGCCCTCCAGAAAGAGGATGCCCGCCTGCGCTGGAACATGACCGCTGTGGTAACGGCGACACCGTAGGGATTGGCGAGAATCATCCCGTCCGTGAACCTTCTCGCTCTTTGCGCCTTTGCGTCACACGAGCGGATGATGTGACGCAGGGATCTGCACAAAAATTGTGCAATCTCTGTGCATTTGTGGTATGCTACTCCCATGACATCAAGAAATTCAGATCCCTCAACTGAACAGCGCTACAACGTGAGCGAGGGCTATCTCGCAGGCGATTTTGGCCAGACACGCTACTGGGCCTCGCAGCAGCAGCAGGGGCTGCCGGTGGTCTTCATCCACGGTTATGCCGCGATGATTGACCATTGGCAGCGGATCATCCGCCCGGTTGCACGCGAGCATGCGTTCTATGCGCTGGATCTCTACGGCTTCGGCTATTCGGCCCGCCCGTCGGGTACGCCCACACGCGAGCGATGGGCGAAGCAGGTAGCCGATGTTATTCGCGAAGTGGTTGGCGGGCCGGCGGTGGTGGTTGGCCACTCGATGGGCGGGGTGGTTGCCATTGAGGTGGCACGGCGCTACCCTGAACTGACCCGTGGCCTGGTTCTGGTCAATAGCTCGGGCATGCAGGTGACGGAGCGCCCGCCTAGTCAACTCGACCTAATGGTACTCGCGGCGCTGGGTGCGCCACTGATTGGCGAGACGGTGGCCAGCCTCTTCACCAACCCGCTAAGCGTTGATTGGAGCGTGCGCCAGGGGCTACTCTCGGCCTACCACCGTAAGGAGCAAGTCACCAACGATCTGGTTGAGTCCTTTATCGCCCCGCTGCGCACATACGGGCCATACTCGTACCTGGCAGTCAGCCGCAATTTCCGGGGGTTGGTCATTGACGCCCAGGCAGGTGAGATTACCGCACCATCGCTGCTCATCTGGGGCGCGGAAGATCGCTCTATCCCGCCATCGGACGCCGAGGTGATCAAGCGGCGGGTGATCCCGCACGCGGAACTGGCCATCCTGCCGGGTACTGGCCACTGTCCCTTCGACGAGACCCCTGATCTCTTCTGCGACGCGCTACTGCCGTGGCTGGGACGCATACCCGCGTAGGGAAAAAGCATTTCGGTGGTGTCGCTACGCGACACCACCGAAATGCTTTTTCCCTACAGATCGTCCGCCGCATCTATGGCCCGCAGCGATGCGGCGGCTTTGTTGCCGCTCTCGGCGTACTCGTACTCGGGGGTGCTGTCGGCCACCACCCCGGCGGCGGCCTGGGCGTAGGCTATCCCGTCCTTGACGATGAGTGTGCGCAGGGCAATGCAGGTGTCCAGATCACCGTTGAATCCCACGTGCCCTACGGCCCCGGCGTAGATCCCGCGCTGCTGACCCTCTAGCTCGGCGATAATCTCCATCGCCCGAATCTTCGGTGCGCCCGTCACCGTGCCCGCCGGAAAACAGGCCCGCAGGGCGTCCAGTGGCGTGAGGTCGGCACGCAGCCGCCCGGTTACAGCCGAGACAATGTGCTGGACGTGGCTGTACTTTTCGATCACCATGAATGTGGGCACCTGCACCGTGCCCGGTTCACTAATCCGCCCGATATCGTTGCGCCCCAGATCCACCAGCATCAGATGTTCGGCGCGCTCCTTCTCATCGGCCAGCAGCTCGGCAGCCAGACGCTCGTCTTCGGCGGTGTCCTTGCCGCGCCAGCGCGTCCCGGCAATGGGACGTGTCTCGACGTTGCCGTCCTGCACCTGCACCAGCATCTCGGGCGAAGCACCCACCAGATCGCCCTCGCCGGTGCGAATGTAGAACATGTAGGGCGACGGGTTGATCGTGCGCAGGGCGCGGTAGATCGTGAAGCTGTCGGCGCTGGTGGGCCTGCTGAAGCGCTGCGAGACCTGCACCTGAAAAATGTCGCCCGCCATCACGTACTCTTTGGCCACCAGGACAGCCTGCTCAAACTCCTCGCGGGTGCGGTTTGAGACCACCGGCACAGGAGTGCGCGGCGGGGTCACGCTATGCGGCTCGTAATTGCGGGCCACCGTCGGACTCGACTGGGGCAAAGGCCGCTGGAGCCGGGCGATCACCGTCTCGATTTTCGTTACCGCACGCTGGTATTCCGCCGCCAGATCCTCGGCGTCGAGGTGGGCGTGCGAGATCACCAAGATCTTGTGCTTCACATGATCGAACACCAAAATGGTGTCCACAAACATCCACCAGCTATCGGGCATATCGTAGGCGCGCTCGGCAGGCACCGGCAGGCGCTCAAAGTAGCGCGCCGACTCGTAGCTCAGGTAGCCCACCGCACCACCGACAAAAATCGGCAGATTCGGCAGGCGCACCGGGCGGTAGGCATTGAGGTAGCTATCGAGTACCAGCAGCGGATCGTCGTAGGGCAAAGTCTGCTTATAGCCGCCCTGAGTGGCCTGAGCCACGCCATCGTGCATGCGCAGAATCTGGTAGGGGTCGCTGCCGATGAACGAGTAGCGGCCCACATTCTGCCCGCCGGTCACGCTCTCCAGCAGGAACGACGGCCCAGCCTGGGCCAGTTTGAGGTAGGCCGACACCGGCGTCTCCAGGTCGGCCAGGATCTCGCGGTAGATCGGACAGAGGTTACCCTGCTCGCGCAGGGAACGCATCTCTTCCAGAGTCGGTGAATACATAAGTTTCTCCAGAATTGTCGGCGTAGGGGCGGCTCGCGAGCCGCCCAATAAGTAAAGAGGGCGGCTCGCGAGCCGCCCCTACGCCGGTAACACAAATCCCATCCGATCCATCACCACACGCACCTTGGGGTCGGCGACGGCGCGGGCCTGGGATGCGCCGATGGACAGGATGCGATCAATCTCGGCGGGGTCGGCGATCAGCCGCTCGAATTGCTCGCGGATGGGCCGCAGACCCACGATCACTGCCTCGGTCACATCGGCCTTCAGCCCGCCGTAGCCCTTGCCCGCAAAGTGGGACTCGATGGACTCGCGGCTCTGGCCGGTAAACAGTTCGTAGATCTGGAGCAGGTTATTCACCCCGGCGCGGGCCGGGTCGTTGCTAAAGCCGATGCTGGCGAGGGCGTCGGTGACAGCGCGCTTGATCACCCAGCGGATCTCGTCAGGAGAATCATTGACCCGGATGGCGTGGCCACGTGTAAAGTCACTCTTGCTCATTTTGGCGGTCGGATCGTTTAGGGCCATCACCCGCGCACCGCTCTCGCGGATCACCGGCTTAGGCACTACAAACGTCTCGCCGTACAGACCGTTGAAGCGCTGGGCAATATCGCGAGTCAGCTCAACATGCTGCTTCTGATCCTCGCCAACCGGCACCTCATCCGTATCGTAGAGCAGAATGTCGGCTGCCTGGAGGATCGGATAATCGAGCAAGCCGGTGAGGATACTCTCCTGCTTCTGGGCCTTCATCTTGTATTGGGTCATGCGCTCCAACCAGCCCAGCGGCGTGACGCAGTTGAGCAGCCAGCAGCCCTCGGCGTGGGCGCGCACGTGGCTTTGCACAAACAGGGTGGTTTGCTGCGGATCGATCCCGGCGGCGATCAGCAGTGCGGCCAGTTCGCGGATCTGGCGGCGCAGGGCGGCTGGCTCCTGCGGCACCGTGATCGCGTGCAGGTCAACGATGCAGATAAAGTTGGTCTTTTCGCCCTGTCCGGCGACCCACTGCTGGATCGCGCCCAGGTAGTTGCCAATATGCAGCATCCCCGAGGGCTGGATGCCTGAGAAGACGCGGGCGCGCCTTGGTGTGGTCATGTGTTACTCCTTTTGTCCCCGTGTTATACTCGGGCCACGTTATCCCGCTAAGACATGGTTCGTGGGTGCTTTACAGTTCAGGCCAGAATGTGGCACCTTGATGCGCTCGATCTGAAACCTGAAACCTCACACCTGAAACCTTGTCTAAAAAACACAAACCTTTATGCCTCGTCGCATCCTGCTGATTCTGCTCGTACTCATGTTCGCAGCCCTGCTCCCGAACGTCCCGGCCCATGCCGAGGTCATCGCCTCGTTCACCAGCGAGCGTCCGGTGGTGGTCCCGCTTACCCCGGCCCTGGTGTATGTCAATGTAGTTGGCTACAGCGGCCCGGCCCAGTTGCTGATCTTCGACCCGGCTGGGCGCACCGTCGGGGCGTTTGACCTCGCCCTAGACGGCGGCTACGGCGCGGTGCAGGTGCAGCCGCGTGGAGGTCTTGGCCAGCACTGGGGCGCGCTCTTCGTGAATGGTACCCAGGTCTGCGCCAGTCCGATCTATACCCTTGATGCCACGACCACCGTGCAGACCGGCGTCTCCGCCTTCGATACGCTCTACGACCGGGTGCGTGGTTTTATGGCCAACGACCGGCTGAGCTACAAGCTGGACGGTACCCAGGTTTCCGGCTACCGCTCGCCCGATAGCCCGTTGCTCTGGCTGCGTGATCACTACTACCAGAACCGGGCATTTCGCTACTTCGAGCCGGATCTGCGCAGTCTGCCCGAGGCGTTTGCCCGCGCCCAGTTGCCCGACGGAAGCCTGCCCGATTTCCTGGCCCGCCCCGAGTGGGCCATTCCCGCCTTCCGTACCCCGGTCGAGGCCGATGTGGAGTTCCTCTATGTCCAGTTGATCTACGAGACGTGGCAGATCACTGGCGATACAGCCTGGATGCTGAAGCTGCTGCCTTCGGCGCAGAAGGCGATGAGCTATACGCTGACCAGCCCGCTGCGCTGGGAGCCAACGCGGGGTTTGGTGAAGCGTCCCTTCACGATTGACACCTGGGACTTCGAGTATGGCCCGACCACGACCAACCCCAGCAACGGCAATCCGGCCCCGCGCCACTGGATTGATGACCAGACTAAGTGGGGCATTTTCCATGGCGATAACACTGGCCTGGCCCAGGCACTGCGCTCGCTCTCGATACTGGAGCAGCAGGCCGGGCTCTGGGAGAGTGCCTACAACCGGCGTGCCCTGGCCGACGACATTATGCGTCGGCTGAACGCTCTGAGCTGGAATGGCACCTTCTACACCCACCACGTCAAACTGGTGCCATTCACGGTTCCCGGCGTAGACGAGGCCACGCAACTGAGCCTCTCCAACGCCCTGGCCCTCAACCGGGGCGTACTGACGACCGAGCAGGGTCGGGCGATTGTGGGCGAATACCTGCGTCGGCTCCAGGCTAAGGGCCGGGTCTCCTTTGCCGAATGGTGGAGCATTGATCCGCCCTTCCCGGCGGGAGCCTTCGGGCTGAACGGGCGGCTGGGCGAGCGGCCCGGCGAATATGTCAACGGCGGGGTGATGCCCCTGGTAGGCGGTGAGTTGGCTCGCGGAGCCTTCCGCTACGGCTACGAGGACTACGGATTCGACATCCTTGAGCGTTACGCCGATCTGGTGCGCCGCACCAACGCCAGCTACCTCTGGTACTACCCCACTGGCGGGATCGCCCCGGTTCACGAATACCTGCCCACCGATGGCTGGGGATCCAGCGCCATGTTTGGCGCACTGATTGAGGGCGCAGCCGGGATCGAAGATAGCGGGGTGAACTTCAGCAGCGCGACGATCAGCCCGCGCTGGGCAGCCTCGCCACGCGACCCGGTGGGCGCGGCCTATGCCGTCGCTCGTTACGCGGCCACCGGCGGCTATGCAGCTTACCGCTGGACCTACACCCCGGCGATCAAGCAAGACGATCCTCAGACGATGACGCTGGAGGCTACCGGCAGCGGGGAGAACATGCGCCTGCGCATCCTGCTACCCCCCGCCGTCCGCCAGGTCTCCCGCGTCATCCTCAACGGCCAGCCCGTCGCCCCACAGGTTGAGCAGATCGGGCTGAGCCAGTATGTGGTCGTGCCGGCCACAGGGCCAATTGTTCAGGTGCAGGTGACATGGTAGGGGCGCGTCGCGACGCGCCCCTACGGGGATCATTATCCGACGCTCGGCAATCCCGCCAGGGCCGCCGCCACGTCCTCTGCCGAGTATTCAAAATCCCGAAGCTGCCCGGTCATGTAGTCCGTGTACGCTGTCATATCGAAGTGGCCGTGGCCGCTCAGGTTGAACAAGATCGTCTCGCTCTTGCCTTCCTCCTTGCAGCGCAGCGCCTCGCGGATGGCCCCGGCCACCGCGTGATTCGACTCGGGGGCGGGCAGGATGCCCTCGGTGCGGGCAAACTGGAGTCCAGCGGCGAAGGTTTCAAGCTGCTGAATGGCCGTCGCCTCGATCTTGCCCAGATCCAACAGGTGGCTCACCATCGGCCCCATGCCGTGGTAGCGCAGGCCACCGGCGTGGATACCCGAAGGCATGAAGGTGCTGCCCAACGTGTGCATCTTGGTGATCGGCGCAAGGTGCGCGGTATCGCCGAAGTCGTAGGCGAATGTGCCCTTAGTGAGCGAGGGACAGGCAGCGGGTTCAACCGCCAGCACACGCACATCACGTTCGCCGCGCAGCTTCGCGCCAATAAAGGGGAAGGTGAGACCGGCGAAGTTTGATCCGCCGCCTGTGCAGGCGATGATCACGTCCGGATAATCACCGGCCATCTCCATCTGGGCCAGCGCCTCCTGGCCGATCACCGTCTGGTGCAGCATGACGTGGTTGAGGACGCTGCCCAAGGCGTACTTGGTATCCTCGCGCTGAGCGGCCATCTCTACGGCCTCGCTGATGGCGATGCCCAGGCTGCCGGTGCTATCCGGGTGTTCGGCCAGGATTGCCCGCCCGCAGACCGTCTCGTTGCTGGGGCTAGCCACCACGCTTGCGCCATAGACCTCCATCAGCGCCCGGCGGTAGGGCTTCTGGTGATAGCTCACCTTCACCATGTAGATCTTGACCTCAAGGCCGAAGAGGGCACCGGCGAAGGCGAGGGACGAACCCCACTGGCCCGCGCCTGTCTCGGTGACGAGGCGCTTCACGCCCTGCTGCTTGTTATAGTATGCCTGAGCTATAGCGGTATTCGGCTTGTGGCTACCGGCCGGGCTGACACCCTCGTTCTTGTAATAGATCTTGGCAGGGGTATCGAGGGCCGCCTCCAGCCGCCGGGCGCGGTGGAGCGGGGATGGTCGCCACTGCCGGTAGATCTGCTGCACCTCATCGGGAATCTCGATGCTGCGCTCGGTGCTGATCTCTTGCATGATCAGGGCTATTGGGAAGAGCGGCGTAAGGTCTGAAAGGCCGAGGGGCTGTCCGGTGCCGGGGTGCAGCGGCGGGGCCAGGGGCGTCGGCAGGTCGGCGGCGAGATTGTACCAGTGGGTAGGCATGCGGTCTTCGCTAAGGACATACTTGACGGTAGACATCCTTGTTTCCTCTCTTCACGGCAATGTGCGGCCAAACAACAAAAAAACCCCCGACCCGGTACGGGCCGAGAGGCGAGAAAACTCGTGGTGCCACTCTCGTTCGCCAGCCCTCGCGGGCGCGGCGCACTTCACGGGTACTGTCGGCAACGCCGCTCTATACCCATCGCCCTGATAACGGTGGCGTCTCCGGCAGAGGCTACTGCGATTTTGGATTTCGGATTTTGGATTTTAGATTTCCGAGTTCTGGAACTCAACAATCCAAAATCTAAAATCTAAAACCTAAAACCTGTTCGCCTCCGCGACTCCCAGGGCCATTCCGCGCCGCCGTGTACGCCGACCTTACACCATAGTGTCGGCTCGCTGGGTACCGTGTTGCGCGTACTTGTCCTGCTCAACGTCGCTACTCTAAAGTTGCGCGGAGTATAGCAGGCCCATCCCGGCGTGTCAACCGTGGCGACTTCAGTCGCCTTATGCGCTGTGGTACACTGAGCGGTATGACGGACACGAACCAGTTTTTCTGGGCAACGAATAGGCTGCGTCACTCCATAAACATATGCGCTTTCGGACACATGCACTCGCCTCTGGGCTGATCGGGATCATGCTCTACCCGCGCTCCCCTTTACAGGCGGTGGCAGTGCTGTTGAGCGGTACGCTGATTGATGTAGACCACCTTGTCATCTATACGCTCCAGACCGGCGACTGGAGCGTGACGGGTGCCCTGGCCTATGACCGCTACCGCCACAAGGTTGGGATCGTCGGCGATACGCGCCCGCGCTATGCTCCTCTACGCTCGTGGCTCCACAACCCGTTACTGCTTCTGCCGCTGTGGGTCGCCACGGCCCGTCATCCGGCCCTGCGTCCCGTGTCCATCGGCCTGACGCTGCATATGGTACTCGACTACATCTGGTGGCCCCGCTATACGCTGGCATTTTGGCGGGCCGGGAGACGCTGTGAACGGTGCGGACGATCCGACCGCAGGTTGACGGTATACGGGAATCGGGTATGGGCCGATTCCAAACTGCACACCCTCTGTCGGCCATGTTTGGAAATCAGCGCACGCGAGATGTGCCCGCAGCGCGCTGTGGTACACTAAAATACTAGTGTCATCCCTTGGAAGAAAGTTTGGTACAGATATGGATGACGAAGATGCCCTCCTCCCAGAACCCGAGAGACCGAGCGAAGAGCTTGCTCGCCTTGCCCGAGAGGCAATAGAGGCACAGACCGGATCAATAGATATGGCCGGGGCACGACGACGCTGCCAACGGGTGA
>Ga0194060_10003462_pt1 | contig 11138 bp, 6 predicted proteins | sample SepL225m_MetaG_FD_163427 | JGI IMG/M metagenome (GOLD analysis project Ga0194060, IMG submission 163427) | Anoxic zone freshwater microbial communities from boreal shield lake in IISD Experimental Lakes Area, Ontario, Canada - Sep2016-L222-5m | ecosystem: Environmental > Aquatic > Freshwater >... | reverse complement strand
GATGGTGGCGTTGTGCATGCTGAGTTCGTCGGCGATGGCTGTCATGGTCAGTGGGCGCAGGTGGCGCTGACCCTTTTCCAAAAATGGCGCCTGGTGCTCGATGATCTTGTGAGCGATGGCGAGGATGGTTTCCTGGCGCAGGGAGATGGAGCGGATCAGGCTGCGGCCGTCGCTGATTCGATCGCGGAGGTAGTGACGGGTTTTGGCGTCCACGCCGCTGCGGCCGATCATGTCCTTGTAGAAGTCATTGATGCGCAGGTTCGGCAGATGCTCGTTGGTCAGTTGCGCCAGCCAGTGCCCGCTCATGTCGCGCTCAATGATCACGTCGGGCAAAATGTGAGGGTTGTCCGTCGGGTCAAACTCGCCGCCGGGGTTGGGGGTAAGACAGCCAATGCTGGCGGCCGCTTCGGCGACGCGTTCCTCACTGGTGCCCAGTGCCCGGGCAATTTGCGGGTAGTGCTTGCGGGCGAGCGCTTCGAGGTGATCGCGCACGATTTTGTATTCGAGGCTGTCCTTGCGCCCGCTGTGTTCGAGTTGCAGCAACAGCGACTCGGCAAGGCCTGAGGCACCCACACCGGGTGGATGAAACGATTGCACGAGCTTGAGCGCGGTGGCCAGAGGCAGTGCCTTCAAGCCCAGGCGTGTCCCGATCTCTTGCGTCGGAAGATCGAGAAATCCACGCGCGTCAAGATTGCCCAAGAGGGCTTGCGCGGCTTGACGGACAGCAGGTTCGACCATCGAGAGGTCGAGTTGTTGCTGCAAATGCTGCTGCAGTGATTCCGGGGTGACGATCGAATCATAATAATGTTGGCGGCGTTCCTCGTCATCGGTGCTCCACGGCGAGGTGTGGCCGTTGATGATGTTAGAGTCGCGCCAGTCGTCGTCCGTCTCGTTGAGGTGCTCGAGCGAATCCGCGGTTTGCGGATCAGGCGCGTCCGCGTCGAGGGAGAGCGCCTCGCTGACGTCTTCCAGGGTTGGATTGGTTTCGAGCGCCTGGCGCACGAGTTGGGACAACTCCAGCGTCCCGGCCTGCAGAATCTCCAGACTCTTGCGCATCTGTGGCGCGAGGGTCTGTTGCTGGGAAAAAGCTTGGGTGAGCGAGGCTTGGGACATGGCGGCCAGCGGCTTGACAAGCCCATCCAAGCAGGCATTCCCGCCAAGTTAAAGCAAAATCCGTGCCAAATATCCGTTTCTTTTGCCTTGGGATCGGTGGCTGGCTCCTCATGCGGAGCTTGGGGTGGCGGCACGTCTTGGCCGCTGCGGCGTGTCCTGATCAGGGAATCAGCCCGGGAAACTCAGGATTTTTTTATCCTGAGGGGTTTGGGATGGGTGCGCTCGTAGGGGGATTCACCGGCCGCCAACCGGAACAAGCGTTCCGCATGGGTGCGCAAAATTTGTTGGATGAAGTAACCGGCATACGCGGTGGTCAGCGTCAGCAGGGCGATTCGTTCGAGATTTTTCATACGTCGTTCGATGGCTAAGATTAACGCCTCCCGCTCGGCGCGATCGAAATCGATATCCAAACCTGCGGAGACGTCAACAAGATAGACATTGCGCAACCGATGGCAAGGCCAAACCGCGAGCCCTCGCAAAATTCGCATTTGGGGTGGCAACGGCCAGTATGCGGACGTGCTGATGAGCATCGCCGATGCCTGGACTAACCACAGATTACCCGGATTGAAACAGTCGCTGGGTGGTCGACGTAATAGGCTGGTCCACCCAGCGACCCACCCGGCAGCCTGTCGGACAGGGCGGGGCAAACCATCCATCCATTTTATGATCCATCATCTATCAATCAGAACCGCCGCTGTTGTCGTGGTGGCCGGTGTTTGCCTGACCTGCGTTTTTCCGAACACCGCCGCGGCCGCCCTGCCGCTGGTCATTGCCGATAGCGATCTAGCCATCACGGGAGATCCCGGGCCGTTCCGCACGTCATGGGAAGTGCATCGCCCCGAGGCCAACCTGCTGCTGGCTACGCTGGTCCTAACATCCGAGCAGGCGGCCAGCCCGCCGCCGCTTGAGGTGAAATGGAAATTTCCGGCGGTGGATCTCGCGGGAACATGGGTATCCGACAATACCAAGGCTAACAATGATAGCCAGGGGGTGGGCGTCGAATCGCGGGCGGTGTTGCGCGCGCCCCTGATGATGTTGTTAGGTCCGGATGACGGCAACCGGATGACCCTCGCCGTGTCCGATGCCTTGCGCCCGGTCAGCATGGGCGCCGGGGTCAAGGAGGAGGATGTGAACATGTATGCCTCGGTGAAATTGTTCGCCGGCAAGCAACCGCCGATGAAGGATTACCGGATCACCTTCCGCATCGATACCCGCCCGCAGCCGTTTTACAAGGTGCTGCGTGACGCCGCGCGCTGGTGGGCCGCGCAAGATGGCTATCAACCTGCACCCGTGCCCGAGGCCGCGCGCGTGCCGCTCTACTCGTCGTGGTATAGCTATCACCAGAGCGTTGATCCTGCCGCCATCATCAACGAGTGCCGCCTGGGCGCGGAACTCGGTCTTGAGGGTGTGATCGTCGACGACGGCTGGCAGACACTTGATAGCAGTCGCACCTACGCGTTCACCGGTGACTGGAAACCGGAACGCGTCCCGGACATGAAAGGGTTTGTCGATCAGGTGCATGCGCTCAAACAGAAATTCATGCTCTGGTATGCCGTGCCGATGGCCGGCGAGAAATCGGCCGCCGCCAAGCGCTTCGAGGGCAAGATGCTCGCGTTCAGCGCAGGCCTGCACGCGCACATTCTCGACCCGCGCTACCCGGAAGTGCGCGAATACCTCATCGGCCTCTACGAAACGGCGGTGCGAGAATGGGGCATCGACGGCCTCAAGCTCGATTTCATCGAACTCTTCGCGCCGCAGGGCAACACCGTCCTAACAGCCGAGAACGGGCGCGATTTTGCCTCCGTGGATGAAGCCGTGGACCGCCTGTTCACCGACATCATGGTCCGCCTGCGCAAACTCAAGCCGGATATCGCCATCGAATTCCGCCAACCCTACAACGGCCCGCTCATGCGCAAATACGGCAACATGCTCCGCGGCGTCGATTGCCCGAACGCCGGCCCGCTCAACCGCAAGGAAACCGTCGATTTGCGCCTGCTCGCCGACCACACTGCGGTCCATAGCGACATGATCGAGTGGCACCCTAACGAGCCGGTGGCAAGCGCCGCGTTGCAGATTCTCAACGTGTTGTTCAGCGTGCCGCAGTTGTCGGTGCGGCTGGCCGAGGTCTCACCCGAGCACCGCAAGATGATCGGCTTCTGGCTCCGCTATTGGAAGGATAACCGCGGAGTTCTGCTAGATGGCGAGTTCCAGCCGGTGTCGCCCGCAGCAAACTACCCGGTGGTGGCGGCGCGGACCCCGGACAAGCTGGTGGCCGCGATCTATCAGGATATGGTGGTGGTGCCCGGTCCGCAGGCGCCGCCGCAGATTGACGTGGTCAATGCCAAACCCGGAGCGGCGGTGGTGCTGCGCTTCGAGCAGGCGTTCGGCCCTGCCATGGTGCGGATCCGCGACTGTCAGGGCACCCAAATCAGCGAGCAAAACCAGGTGCTCGGTGCCGGGGTGCAGGCGTGGGAAGTGCCGCCGTCCGGGTTGTTGGAGATCCGACGCGCGGCGGAGAAAGAGTGATGGCGTGATTTGTGGCTTGATCAAACACGCCTTTTCACCGATCCCTCGGCCATGAGCCATGCTCCCGATCCCGAGAAAAGCCACCACGAAACAACCCTGGATGACGTGAAGCAGCTCGGCCTGTGGGCCGCTCTGGGCAGCCTCGGCTATGTGTTCTGGATTGTTGGTGGCATGGAAATGATCGAGCGGATGGCTTATTACGGCGTGCGCGCGGTCGCCAGCTTGTATGTGACGCGCGCCCAAATCGACGGTGGTCTTGGCCAGACAATGGCCACCTTTGGCACCCTGTTGTTTGCCTTGAGCTTGATTGGGTCGGGGGTGTCGGTGTTCACCGGCGGACTTTCGGACCGTTACGGCTACAAGGAGACGATTTTCGCCTCCACCGTGATCAAGTGCTTGGGCTACCTGGTGATGGCATGGTTTCACAGTTATTGGGGATTTTTTGCCGGGGTGATGATTCTGGCCCTCGGCACGGCGATATTCAAGCCGGGCATCCAGGGCACGCTCATCCGCAGTTGCACCCGCCGCAACAGCTCGGTGGCGTGGGGGGTTTTCTATCAAACGGTGAACATTGGAGGCTGGATTGGACCGCTCGTTGCCCTGCACATGCGCCAAATGAATCTGGGATGGTCGCTGGTGTTCTACACGAATGCCGCCTTGATCTGCATTAATTTCCTCCTGCTCGTCACCTACAAGGAGCCCGGCAAGGAGGAACGGCTGGCCCGCCGCGCCCAGGTGCAGGCGGGCCACGTCATGGAGACAAGCCTGTGGCGGGAGTCGTTACAGGAACTCAAGAAACCCCATCTGCATGTCTATCTGCTTATCTTCACCTTGTGGTGGTTCATGTTTCCGATGATTTGGGACGTGCTGCCGAAGTATATCGAGGATTGGTCTGACACGGGTCAAATCGTGCGGTCATTGTTTGGTGCGGATGGCGCCCACAGCAGTGTCGCCAAATTTTTGTTGGGGATGAAGGAGGATGGACTGACAATAGAGCCCGAGGGCATCGTCAACATCAACTCGGGTCTCATCATGCTCACCTGTTTCCTGTTCGCCGGCCTCAGCGCCAAGATGCGTGCCACCAACAGCCTGCTGGTGGGGACCCTCCTGGTGGTGGTCGCACTTGTCATGTTGGGCCTGTTCAGCCTGGCCTGGCTTTGTGTGGCGGCCATGATCATTTTCAGTGTGGGTGAAATGCTCGCCAGCCCGAAATTCAGCGAGTTTCTCGGCAATATCGCGCCGCCCGACAAGAAGGCCATGTGGATCGGCTTCTCGCAGGCACCGATGCTTATCGGTGGCACCATCGAGGGCAAGGTCGGCCCGCAGCTGTATTATTACTGGTCCGACAAGGACGTGTTCTCCCGACAAATGTTGGTCGAGCGGGGCCTCGATCCGACCCAGGTCACCGAGGCCGCACTGCCGGTCGGCGAAGCCTTCCACAAGTTGGTTGCGGTCACCGGGGAGACGCCGGAGGCATTGACGCGCCTGCTCTATCAGACGCACCACATCGGGTCCACCTGGTATCTTTTTGCCCTCGTGGGCGTGGTTTCCGCCGCGCTGATCTGGGCCTACGGTCGTTGGATCCGCGCGCTGGCCGAGACACGGAAACCGCGCGGCTGAGGCCATGCACCTAAAACAAATTTACAAGGTCAACCACTCTGCTGATTTATGAATATCCCAACCCTAAACTGCGGTTGCCGGGCGGTGATCGCGGCCTTACTAACCTATACCCCCATGGAATTGCCGGCACAGACCTACATTCACGACGCGCGGGTCGACGAGCGCACTCACGACCTGCAAGGGCCGTTCAACTATTTCCTCACACCCAGTGACGCGCTCGGCTTCATGGACTCGCCCAAGGCGTTCCAACTGACCGGCGACGGGGCCTACAGCGCCCAGTGGGGTGAGTTGACCTTGTCGGCGGGCACGCCGCTCAAGCGGCTCAACAGCCGCGTGCGCACGCTCGACGGTGGCAGCCTGCCGGTGATCAACTACGGGGCCTTGCTCGACGGCATCGAATACCGGGTCAAGGCGTTTGCCGCGCCGGTCGGGCTGGATCCACAGGGGAATTTGTTAGGGATGGTGCGCGTCACCGTCACCAATCCCGGCAAGACCCCGCAACGGGCGGCGATCGGTGCCCGGGTATACGACCACGAGGCGGCGTGGCGGCAACCGTTTTTCGACCACACCGAGCCGCAGTGGTGGGTTGAGCGCTTCATCGACAAGGCGGCGTGGCAGCCATGGAAATTGTGGGATGCCACCGACGTGCGCAACGGCGGCGAGGTCCACCGGACCGATAGCAAGCACCTGATATTTTGCTATCAACCGGACAAGTCCGGCTGGAAAGTCATCGATGCGCCCTCCAACGTCGAACCTTTCGAGTTCGTGATCCAGTTGGCCGCGGGGCAGTCGGCAGCGGTCGATCTGACCGTGCCGTGGGTGCCGGTGGCCGACGCGCGGGCCGAGCAAGTCAAGGCGGTGGCTGATGCCAGGTTCGACGATTACCTCGAACGCAGCAGCCACTTCTGGCAACAACAATTGAATCCGGAGTGTGTGTTCGAGGTGCCGGAACAGAAGGTCATGGACATGCACAAAGCCTCGCTCATGTATGACCTCATGGCCCGCGACTTGCAGGAGGACCGCAAGACCGTCATCCAGACGGTCAGTGACGTGCAATACAACCGGTTCTTCTCCCGCGATGCCGCCTTCATCATCCATACCTATGATATGTTAGGCCTGACGCAGGTTGCCGCGCAATGTATCGAGCACGTTTTGCTCAGGGATGAAAATGGCAAGCTAAGCGGCCTGCGTGCGACCCATCCGGATGCCTGGGGCCAGGCGCTGTGGACCCTGGCCGCCCATTACCGGATCACCGGCGACCGCGCGTTCGTGGAACGCGTCTATCCGGCCGTGCCCGGCCACATCGCCAAACTCGAGGCGGAAACCGCGAAGGACCCGTGGGGGCTGTGGCCGGCCTCGGGTCCGTATGACAACGAACGCATCGATGGTCACTACACCGGACACAGCTTCTGGGTTTTGCGTGGTCTGCAGGATGCCGCGGAGTTGGCCACTGCCGTCGGTAAGGACGAGGATGCCAATCGCTTCCGCAAGATATATGATGATTACAAGGCCAAGTTCATGGTCCGGCTCAAGGCCATCACCGACAAGACCGGCGGCTACATTCCGCCGGGCCTGGATGATCCGCTGGCCGGCATGGACTGGGAGAATGCCTCGGGTGGTGTCTATCCGTTCGGCGTGATCCCCGCCAGTGACCCGATGGTGAAAAACACCGTTAAGACCGTGCGCGACTATGCCTATCAGGAAGGCATCATGACCTACGAGCACAACGCCTTCAAGGTGCGCAAAGCCAAAGAGGCGCAGAAGCCTGATTGGTCGCAACCCGAGCACACCGTCATCCACCATTACGAAACGTTCCAGGTGCTGCAAACCCTGCTGGCCCTCGGCATGGACCGCGAGGTGGTCACCGACTTCTATTCGTTCCTCGTCCATACCGGCAGCACCCACACCGGCTTCGAATATGATATCTGGGCGTGGCGCGACCGCAATTTCCATAACAACTATCCGCCCCACGGGTGGTGTGCCGCACGCTTCAACGAGTGCCTGCGCAACATGCTGGTGCGCGAGGATATGCAGGAGCCTGTCCTGCACCTCGCGTCGGCCCTCGCACCCACCTGGCTGGAGCCCGGCCGCCGCGTGCGGGTGAGCAAGGCCCCGACCGATTTCGGCTTGCTCTCCTACACCATCGACGCCACCGCCGGCGGCGCGACGGTTAGGCTTGACGCGCAATGGCGCAAGGCACCCGCCGCCTTGCGGTTCCACATCCCGTGGTTTATCGACCTGCACTCGGCGAAGGTGGATGGCCGGGTGGTCGAAGCCAAGGATCGGATGTTGGATTTGCCGGCCACTGCCAAACAATTGGATCTGCAATGGACCCGCAATGCCAAGCCGGACCTGAGCTATCGCACGGGCGTGGAGCGCTACGTCGACCGCTACTGGAAAATCCAACATGGCGAGCCCATCCCCGGTTTCGACAGCCGTTGGATCTTTCCCGAATAACTCAGGGGGTGCGGGCGTCCCGCCCACATATATAGACATTGGCAGCGATGGGTAGGGAAACGGATTTTCGGGTTGGTACAATGCACAAACCAGTGATCTCCCACGAAGTGGCAATCGGCGGACCATGGCACACAAAATTTTGGCATTCAGCGATTTATTTACTGCGCGGAAATTGCTTTTGAAGTGAAGGCCGATGAACCTGAAAGCCGAAGTTTGATCTCAGTAGTTAGTTAGATTAACCACTGATTACACGGATTTCACTGATTACACTGATTACACGGATTTCACTGATTACACGGATTGAAATAGGTTCCATTTGCAACTTCTCCGAAGTTGCAAATGGTGAAAGATTCCAAACCAAATAATCCGTGAAATCCGTGTAATCCGTGGTTTCCATCCCCCATTTCAGGGATTCAATTTCGGATTTCGTGATGAAACAGCCCGGCGCCGGACCGGCGGGCGGGTAAAACGGGGGTTGGAAACGGTACGCCCGCCGTGAGTGTTTTGACGGTCAATACACTTTGCCGAAATTGCGTTCTTGCGGGATCGGGACCGCGCCGGGCATGTCCATCCGGGGACGGGCGAGCAGCGCCGCCTTGCCTTTTTCGAGCGCCTGCCACAACGCTTGATAGACCGGATCGTTGCGGTCGGGAAAGATCCGCGCGGGCGGGTCATGTTCCTTGCCAGCCAACTCCAAGCCGCCGGCAGGTCGGGTCAGGTGGGCGTTGAGCAGGCGGCTGGATTCCGGCCGGGTGAGATTGATCCAGCGGTTGTGGCGACCTTCTCCGTCGAGCGGTGGATGGCAAGCACTGCACTGCGGTGTGTACGTCTTGTTGATGGTGAACGTGTTGCCGAAAAACAATTTCAACTGCCGGTCGTCCGGATGGATCGACCACAAGCCCTGCCATGAGAAAATGTTTTTGTCCTGATACTCCCAGCGTGTGCAGAGGATTGTGCCGTCCGGCAACACCGCCGGGGCGCTGGTGCAAAGACTGGTGAAATCGATGCGGCGCAGGTTGCCGCCGTCGCCGTCGCAGAAAAACAGCGCCGCCGCAAGGAAATCCTGACAGAGGGAATACGATTCGACCCGCGACGAACAGAACACGATCCGCCCATCGGGGTAATACACCGGATTGAAATCATGATACGGCCCGCGCGTGATCTGGCGCAGGCCCGCGCCGTCGGTGTTGATCTGCTGCGGCCCGGCACCGCGCGCCCCGGCGGTCGTGGCCGCCAGGATTATAAGGCCGAAGATGAAACCCGGCAGCAGCATGGTTTTCTGATGAACACGAAAACCATTTATTACTGCCAGTAAATCACATTTGGGGTGACGGCCGTTGCAAGGGCCAGTGGCCGGACCGCAGGGTGAAAAAAAAGGGCTTGATTCATGGCGATATTCGTTGCCGGTTAAATAGCCAACCAATTGGGGATGACTAGAAGATTCATGGTATTTCCAGTGGCCCGATCGTGAGGCTCAAGCGAAGCTGCGGCAGATGACGCCCTCACAGAGCGTGACGATGCGGCCCGCGGTGGGGGTATGGACGGCGCGGGGGAGGAAGCTGGCGCGCAACTTTTCCAACACATCCGGCGCGACGGATGTGGGAACCTGCACTTTCATGACGCCCCGCTGATGGAGATCCAACGCAGCAACCAACAACGGTGCGGCAAACGGCTGGGATTCCATGGCCGGCGTGCCGCAGCGGAGGAGTGCTTCGGCCCGGGCAAGATGATTCGTGTTATCTAACAAGCAAGCGAGTTTGAGTAGGTTTTCCGCGGCGAGGTGGTTGGGTGAGGGTTCCGCGCCATCGTAATCCTCGCGGATGACGCTGAGTGTCTTGCCACCGAGCGCAGGCCGCATGACATAGCCGGAGCGGGTGGCATCCCAGAAGTCGGAGTCGAGTTTTTGCTGGAGTGTTAGTGCCCAGGCGAGCCAGTCGCCGACCGGTTCGGCGGCGTGGAGTTCGATCAAGCCGGCGATGAGGAAGACATAATCCGCCGGAAAGGCCGGGATGCGGCCGCGGCGCACGCGGAAGCTGCGGAACAGCGATTGCCCGTCCCATAACTCGCGGCGCAGGAAGTTGGCGGCGGCGACTGCCGCTGCGGCCAGATCGTCACGGCCCAAGACCCGCGAGCCACGGGCCAGTGCGCCAATCGTTAGACCGTTCCATGCGGTGACCATCTTGTCGTCTCGGTGGGGCATGGGACGGTGCGCCCGCGACTCTAACAATATAGCGGCAGCGGCATGCAGGCAGTCTTGGATTTCAGTTTCCGGACAATCGAACAGGGTTGCAAGTGCGGCATCCGGCTGGGCGCGGAACAGGGTGTTTTGCCCGGTCAGTGCCCCGTGCGGGTCGCTTTCGGGGCGGGCGTTGCCAGTGGTTTCGACGCCGTAGGCGGTACAGAAAATCGCCGCGTCGCGGGGAGCGAGCAGGTTGGATATCTCCGTGGCGTCCCACGTCCAATAGGCCCCCTCGCGGCTGTGGGTGGCGCCGGGCGCAGGCAAACTGTCGGCGTCCTCGGCTGCATGATAGGCCCCGCCCTTGTCTAACAAGGATGTGAAGAGGTAGCGGAAAATGCCCTCGGCGACCTCGCGGAGGGCGGTATCGTTGGAAATCTGCCAGGCGTCCAGATAGACCATCGCCAGTTGCGCTTGGTCATAGAGCATTTTCTCATAATGGGGGATGTGCCAGTAGCGGTCGATGGCATAGCGGTGGAAGCCGCCGCCAAGCTGGTCATGCAAGCCGCCCAGGGCCATGCCACGCAGCGTGCTCTCGCAAATGGACCACGCCGCCGCGCCCTGCACGGAGTCGCGGCCGAAACGCTCGACCAGCTGCATGAGGGCGCGGATAACGACCGGCCGGGGAAACTTGGGAGCGCCGCCGAAACCACCCCAGGTGCTGTCGAAGCTGGACTGGACAAAGGCCATGTAGGTGGCATCGAGATCCGGGCGTTCCTCGCGGTCCACTTTGATGTTGATGAAGTGGGAATTCATGACTGCGGCGATGGCAGGATTTTCAAAGCACTCGTGCTCCATCACATGACACCAGTGGCACGTCGAGTAGCCGACCGATAGAAAGACGAGTTTGTCTTCGGCGCGAGCTTGTGCGAATGCCGGCTCGCCCCACGCGTGCCAGGCGACGGGATTGTGAGCGTGCTGGAGCAGGTAAGGGGAGGTTTCGTGGATAAGCGCGTTAGGCATGGCGCAAGCTACACCATTTCCGGCGCGGCGCGTGCCATTGACTGGCCCAAGCTTGGAAAAAGTGCGGAGCATAGCACGGGGTTCCATTCACTTTTGCATGGGCACTGCGGCCAGAGGCACGCAGCCACGGCCTGCCGCGAGACGCGGCAGCCACTCCACGTAACTGCGTGCCTCCGGCCGCAGGCAGTGCGTACCGCGTCCCATTGAACTGTTTCTCTGTCCC
>Ga0194060_10003461_pt1 | contig 11139 bp, 7 predicted proteins | sample SepL225m_MetaG_FD_163427 | JGI IMG/M metagenome (GOLD analysis project Ga0194060, IMG submission 163427) | Anoxic zone freshwater microbial communities from boreal shield lake in IISD Experimental Lakes Area, Ontario, Canada - Sep2016-L222-5m | ecosystem: Environmental > Aquatic > Freshwater >... | reverse complement strand
GGCGACGTGGGTGAGTTTGCGCGCGTCACACAACAAGCCGGGCATGCAGGCCAGCGCCTTTTCCAGCGGCAACAGTTTGTTGTTGGACCGCGGCAGCGCCTGTGGCAGCGCGGACGCCAGACGTTGACACCAGTTCAACGGACGCAGCCAGCCCCAGAACAAGGCGCTGCCCGCGGGCGGTGAAAGTTGCTGATCCGTGAAGCCGATGGCGATTGCCTTGCCGTTGGATTTGAATTCAAATGTCCCGGCCACCGTTTGGTGATCCGGGCGGATGCCCGACGATTGCGTTGTTTTCATCTACCACCAATCATTCCCCATTCGGTGGCTGCTTTTCAACTGCATGGACTCGGATAAGGGGAATACAGGGGAATAGCGCGCGGCTTGGGAGGCAGATGCGACTCTCCATTGATGTGTCAGCCAGCCTTGGCTTGGCGGACGGCGTTGACGAGGGCAGCGGCGCGGCGGGTAAGTTCGGGCCAATTGGCTTCCTGGAGGATTTTGGCGGAGACCAGCGAGGAACCGACGCCGAGAGCGGCGCATCCGGCCTTCAGGAAGTCGGCGACGTTGTGCATGTCTATGCCACCGGTGGGCACGATGCGAAGGTGGGGCAGGGGGGCGAGCAGCGCTTTGATATAGGCGGGGCCCAGGTTGTCAGCAGGGAAGAGCTTGACGAAGTCCGCGTCGGCTTCGTGCGCTATTTGTGCCTCCGTGGGGGTATAGGCGCCGAGCATGATCGGGCAGCCGGCGGCGTGCGCGATCGGGACAAGCCCCGTCCGGCAGATGGGCGAGACGACGAACTCGGCGCCCGCGGCGATGGCGGCACGGCAGGTGTTCACATCGAGCACGGTGCCGACTCCGACCAGGGCACGCTCGCCCAGCTTGTCGCGCGCTTCACGGATGGCGGCGAGGGCGTTGGGGGTGGTCATGGTGATTTCGATGGCCCGGACACCGCCGGCGAGGAGGGCTTCGAACAGCGGCACCACCTGGGCGGACTGTTGGGCCCGGACGATGGCAATGATGCCGGGATCGGTGAGCAACGAGATGATTTCGGTTTTGGTTCGCATGGGAATGGTGTGGGCACGAGTATTCAGGAGGACACGGGCTTTCCCCTCACCCCGGCCATCTCCCCCGAGGAGAGGGAGAAACGCGGGCAGCGATGGGAAATGTCGAATGTCACCGGCGTAGGATGTGGGAGGGGCGCGGTGGGGTCAAGGAGATGGGTGAAATCCAAAGTCCGAAATCCGAAGGCCGAAGGAAATCCGAAATCCGAGGTCCGAAGTCGGTAGGCGGAGGCGGGGCGGTGGAGTGGGTGAGGCGCTTCAGGGGAGAAGTTTGAGCCTCCTGACGTCGGCGGCTACGCCCCATTGTTGGTGACGTAGTGATTGACGGGTATGGGGTAGGTCCAGAATACTGCGGCGAATTCGAGAGGCGTTCAGGCGTGGGCCTGAGCGCTGGATCGGCAAGCAACTGTTCAGAATGAAGCTTATGCGAATGGCAAGACTTGGTCGGGTACTGTGTTCGGTGGTCGTGGCGCTGGCTGCTGGTGGTGTGTTGACGCAAGCGGCGCGGGCGGAGGTGCGGCTGCCGAAGGTGTTTTCGAGCCACATGGTGATGCAGCAGGATAAGCCGCTGATCGTCTGGGGCTGGGCGCAGCCGAACGAGAAGGTGACCGTTGAGATTTCCGGCGGGAGCCAGCAGGTTCAGGCCAACGAGCGCGGCGAATGGAAGGCTGCCCTGCCAGCCATGAAGGCGGGCGGCCCTTACACTCTCACGGTGAGCGGATCGAGCAAGGTGCAGTTCGAGGATGTGATGATCGGTGAAGTGTGGTTGTGCTCAGGGCAGTCGAACATGGAGATGGGCGTGGGGGTGAGCAAGGATGCACAAAAGGAGATTGCCGCCGCTGATTACCCGAATATCCGGTTGCTGAAGGTAGTCAAGAGCTGGAAGCCGATGCCGGTGGATGACATCGAAGGAACCTGGAAGGTGTGCTCGCCGAAGACGGTGGGCGACACCGGCTGGGGCGGGTTTTCCGCGTGCGCGTATTACTTTGGCCGGGAGTTGCATAAGAAGCTTGGGGTGGCGGTTGGGCTGATTGACTCTTCCTGGGGCGGCACCTGCATCCAGACCTGGACGCCACCGGAGGGCTTTGCCGCTGTGCCGGCGTTGAAACAGGAATACGAGCTGGTGCAACTGGGCGATCCGCGCACCCCGGCTCATCAGCAGCGCCTGGAGCAAGTCTTGCAGGAAACGGAAAAGTGGCTGACCGCGGCGCGGAAGGCCTTGACCGAACGCAACCTGGTCCCAGCGATGCCGACTTACCCGTCGGAATTGCAGCCGCCTCATGACGTGCAGAATCCGACCGCGCTGTATAACGGGCAGATTCACCCGCTCAAGCCGTTCGGCCTGCGCGGGGCGATCTGGTATCAGGGCGAGTCGAACAGCGGCGAGGGGATGTTGTATGCCGAACATACGAAAGCGCTGGTTGGCGGCTGGCGGCAGGTCTGGGGCGAAGGCGACTTCCCGTTCTACTACGTGCAGATCGCGCCGTTTGACTACCACCGCGACCCGGAGATCACGGCGGAGTTTTGGGAGGCGCAGGCGGCGGCGCAGGCGGTGCCGAACTCGGGCATGGTGGTGATCACCGACATTGGTGACCTCAAGGACATCCATCCCACGAATAAGCAGGAGGTGGGGCGGCGGCTGGCACTGTGGGCGCTGGCCAAGACTTACGGGCAGGACAAGCTGGTGTATTCCGGGCCGGTCTTTAAGGCGATGACCATCGACGGCGACAAGCTGCGGCTGAGCTTTGAGAATGTGGGCGGCGGGTTGGCGAGCCGGGACGGGCAGCTGCTGAACTGGTTTGAGATGATCGACGCGGACGAGGGGGGATTCGTCAAGGCTGAGGCCAAGATAGACGGCGCGACGCTGGTGCTGTCCGCCCCGGGCGTGAACCATCCTGTGGCGATGCGCTTTGGCTGGAGCTCGATGGCGGAGCCGAATTTCATGAATGCCGAGGGTCTGCCGGCGGGCGCGTTCCGAGCGGGCACGGTGCCGAAGCGGGATTGGCTTGCGCTGAAGGTGCCCGAGGCCAAGGGTTACCAGTTGGTTTATGATCTGGACCTCGGAAAGCTTGGCGCGGACATCAAGTACGATGCGGATAACCGCAGCAAGATCACGCAGCCCTTTGACCGCATCGCTTACTTCCTGGAAGTGCAGGGCGCCGACCGGAACGTGCAATACGTGTATGTTTCCATGGACGCGTTTACGGACGCGCTGGATAAGATCGGCGTGCCGACGGTGAAGTCCGGGGCGAAGTTCCAGCAGATCGTGGCGAACATGAACGTGTATTCCAATGTGAAGGGAATCGTGGCCGGCACGGGCCTCGCCGGCGGCAACCTCGAGTTCTGGCCGCACAATTATGGCCCGGCGAACAGCGCGAACGTGCCGAACGCTTCGTCGCAAGTGTATGACTTCGGGGATGCCCCCGGCGACCCGGCGGAAGGGCATGGTTCGATGCAGGTCCATAACCACGATGCCAAGCAGACGCTCTTTGCCTTGAACAATTGGAAAGCGGGCAGCCATGCGGATCTGGGGATCGGGAACCAGCCTACGGGGAATCCCGACTGGACATTTGCCGGCAACGCGGGCTCCTATCAGGTCAAGCGGCTACGGGTTTTGGTCCACTGCAAGTAACGATTATGAAGCGAAAAGTACTGGTCATTTTGTCCAATCGCCTGAACCGGCTGCAGAAGGCGCGGTTCATCGAGTTGGATTGCGATGAGGAGGGCAACATCCTCAAAGAAACCCCCCTGCGCAGCCAACCGCGCAAGCCGCTCTACCACGAGGTCTGGGAGAACGACGACGGCAAGACCGATTTCACCTCGTGCCACAGTTTCAAGCGGAAATACCGCCATGCGCTGGAAAAGCCCAGGGGCCCGGGCTCGAAGCGTTAGTTCTTAGGCCATGCTCCAGGTGGCTGGGGTGTTTGGCCACATTTGCCGTGCGACTGCAAATTTGGCTTTCGCCCGGACTGCCGGTGGGTTTAAGCTGGTTTCGGCATGAGCACCTACATCCATCGCTTGATTGAGCCGGTGTTGAAGGAGATGGTTGGGCAATTCCCCGCCGTGGCCTTGACCGGACCGCGCCAATCGGGCAAGTCCACCCTGTTGCAGAAGATCTTTCCTGATTACGCCTATCTGACGCTGGACGATCCGCTTTTGCTTCAGCAGGCGTTGCAGGATCCCGAGCTGCTGCTCGAGTCGGCGGGGCCACGGGTGATCATTGACGAAATCCAATATGCGCCGTCGTTGCTGCCGCGCCTAAAAATGCGTGTGGACCGTAACCGCGCCAAGCCGGGGCAGTTCATCCTGACGGGTTCTCAACAGTTCGTCCTGATGAAGGGGCTGGGCGAAACCCTGGCCGGACGCATTGGGCTGCTGGAGTTGATGCCATTTGGCCTTGAGGAGAAGACGCGCTGCCCAGGGAAGGAACATCTGGCGGCAGAACCGCGCGCCGCGTTTGTGGATGCTTGTCTGCGCGGCTCCTATCCGGAGCCGGTGCTGCAGCCGAAGCTCAGCGCCACCCGCTGGTACGGTGCCTATGTCCGCACTTACCTGGAGCGCGATATTCGGTCGCTGTACGACATCGGCAACCTGCGGGAATTCGAGCGGTTTCTCCAGTTGCTGGCGGCCCGGTGCGCACAGACGCTGAACATGTCCTCGCTGGCCTCCGAGACTGGGGTGGCCGTCAACACCATCAAGCGCTGGATTTCCATCCTCGAGGCGTGCCGGATCATTTACCTGCTGCCACCGTACTACAACAACCTGGGCAAGCGGATTACCAAAGCCCCCAAGGCATATTTTCTCGACGTTGGGCTGGTGTGCTACCTGACCGGGCTTCGCGACCAGACGCACCTGCTGCAAGGTCCGCTGGCCGGCCCGCTGTTCGAGAACTTTTGCGTGCAGGAAACACTCAAGGCCTTCGCGGCGCGCGGCGAATCCCCGCGCTTGTTCTTTCTTCGTACCAAGACGGGGATCGAGGTGGACCTTCTGATTGAAGGCCCCGGTCCCAGGTTGCATCCTTTTGAGTTTAAGCTTTCGGCGACGCCCCGCTTGGAAATGGCCGAACCGATCCGGCAGTTCCGGGAACTGTTCGCTGCGTTGAAACCGGAACCGGGCGCGATTGTGTCGCTGGCCGCGGTTAGCCGCCCGCTTGGTCCCGACGCGCGGCTGCTGTCTTTTGTGGAATTCCTCGCTGAGGTTGTCAGCAAGGGCCTGCCTTCATGAACAACCCTCCGACTTCGGCCTCGTGACTGCTGACCTGTGGAAACCGAGTCCGCCTGTAGGCCGCGTGTGCGCCGATCGCGATCCCTTTGTGATCGTGTGTGACGGTTCTCAGGCCGTGGCGCTCCCGGGTCTTCACCACGCGCAGAGACTTGCGGTTTAGCGCTATTCAGCAACTCACGCTTCCGGCTCTGCCGTCGGTTGCTGACCTGGCGGCCGACCAGCAGGCGCCTCCGGCACGCTCTCAGGGCCAATGGGTTTCGGCTCGGGGATCAGGATCTTCTGGCCCACCTTGAGCCTGGTGGCATCGAGGCCGGGATTCGCCTGCAGGATCTCTGCGACGGTTATGAGTTGTCCGAACAAGTTCGCCGCCTGCGCAATCCTCGTGAGGCTATCCCCGGCATGGATCTCATAGGTTTTCCCCGGGATAGGATACTCACCCGCCACAGGGTCTGGTCGGTTTTCAGGCGCCCGCTCTTCGGATTCCTCCGGCAGCGGGGGCGGCGGCATGGATTCCAGCCGCGATGGCTTGCGCGGCACTAAGTTGCCTTGCTCGTCCAGTCGTGGGAACCACCTGATCCGATCCGCCTCCATCCCGATAGCCGTCTTGCGGTTCCGGCGCACCAGGGCCTTGTAGAAGACGTCGGCTTTCTGCGGATCACTGTACTTGATCCACCCGCCCGCCATACAGAGCACGCGCGCGGTGTCCTCGGAGTTGTCCGGCATCAGCTTGGCGGCTTCCCAGCCGAGGGAGGCAGCCTGGAAGTAGAAGGTGTCGGCCGCTTGCCCGTCGCGGGTCCTGAGCCAATCGCCCGCCGTACAGAGCATGCGCCCGGCGGCCTCGAAGTTGTTCGGTATGAGATTGGCACCTTCCCAGGCAAGGGCAGCCGCCTGGTAGCGATAGTGGAAGCGCTTCTCCGGATTGGCGTTGTGCTGCGTCGCACGGCTCAGCTCGTCCTTGCTGGCGACCAGCACCTTCGCGTTCTCATTTGTGGCCCGGATGGCTACTGTCACCCCTTCCTCGTAGTCGCCGGCATATATGTGCCAATCGGGTTCGACTTCAGTGCCGATCAATTCCATGCCGTTGGTGCGGGTTATAATGGCCGCCTGGAACAGCGCCTGGGCGCGTTGGTCGGCCGGCACCGCTTCGTCCCAGCCGGTTCGGAGGAACTGGACCAGGGCGAGGTACTGGGGCATCCATTCGGGTGGATAATACTCGCGCGCCTCGTCGCCGCGAAGCGAGCGCATCAGGCGGCGCGCGAGCAGGTAGCGGATTTGTGTGCGAAGGAGCACGGGGGAAACCTCGCTTGGGCCATACTTCTCATTCTCCTCGGCCGCCTGCTCCGCGGAAACGGGTGGCCAGTAATTATCCGCGTAGGTCTTGAGCTCATCGACGGTGAGCACCCGCTCGGCGATGTAGGCGGTGTCCATCCAGAACCCGGCGTTGAGCAGCGCATCGAGCGCCTGAACGAATTCGCGGCGGGCCAGGCGCAAGACGCCCAACTCTGCCAGCACTTGCCTGTCCGCGGGAATCCAGGCCGGGTAGTCGCTCGAGGCTTTGACATACAAGAGGTCTTTGAACGGTGGTCTCGCGATTTGGTTGGTGCTGGGCGGCTCGATGGGGAAGGCGGAAACGACGCTGGCCAGCAGCGCGGCGGCTTGGGTGGTTTTGCCATCGTGGAGGAGCAACTTGGCTTGTAGCCATTGCGATACCGGGGAGTTCGGAGCGCGTTTGATCCAGCGCCAGGCCAGGGGCATGTTGTTGTTCTGGTAAGCGGCCACGGCAAGCTTCGCCGCCGAGTCCACGTCTTTGACCCCGGCGGCCTCGACGGCTTCCAGCCACGCCCTGGCAAGGTCGGCTCTTGGTAGCGGCCGCTGGGTGTCCGTTGAATCGTCCGCTTCCGACTCCCGCCACCATTGGCCGCCCCGGGAAATCACGTAGGCGGTGAGCACGCGTTGCGTGCGCGGATTGACGGCCAGCGGCCGGAGAACATCCGGGCCTTTCGTCAGGACCTCCCGGGCGACGAAAATCAGCGACGGCCCGGCGCTCGAATCACCCGTGGAGAGTTGTTCCAGATACGCCTCGATGGCGCGCTCGTATTTCTTCTGACGCAAGTAGATGCGCGCCTCCAGGCCCAGGCTCGCCGCCGCCAGACCCACCGAATCAGCGAACTTGTGCCGGGCGAGGTCGCGGACCTGCTGGAAGTATTGGACTGCTTTGTCGGGTTCCTGCCCCTCGCAGGCTTTGCCGAGCATGAAAGCGGCCCAGGTGGATTTGAAGCGGCGCTCTTGCGGCGGCCGAGCCAGCAGGCGCTCCCAGGCGCCCTGCGCCATGCCTTTATCCACCATGCCCGGGTTATGCCAGGCCCGGGCGCCTTCGAGATAATCGGCGAACTCATCCGGCAGACCGGCAGTGAGCTCGATGCTGGGAAACCGGGGCGGTGGCAACCGCGACTTGCCGAGGTGCCCTCCCGTTTCGTCGTCAACCCAAGGACGCAAGTTGGCCCAGGCTTCGGTGTCGGTGATGAATTGGCCGAGCTTGGCGCGCGCCACCTGGTGGGCGCGGCAGATTCTTTCCAGCTCGTCGTTCGGGACCTTGGCCTTCTTCAAGGCCACCGTGAGGTCGGCAATTTCGGCGGTGCCTGCCTGTGTGGAAAAGCGGTTCCAGCCGCTCTCTTCTATGCTCGGGACAGCCTGGAATCTGCTCTCGACCAGCCTCATCCGCTCGAGTTCCCCAATGAAATCTATGACAGGCGCGCCCAGGACGGCTGCGTCGCCTCGGTCCAACAGGCTATTGGGAAAATTGGGGCCGCAGGCGAACAGGCTGGCCGGGCTTTGCAGCGCAGCGACAAGCAGGAACACTGACGCACGCAAAACCAGGCGGCTGCTCGGCCGGTTGCGGCGGGGACTAAAGTTCTTCCATTTCAATTTGCACCTCACGGTCTTCGCTCAAACGCAGCCAGCCGATGACTTGCTTTTCACCAGCCGGCAAACGCCAAGGCTGTATTCTGGTCTGGAATTTCACGGTGGACGGTCCGCCCTCCACCAACTCGAATTCTCGCAGGCCATCACCCGCTACCAGGCGGGCATTCTGCCAGCGGACTCGAAGGCTCAGCCGTGAGGAAATGTCGAGCTCGCCCTCGTTAATGAGTCTGACTTGCACCAGCCCCGGCTCGACCCGGCGCGTTTCCACCCGAACGCTTTCCCGGATGGAACGTCCCGCCACAATCGCACCTAACGTCGGCCACCGCCAGTTCAAAGTGTCGTCCGCCACGGGCAGCCGATACCAGATAACGCCCTGCATCGCGGCGGGCCGGTTCGTGGCCCAAAGCTGGACCAGTTGGGCCAGTTCCTGCGGGTTGGCGCGAACCTCGCGCAACTGGACGCCCGCCGGCCAGGTCTTGCTCGGGCCTTCGGCGGACAAGCCGACAAAGCGCCCTCCCGCATCAAACGCGGTAAGGTAACCGTAAGTCGGCAGGGCGACGCGGAAGGGGACGCCGATCTGAGCCGCGCGCTCAACCGCCCGCCGGGCGGCAGCGGGAACGCACAAGGTCAAAGGCGAGTTGATCTGGCGCGGGCGTTCAAGCGAATGCACCTGCAGAACGTAGCTGCCCGCCGCCGACACCAGCCGAGGGAAGGACGATTGTTCCAGCCAACTCGGAAGCGCGGTGACTGTCACTGGCACCGGGGCCACCTTTCGTCGGAAGGTCTCCACCCAGGCGCGGTAGCCTTCGAGCTTCGACTCGGCGCAATCAAAGTCAATTTGCAGCTCCCGGGGAGCGAGGCCGTTGGCCCTGGCCTCGGCGATGATTGAAGCGGCGAGCCCAGTGAGAAAATCTGCGGCGGAGTCGTTAGTCGAGAAAGGACCGGCGTAAGCGCCGATGCGGAGGGCCAGGCCCACCGGGCATGGTGCGTTCGTCAGGGTCGAGTAATCGAGCGGCACGCGCACTACTTGCGGCTGGTGGTCCTTCCAGGCCACCTCGGCGCTGAGGACGGTCAAGCCGGCGAACGCCCTGGCATGCTCACTAACCGCATCACGGACCGGCTGAGCCCATGCCCGCTGCCAAACATACGCTTCGTGAGGCAGCTGGCCGCTAGCCTGCCGGGGCTGGTTTGCGGGCGCCGCACCCATCGGTGAGCCGCTCGTCCACAGCGCGAGCAAAGCCATTAAGGCCGCGCAGAGGTTCCCCGTGCGTGGTTTCAATTTGGCGTCTTGACTCAGCGCGTCACCGGCCTGGGTAGCAGCACCTGGGCAGCCAGTTCTTCCGCGGGATACGTCCAGATTTCCGCAAGGGTGGGATGGTAATGCGGCATCGCCGCCAGCTCGTGTACGGTCATCCGCTTGTACATGGCGGCAACGATCTCGTGGATGATCTCCCCGCCCGCCGGGCCGACGCAACACCCGCCAATGATCTCGCCGCTCACCGGATCGGCCAGGAGCTTAACGAAGCCGTCTTTGGCTTCCATGATGAGCGATTTGCCGTGATCGTTGAAGGGGTAACTGGCCGCCATATAATGCCGATTCACCGCGCGCGCTCTTTTCTCTGTCAGCCCAACGACAGCGATTTGCGGCTCCGTGAAGATGACTTCCGTGAGCAAGCGATAGTCCATGAACTTCATCCGGTCGGGGTGAGCCACGTTGTGTGCGGCGATTTCGCCCTGTTGGATGGCGATGTGTACAATCTCGTACAGACCGGTGCAATCACCGGCAGCGTAGATATGCCGCTGGCTGGTCTGCATCTGCGCGTTTGTGGCGATGCGACCGGCCTCCACCCGGACCCCGATGCTTTCCAGGCTGAGCGAGGCGATGTTCGGTGCTCGGCCAAGCGCGAAAAGGACCTCCTCCGCCCGCACGCGCACCGTCTGGCCGAGGTGCTCGAAGGCAATTTCCTTCTGATCATCGACGCGGCGGGCATCGAGCAGCTTGGTGCCGGTGTAAAGCTCGATGCCTTCACGGCGGAAGACCTTCTCCAGTTCGCCAGCGGCATCATCATCGACCGCATTCAACACGTGAGCGCTGCGCTGGATCACCGTTGCCTGGACGCGGAAGCGGGCGAAGAACTGCGCCAGCTCGAGCGCCACGGGGCCGCCCCCGAGCACGATGAGGGATTTGGGCAGCCGGCTCAGGTTGAGGGCCGTGTCACTGGTGAGATAGCCCAGGTCCTCAAGCTGAGGCAAAGGCGGGCGGGCAATGGTTGACCCGGTGGCAATGACGAAATTCGCAGCGGTGAGCTTCTCCCCGGTGCTCAGTTCGAGCGTATGCGCGCCGGCAAACCGGGCCTTGGCGCGCAGGAACTTGAATTTGCCGTTGACGAGCTGTTGCCGGCGGTAGTCGGCAAAGTCCTGGATAAGGGCATTCTTACGCGCCATTACCTGCGCGAAGTCGAAGCTGACATCCTGCGTGCGGATACCCCACGTTTGCGAATGGCTGGCCAAGTGCATGACCTCCGCGGCGTAGAGCAGGGCCTTGGTCGGCATGCAGCCGCGCAAGATGCAGAGCCCGCCGACTTCTTCACCGCCTTCGAGGATCACTGTCTTTAGGCCCTCAGCCACGGCGGTTCGCGCCGCGGCGTAACCGCCGCTGCCGCCACCGATCACGGCGAGGTCGTAATCGAAACGTTCTCCAGTGCTGTGCATGGCAGAAAGATGCGCGAGGCGCAGGTGGCTGGCAAGGGGTGAGGCGTGATTTGAAACGTGAAACGTGAAACGTGAGGCTGGGCGCCCGTCGCTCGGAGCGGTGCCGGTGCCGGGGCGCTCTATCGCGTCATGACAAGCCCAGAGAGAGGGGCGGGTCTCGGAAGACCCAAAACTCTCTACAGGAACTCAGTGGGTACATTGGAATCCCACCCGGGAAAGG
>Ga0194060_10003459_pt1 | contig 11143 bp, 9 predicted proteins | sample SepL225m_MetaG_FD_163427 | JGI IMG/M metagenome (GOLD analysis project Ga0194060, IMG submission 163427) | Anoxic zone freshwater microbial communities from boreal shield lake in IISD Experimental Lakes Area, Ontario, Canada - Sep2016-L222-5m | ecosystem: Environmental > Aquatic > Freshwater >... | reverse complement strand
GAAAAAGGTTTTATTCCTGATAGAAAAGATCTTAAAAATTTGGAAGATTTTGATAAAATTCAAACTTACAAATGGATGACCCAAGCAGCAAAAAGCGAAGGGTTCAAAATGAATCAAGAATTTGAGCACGAAAATAAAGTTATAGAAAGACGAAAAGAGCTGCTAGAATTCTTAAAACAAAAAGCACAGGAGTTGGGTCATACACCACTTTCATCCGAGTTGATTAAAGATGGAAAATTGATAGCGAGTAAATACTATCTTTGTTTTGGTAAAATATCAAACGCCTATTTCGAAGCAGGATTGGAACCTCCTGCAAAAAGTTTAATGCCGCAAACAGTGGATATTGTATATGCTAATTTGCTGGAAGCTTTTGCTTCAGGAATGTTAATGGATGAAATGGAAAGACGATTTAATATGGCTCCTTCACGCATTCGAAAAGTCCTTGGCAAACGACCTGGCCTCTTTATGAAAGCGATTGAGAAACGAGAAAATAAATTGAAAGATATACTGGATTCTTCGGCTTCTTGATTCAACTAAATTCGTGATAAGCCAGTTTTAAAATATAGAATCATTCAAGAGGCATAAGAATCACTAGATTTCTTACTTAACACTATTTAACACAAAGCGCAACTTGTATTTAGTGTCGAATAATTTTGTGAAACATTTTTATTAACTACATTTGCCATCCTAAAAATAAAAAATCAATAAAAGACATATGAATAAGTACATATCAAAGTTAATTGTTTTACCACTTACTTTAATTGTTGCTAATGTGGCCGTATCTCAAACCAATAAGGATGCCACATTAATGACCATAGCAGGCTCGAAAGTAACTGTTGCTGAATTTGAATCTGTTTATCACAAAAACAACACAAAAGAAACAACTAATGATAATAAGTCGCTGAACGATTATGTTGATTTATTCGTGAATTTTAAGCTGAAAGTGAAGGAAGCTGAGGAAATGGGGCTTGACACAGCAAAATCGTTTAAAGACGAACTTAGTGGTTACCGCAAGCAATTATCTCAACCATATCTAACAGATAAGGACGTAAATGAGAAGTTACTTTCAGAAACTTACAATCGTTTGAAAGAAGACATTCGCGCATCGCATATCCTTGTTAAAGTGGCTGAAAATGCTTTGCCTAAAGACACTTTAGACGCATATAACAAAACAATGAAAATACGAGCACGCATCGTAAAAGGGGAAGATTTTAATAAAGTTGCAGCAGAAAAAGGTATTTCCGATGACCCTTCAGCTAAGGATAATGGGGGAGACCTAGGATACTTCACGGCATTACAAATGGTTTATCCATTCGAAACAGCGGCTTACAATACTAAAGTTGGTCAAGTGTCTAATCCAGTGCGCACTCGCTTTGGGTATCACATCATCAAGGTAGTAGATCGCAGACCTGCACAAGGAGAGGTGCTTGTTGCACACATTATGATTAAAACACCGCCTAATATGAAAGAAGAAGATTCGGTGAACACTTACAAAAAGACTCAAGAGATTTATGAGAAGCTTAAAGCGGGTACTGATAAGTTTGACGATTTAGCACAACAATTTTCTGATGACAAAGCGTCTGCCAAAAAAGGAGGAGAGTTGCCATGGTTTGGTACTTACAAGATGCCACCTGAATTTGAAAAAGCTTCGTTTGCCTTGAAAAATAAAGGAGATATGAGCGAAATTGTTCGTACTAAATACGGATGGCACATCATCAAATTGAAAGATAAGAGAGGTTTAGCTTCTTTTGATGAAATGAAAAGCGAATTGAAAGCAAAAGTTACAAAGGATTCTAGAGCGCAGGTGGGAAGAGAGTCATTAATCACAAAAATTAAGACAGAATATAAATTTAAAGAAGTGTTAAAGTCCCGTGAGGAATTCTACAAAGTGATGGATACTTCATTGTTCGAAGGGAAATGGGACATTGTAAAAGCGAAATCGTTGAATAAACTTATGTTCTCATTGAATGATAAGAATTACACTCAAACCGACTTTGCAACGTATATTTCAAACCACCAAAGTAAACGTTCAAAAGCGGATTACAAAATGGTGGTAGATGGATTGTACAAACAATTTGTGGATGAAACAGTGATTACTTACGAAGAATCAAGATTAGATACAAAATACCCAGATTTCAAATCGTTGATGCAAGAATATCGTGATGGTATACTATTGTTTGAGCTTACTGACCAAAAGGTATGGAGCAAAGCTGTAAAAGACACTACAGGTTCAAAAGCCTTTTACGAAAAGAACAAAACAAATTATATGTACGAAGAACGTGCTGATGCTACTGTTTATGCATGTAATGATGAAAAAGTTGCAAAACAAGTTCACGATTTGATGAAAAAGAAAAAAACGGAAAAGGATATTGTTGCAGTTATTAATAAGGATTCGCAATTAAATCTACAATCCGAAAGTAAAATATTCGTGAAAGGCGAAAATGAATACGTGGACAAAAATTGGAATCCTGGAACGTCAGTAGATATTAAAAGCGATAAAGATAAAAAGGTATACATCGTGGTTACTAATAAGCTTATCAAGCCAGAACCAAAAGCATATCAAGATGCAAAAGGTATGGTGACTGCTGATTATCAAAATTATTTAGAAAAAGAATGGATAGCTTCTTTGAAAACGAAATATCCGGTTACTATTGACAAGGCTGTACTTTCAACAGTAAAATAGTTTTGATGAAAAATCAGTTTAAAGTTTATGACGATTCTATCGTCATAAACTTTTTTAGTTTTTATTACCATATTTATTGAAAAAAATCACTCGAAATATCATTCTGCTACTTTTTGTCAGCGCTTGTTCTAGCAATGCCAACAAAGAAGATAATCGTGTTCCAATTGCACGAGCAGGTGCCGCTTATCTCTACGAAAACGATATTGAAAACATCGTGCCGAAAGGCACTCCATCCAAAGATAGTATAGAATTGCTAAAAAAATATATTGATAATTGGATGCATGATGCATTGGTTGTTCAGAAAGCAGAAAACAATTTGACTGACGAACAAAAGAATGTTGAGAAACAATTACAGGACTTTCGTAATTCGTTAATTACATATGCTTACGAGAAAGAACTTGTAAAACAAAAATTGGATACCTTAGTAGATAATCAAGAAATCGAAAAATACTATGCTGCCAATCAAGCCGATTTTCAATTGAAGGACAATATTATTAAAGTCATTTACGTTAAAGTAAATAAAAAGGCACCAAACATTGCAAAGTTACGTACGCTTTATAAATCAGAAAATTTAAAGGATCGCGAACAGCTTGCTGGATATTGTCATCAATTTGCCGAGAATTTCTTTTTAGATGATAACTCTTGGTTGTTATTTGATGACTTGTTGAAAGAAATACCAATCCAAGCATACAATAAAGAGTTATTTTTGCAAAACAACAGATATGTTGAAGTGAGTGATTCTGCATCAAGTTATTTTTTAAACATCAAAGGATTTAAAATTCGTAACAGTACATCACCATTAAGTTTTGAAAAAGAAAATATCAAAAACATCATTTTAAACAAACGCAAACTTCAGTTGATTTCAAAAATGAAGGAGGATGTATACAACGATGCTGCAAATAATAAAAAATTAGAAATTTACATCAATGATAAAAATAAAAAATAGCCTCACAGCAATACTTGTATTACTTGTAGTTGTTGCAAAATCTCAAGCACCCGAAGCAATAATTGATCGTGTGCTAGCTGTCGTTGGCTCCAACCCTTTGTTGCAATCTGAATTGGAAACACAGTATCAACAGATGGTAACTCAGCAAGAGCCCATTAATGCAAACACTCATTGCAAACTTATGGAAGAACTATTATATCAAAAACTTCTGTTAGCTCAAGCTCAAAAAGACAGTTTAACAGTAACTGATGCTCAAGTAGAGCAGGAGATGGATAGAAGGATGCACTTTTATATTCAACAGTTTGGTTCCGAAGAACGATTCGTTGCCTTTTATGGCAAGTCTGTGGATGATTTCAAAAACGATTTGAAGGATAATATACGTGATTTGCTATTAGCTCAGCAGATGCAAAGCAAAATTACTGGGGATATTAATGTAACGCCAAACGATGTAAAATCATACTTTAATGAAATTCCGAAAGATTCAATACCATTGATAAATGCCGAGGTTGAAGTTGGTGAAATAGTGAAGAAACCCGTTATAACCGCGCAAGCAAAAAAGGATGCGAAAGAAAAAATCGAAGGAATTCGCCAACGAATTATGAAAGGAGAAAGCAGTTTTGCGGCTATGGCAGCTCTCTATTCCGAAGACCCCGGTTCTGCCAGTAAAGGCGGATTCTACGAACATATCCAACGTGGTCAATTTGTTCCAGAATGGGATGCCCAGGCTTTCAAAATAAAGAAAGGAGAAGTAAGCGAAGTTTTCGAAACCATGTATGGCTTTTTTATTATTCAATTAATCGAGCGAAGAGGTGATGAAGTAGATGCTCGAAGCCTTCTCGTTGCACCCAAGGTTGATGCTTCAGATTTATTAAAAGCCAAATTGGCTTTAGATTCTATCTATGCAAAGCTAGTGCTTGATACCACAACCTTTAGCGAGATGGCTGCAAAATATTCTGACAGTGAAGAAAGTAAAAATAGTGGAGGATTAATCGTTAATCCTTTAAATGGTTCTAGCAGATTTCAGATGGATGAAATTGGCCAAATGGACCAGAACGTTGCTTTTGCTATTGATAAGTTGAAAGTCGGAGAATACACCAAACCCATGCCATTTGGCACACGCGATGGTAAACAAGCGTATAGGATATTATATTTAAAAACGCATACATCACCACATTCTGCAAATTTGCTCGATGATTATCAAAAAATTCAAGCCATTGCCTTAGCCAAAAAACAGAACACCGCAATTCAAGCTTGGATTAAAAAGAAATTAGTTGGCACATACGTACACATAGCTGACGACTATAAAAAATGCAATTATTCAAACAAGTGGCTGAACGAAGCCAACAACTAATTTCAGTTTATTTTCAAAATTACTTTACACGAAAAAATACCGTTTAACAATAAACATTCAATTAAAGGTTCAAAAAATAAAATACTAAAAATATGTATAAAACAGACGTAGAAGCAGTAGATGCTTTTTTGGTAAAATATAAAGAGCTTAGTACTGAAATTGGCAAAGTAATTATTGGGCAAGATGAAGTACTAAAAGATGTGTTAATTTCTGTTTTTAGCAAAGGCCATTGTCTTTTAATTGGCGTACCAGGCTTGGCAAAAACACTATTGGTTAATACCATTGCCGATGTATTAGGGCTTAGTTACAATCGAATTCAGTTTACTCCTGACTTAATGCCATCCGACATCATTGGTTCCGAAATTTTAGGAGACGATCGTCATTTCAAATTCATCAAAGGGCCTTTGTTCGCAAACATTATTCTTGCTGATGAAATAAATAGAACCCCTCCAAAAACACAAGCAGCCTTGCTCGAAGCAATGCAAGAAAGAAGTGTAACCACTGGAGGAAAAAGATACGAATTAGGGAATCCGTTTTTTGTCTTAGCAACCCAAAATCCAATCGAACAAGAAGGAACCTATCCTTTACCCGAAGCGCAACTAGACCGATTCATGTTCAATGTTTGGTTAGATTACCCATCTTTGAATGATGAAATCACGGTCGTAAAAAATACAACATCCAACAAAAAGGTAGAACTTAAAAAAATACTCACTAATGATGAAATAATCTATTTTCAAGACTTGGTGCGTAAGATTCCAGTAACCGAAAATGTATTGGAATTTGCCGTGAAGCTTGCCTCTAAAAGTCGACCTAATACCGAACACGCTGCCGAAATAGCCAACAAATATCTATCATGGGGTGCAGGTCCAAGAGCTTCTCAGTACTTAATCGTTGGAGCAAAATGTCATGCTATGATAAAGGGAAAATATTCTCCCGACATCGAAGATGTAAAATCAGTTGCTGCCGCAATTCTACGCCATCGAATTGTTCGCAATTACAAAGCCGAAGCCGAAGGGATTTCTGTCGACAAAATCATTGCCGAATTATTAAAATGATTTTTTACCCCCTCACAGTAACCGTTAATCTAAAATTTTCAAGTATTCTAGATTTAATTATTAAATTTGTCTCAACAATAATTTATTAAAAACTTAAACTAATTAAAAATGAAAAAAATTTACACATTAATTACATCAGTTTTATTAATTTCTTCAACCAGTTTTTATGCTCAAACCATAAGCCTAAAGCAGGAATTCGAAGGGTTTGCTAATGGTTTCCATTCTACCATCGATAGCGTTGCCATTTCCCCAGGAAACGTTACAGACACACTTTGGTATACATTCGATTTAGATCTTATTCCAGATGGATCTGGTGCCTCTCGTCCAGATGGTTGGTTCTTTTCATATCCATACTCTGAGGTAAATCATGGTCCTACCGGTTATACTTACACTGATGGTACACCTGACTCTAACACCGTATTCAGTGCCAATTCATGGAACAACTTCGGTGAAACAGCTTCAGGTTTAGAAGACAATTGGTTAGTTACTCCTAGCGTTGTTGTTGGACCGCACGATACCCTATATTTTAAATCAGCTCCTCGTCAAACACCTCGTTATTGTGATGGATACGAAGTATTGCTTTCAAATAGCAATAACGACCCTACATCATTCACCACTGTACTTTCTACAGCAGCTGAAAATACAGCTCTTGGAACAGATACTACATACAGCACCTTTACCTTCTCTTCAGGTTTCGTGCATGGTCTAGATGGAACATATATCGACATCGCTGCAGGAACAAATCCTTCTCATGCAGGTCAATTACGTCCCTTCACTATACCTTTAACAGCCTATGCAGGTCAAACGATTTTTATCGCATTCCACCACAATTCTCATGACGACAATTTAATTTCTATTGACGATGTTATTATCGGTAGCAATGTATTCGCAGCAGGAGCAGGTATCGCAGAGCATGGCAATGATATTTCTTTAAAAGTATCTCCTAACCCTTCTAAAGACATTGTTCAAGTTGAATTCAATCTAACTTCCGAATCATCAGTAGTATTAAACATTAATGATGTTACCGGAAAACTAATATATACCGAGAATCAAGGAATGATCGCTCAAGGAAACCACAAATCAACACTTAGCGTATCTTCTTTAGCAAAAGGTTTTTATACAATTACCGTTCAAACAAGCAATGGAGTAAGCGTATCAAAATTAATTGTTGAATAAAACAAATTCACTTCTTAATAAAAAAGCCTTTCGAGTTAATCGAAAGGCTTTTTTATTTATCAAACCACTTGTTTTAAATCGAGCTTCAATTCAGGGCAAGAATAATTTAACCTCCCTCAACCCGAGACCAATGTCATTAAGCTAAGCAATAACTCTGAAAGAGTTAAATGTCAATAGCCCTCAATGAAATTGGGGGTATGATAACAAAACATCTTCCACAACTCCGAATGGAGTTGAAGGTATTATACAACGCCTTACTTTTCATTACACACCCATTACATTTCACTACTCCAAACCTACATTTCACTACTAGCAACTTACATTTCACTACTAGCAACTTACTTTTTGTTATTAACAATCAACTTTTGGATAAATACAACATAATTTTCGACAATTCTACCCGCAAATTCATTATATTAATCCTAATTTCGAAAACAATTATAATATTTTTGGATTTATTTACGATACTTTTGGATTTTGTTACAATACTTCTTACTTTTGACAATATTATTAACAAAACACAGTCAAACACCATGCTAACATTCGACCTCAAACCAATTTTTAAAGAACGTGCAATCGAAAATCCTTACACTTTTTTAGTCAAAGCAGGCCTATCACCCCAATCAGCCACCAAAATGCTAAATAGCCAAATCCGAATTTTTCGTTTAGACCACATCGAAATCGTTTGCCAATTACTCAACTGCACACCAAACGACCTACTCACATGGTCGCCCAAAACTGCAACCAAACTTCCCGAAACACATTCCTTAAACAAGTTAAAACGAAACAAATTCGACTTCCAGCTCCAAGACACTTTAAAGACAATGTCATTAGAACAATTGAACGAATTAGCAAACCTAATCAACAAAAAGAAACCAGAATAATTACTGAAACAAATGCTCAGCAAACACAATAATTCATGCTGAGAAAAACCAAATCAAGAAAAGGCCATTCTTGATTTTAGAAGGTAAAAATAAAACGAAGAAAAATATCGAACCTGAATATTAATTATCCTTGTATTCCGATATAAAATGAAACTTTATTTCAGGATTTTTTTCCTGAGCCATTTGCAAAGCCCAAGCCGATTCAGCTAAAAACACCGGCTGCCCTTCCTTATCCGAAGCAATATGATGTAATTTATCATGAATAAATTCATCCAACTTTTTTTTATCGCTGCAATTTATCCAACAAGCCTTGTATAAATTAATATGTTCATAATTACACGAAGCCGAATATTCACTCTTCAAACGATGTTGAATAACTTCAAATTGAAGAGCACCCACCGTTCCCAACACCTTTCTATTATCAGTTCTTTTAGTAAAAAGTTGAGCCACGCCCTCATCAGTCAATTGTTCAAGTCCCTTGTTAAGCTGTTTAGTTTTTAACGGATCAGTATTCACAACATATTTAAACAATTCAGGCGAAAACTGTGGAATCCCTTTAAAATTCATCTTTTCACCTTCCGTAAGCGTGTCACCAATTTTAAAGTTACTCGAATCATACAAACCGATAATATCACCAGGAAAAGCTTCATCCACCACATTTTTTTCTTGAGCCATAAAAGCAGTCGGGTTCGAAAACTTCATGTTTCTATTATCTCTCACATGAAAATAATTCGTATTACGTTCAAATTTCCCCGAAACAATCCTAAGAAAAGCAATTCTATCGCGATGTTTTGGATCCAAATTAGCATGTATCTTAAAAATAAATCCACTAAAATTTTTGTCCGAGGGTTTCACTTCTCTTATATCCGTTGTTCTCCCTCTCGGTGAAGGCGCAATCTTGATAAATGCATCCAGTAATTCTCTCACTCCAAAATTATTCACTGCACTACCAAAAAAAACAGGCGAAACCATCGCTTCCAAATATTCCTCAGTATCGAATTTTGGATAACCAGCCTCAAGTAATTCCACATCATTTCGTAAGTTATTTGCATTATCTTCGCCTATCAACTTATCCAATTTACCATCATTCAAATCGGTTAATTCAATCGAGTTTTCATCCGTTTGTTTTTCTCCCGAATTAAAGATAGTCAAACTCTTTTGATATAAATTGTAAACTCCTTTAAATGTTTTACCCATACTTATGGGCCAACTAAAAGGACGTAAATCTATACGAAGTTCTTTTTCTATTTCATCCAATAAGTCAAACGGATTTTTTCCTTCCCTGTCAAGTTTATTTATAAAAACAATTACAGGAGTATTTCTCATTCGGCAAACTTCAAGTAGTTTACGCGTTTGTGGTTCAACCCCCTTTGCACAATCTATCAGCATGATTACACTATCCACGGCAGTAAGCGTTCGGTAAGTATCCTCAGCAAAATCTTCGTGACCAGGAGTATCCAATAAGTTTATCTTAATTCCCTTGTACTCAAAACCCATTACCGATGTAGCCACCGAAATCCCTCTTTGGCGCTCTATTTCCATAAAGTCGGAAGTAGTATGCTTCTTTATTTTATTCGATTTTACTGCACCCGCAGTTTGTATCGCTCCCCCAAATAACAATAGCTTTTCCGTAAGCGTAGTTTTTCCTGCATCTGGATGAGCAATAATTCCAAACGTTTTTCGCCTATCAATTTCTTCCTGTATGGTCATTCGTGTTAATTTAAAATAGTATAAATCGGAGTCGTTAAAATGATAAAAATAAAAAAACCCTATCGCACTTGCGTGTGAAAGGGTTCTAATAATATGAAAAAATGATTACTGTTTTTTCTCGGAAATACGAGCAGCTTTACCAGTCAATGCTCTTAAATAATATAAGCGAGCTCTACGAACAACACCTACTTTGTTTATTTCAACTTTGTCTATGTATGGAGAATTCACAGGGAACACACGTTCCACACCTACGTTATTACTCATCTTACGAACAGTAAATGTTTCGGTAGCACCACTACTGTTTCTTTGAATCACCACACCTTGGTACTGTTGAACACGTTCTTTATCACCTTCTTTAATTTTATAATGCACAGTAACCGTATCTCCAGCCTTAAATTTAGGGTGATTCGCTTTAACAGTTAATTGTTCTTCTGCATATTTTAATAATAAACTCATCGTTGTTTTTTTTAATAATTATTACGTTTCCCGAAAAAGGAGTGCAAATATAGCTTTATTATTGAAATAGTCGATAAAATATATAAAAAATTATTTGAGTAAGTCAGGTCTACGCGCTTTAGTATTTAAAATGCTTTGTTCGTGACGCCAATCTTCAATCTTAGCAAAGTGTCCAGAAAGGAGGACTTCAGGTACTTTCCATCCATTATACTCTGCAGGTCGAGTGTATACAGGAGGAGCTAACAACCCATCTTGAAATGAATCGGTTAGAGCCGATGTTTCATCTGAAATAGCCCCTGGAATAATTCTGATAATGCTATCACATATAACAGCTGCGGCTAACTCTCCTCCAGAAAGCACATAATCACCAATTGAAATCTCCTTTGTAATCAAATGATCTCTTACACGTTGATCAATTCCTTTATAATGACCACATAAAATAATTAGGTTATTAAGTGATGAAAGTTTATTTGAAATTCGTTGATTTAGGACTTCTCCATCCGGACTTGTGTATATCACTTCATCATACTCTCTTTCCTTTTTCAATGAAAGGATACAATTTGATATGGGCTCAATACTCATCACCATACCTGCTCCTCCTCCAAAGGGGTAGTCGTCTACTGATTTTTGTTTATGAGTAGAATAATCTCTCAAATTAATTAGATTTACTTCAACCAATCCTTTGTCTATTGCACGCTTTAAAATGCTATGACTAAATGGGCTTTCAAGAAGTTGAGGTAAAACAGTTATAATGTCTATGCGCATTTATGATATTGATAATACTTATTGAAAAATCGAACCGAATAATTTGAATTATTGAATCAATAACTTACCAGAATTAATTAATTTTTCTCCTTTCATTAATTTGTAATAGTATAACCC
>Ga0194060_10003456_pt1 | contig 11150 bp, 12 predicted proteins | sample SepL225m_MetaG_FD_163427 | JGI IMG/M metagenome (GOLD analysis project Ga0194060, IMG submission 163427) | Anoxic zone freshwater microbial communities from boreal shield lake in IISD Experimental Lakes Area, Ontario, Canada - Sep2016-L222-5m | ecosystem: Environmental > Aquatic > Freshwater >... | reverse complement strand
TCTCGCTGGTCGGCAAAGTGAATAACACCGGTCTGGTGGAAGTGCCGATGGGGGTTACTTTAAGAGACATCGTCTACAAGATAGGTGGCGGCATCCCCGGCGGCAAGAGCTTCAAGGCTGTGCAGACCGGAGGACCAGCCGGTGGCTGCATGCCTGAAAGCCTTCTGGATATGCCGGTCGATTTTGACCAGCTCACGAAAGCCGGTTCGATGATGGGTTCCGGCGGCATGATCGTCCTTGATGAAGAGACCTGCATGGTTGATTTCGCCAGATATTTCCTCGGTTTCCTTGCCGATGAGTCGTGCGGAAAATGCGTCCCCTGCCGTGAAGGGGTGAAGCAGATGCTTAAAATTCTGACAGATATAACAGCAGGGAAAGGAAAAAAAGGGGACATTGAGCTTCTGGAGGAGTTGTCAGAAGTGGCAGGGAGCGCCGCCCTCTGTGCGCTGGGGAAGGGGGCGCCAAACCCTGTGCTGAGTACGATGCGGCACTTCAGGCACGAATATGAAGCGCACATCAACGACAAAAAGTGTCCCTCCTTCTCCTGCAAGGAGCTGATCTCGTACTATATCGACCCTGAAAAATGCCAGGCATGCCTGAGTTGCGGCAAAAAATGCCCGGCAGGGGCTATAGATGGCGGAAAAAATCTGGTTCATATCGTTATCCAGGAGAAATGCACCAAGTGCGGCTCCTGCCTCGAAGCCTGCCCTGCCCGTTTCGGCGCGGTGAGAAAGATATCCGGCGAGCCTGTTCCCCCTCCCCGACCTGAAGAAGCACGAACTATCGTCAGAAAGAGCAAACAGCCATGAGTGAACTGCAACTACAGATTGATGGCAAGGAAGTCACCACCCAGGTCGGCGCGACGATTCTTGAGGCGGCCGCCAGCATCGGAATCTTTATCCCCACGCTCTGCGATCACGCTAAACTGGAGCCGTACGGCGGCTGCCGGATATGCTCTGTCGAGGTGGATGCGCGAGGCAGAACCAGCGTTGTCGCCGCCTGTCTTTTTCCGGTGGAGCAGGATCTGGTAGTAAGGACAAGAACAGCCAAGCTGGATCGAATCAGAAAATCTCTGGTGGAGATGATGATGGCATATGCCCCTGATTCAGAACAGTTGCAGACTCTGGCCAAAGAGTACGGGGCGGACAAGGATCGTTTTGAAAAAGAGCCGTCATTTTGCATCCACTGCGGTCTCTGCGTAAGATACTGCGCCGAAGTGAAGAAGAAAAACGCTCTCGGCTTCATAGACAGGGGGGCAAGAAAAGAGATCTGCTTCATCCCGGAGATAGCCGCCAGAGAGTGCTGGGAGTGCAAGGAGTGCTTCCCGCTCTGCCCGACATCGGCGCTGCAGGCGGCGTTTGTGTTGTGCAAGGCGCTGACGTTTCCGGAGCCATCTTGAGGATAATAGACGAAACTCTGACTACCTCTTCTCCTGATAAGCCGGTTGCCAGATGGATCCGCAGTTACCTGTCAGCCAGTGCCAGAAGCCGCAGAGTGCGGCGATATTCATCACTGCGAAAAAATAGCTGATATTTATCATTTGGAAATTACGGGAAAGTGGGAGCAGATATCCGGTCAGAGCCAAAAGATAGATGAGTAACTGCGTAAGAGTTGCGATTCGATATATCAGGTATGGCTGTGTTGCACCGCTCCAGAAGAGGATTACCAGCGCGAACGGCACAATCAGCCTCAAGAGCTTGTGTGAGATAAGTCGCCAGAGTATCGGATTAATTGCTGGGAGAAGAAGCGCCGGACGGAGGCTGAGCAGTTGCCAGTTACCGGCCAGGGTGCGAACCTTCCTCCGCCACTCCTGATTAACCGTCTCGGAAATGATGTCATATACTATCGCCCCGCCGTCAAAAATACATCTGTAACCCTGCATGACGATGTTCAACGGTGTAAGGACATCATCAAGGATCGTTCCCGATGGGAGCGGTTGATACAGTGCCTTTCGTATCGCATAGATTGATCCGGTAGCACCCACGACCGAACCGGAGCGGCTTTCGTTGCTCCTGATCCATTTTTCAAAGCGCCAGTACCCCCCCATCTCAGTATGAATACCGCTGCTGTTATCAAAAAACTTCAGCTCTCCACTGATACACCCGATTGAAGAATCGGCAAAGTTGGCAACCAGTTGCGAGATCGCACCAGGTGCAAAACTCTGCCGTGCATCTGTAAAGACGATGATTTCTCCCCTGGCAGAATCGATCCCCTCGTTGAGGGCGATCGCCTTTCCCTGACGGATTTCAAGTTTAAGGAGTGTTACGTTACGTCCCTTGTAAGATTGGACAATTTCATCGGTACGGTCGGTCGATCCGTCGGAAACGACGATGATCTCAAACCGCTCCGGCGGGTACCCCTGTGAAAGGATATTCTCCAGGCGGTCTCCGATGTTTTTCTCCTCGTTCATCGCAGCGATAACCACAGTAACATCAGGTGTAATCTGCGCTGCAGCTACTTCAATCGGCGATATTCGGGCAAAAAGCCAGAGCAGAAGCGGATATCCGATGTATGTATAGCCAATTATTGTAAGGCATAGCCAGAAAATAAAGATCACCAGTCACCCTTTACCATACACAGCTTCACACTTCACTTTTTTTCTGCTGGAGCAACTGAACCGCAATATTCACAGCCCGTTCGGCATCTTCGCCGCCTGGTTCGCGAAATGGCAGCAGACCGGCATCTCCCGGATATCTACCACGATGGATGCTGTCAAATCATTGCCGGTAGATTCACGCGCAACTGAACCAAACAAGTTAATAAATAAAGGGTCAAAACCTTTAACTATCTCAGCAGCTACCTCTTTAGCGTCATTAAATGTGGCCATTATTCATGCTCCATAGCTCAAAACTTTCATTTTTTTCATCCTGCCCACTGTAACTTGTGATGTATTACCGTGAAAACAAAACTCCACCCTGACACATCCGTTTCCAGAACCTTTCCATGAAGATACGCTGTGGGCGAGGTGGGGTGCGGATGGACGACCTGGTGACAGGTTTGCGAGGTCTCTCCGAGTAAGTAAGAGAGGAATCACCCCGACGGCAAATGGCGGTGTAAGTGAGAACAATGACAAAAAACAGAAAATTCCGGCATGCCGGAATTTTAGTGTAACATGCTGATATTGAGGGAGATTGCTGTCAGGTGTTATTTATTAACTACAGAGCGAAATCAGAGCCTCCATCAGGTTGGTGGTAGTCAGGAGTCCGACAAGGTTGCTGCTGCCGTCGGTGACGCAAAGACCGTTAAGTTTGTTGTCATGAATTATCTGGGTGGCCTGGCAGAGCGGAGTGTCCGGGGTTACCGTCAGCGGATGCGGGTTCATTGCATCTCTAACGGTTGCCTTTGCCAGGATGTAATGAATCTCCCAGGTGTCAAGAGATGTTGATTGTCCTGGAGTAAAGCTCTTTATCATAAGGTCAGTTATCAGTCCGCAAAAAGTTCCATTGCAGGTAACCGGCAAACGGCGGATATTTTTCTCCTTCATCAGGTGCATGGCTTCGATAATGGAAGCGTCAACTTCGATAGTATACGGATTTTTAGTCATCCACTGCTCAACTGTCTGCATGAGTATATCCTCTCTTTACATTCCCAGGAATGCCTTCTTGACGTGATCGTTGCTGAGGAGTTCGCTCCCCCCGCCTGACAAAACAACCCTTCCTGTCTCTAGTACGTAAGCGCGGTTGGAGATTTTAAGCGACTGGAAAACATTCTGTTCAACCAGCAGAATTGTCACACCCTGCTTGTTTATCTCCTGAATGATCTCAAAGATTATTTTTACAAATAACGGGGAAAGCCCGAGTGACGGTTCATCCAGCAGCAGCAGTTTAGGTTTGGTCATCAAACCTCTGGCAATAGCCAGCATCTGCTGTTCACCGCCGGACATCGTGCCGCCCAACTGTTTTTCGCGCTCTTTCAGTCGCGGGAACATGGTAAAGACCTTTTCAACATTGGCTTCACGATCAGGTCTGGCACTTTTTATAAAAGAACCCATGCGCAGGTTCTCCAGAACTGTCATCTCCGGAAAAATCTTGCGCCCTTCCGGCACCTGAACTATGCCGAGCTCAACAACGTCATGCGGCTCAAGCCCCTTTAGATCTTTGCCCTGAAACTTTATGCTGCCGGACTGGGGGCGAACCAGTCGTGAGATGTTCTTCAGGGTGGTTGATTTGCCCGCGCCGTTGGCACCGACTACGGTGACAATCTCCCCTTCATTGACCTGAAGATCAATATCCCACAGCACCTGCATGTCGCCGTAACTGAAATTCAGTTTGTCGATTGTGAGCATGGAAACCCCTTTTTGTTTATTCGCTTCCCAGGTATGCGGCCACCACTTCCGGGTTTTTTACAACCTCTTCAGGTTCCCCTTCAGCCAGTTTTTCTCCGGAATTCAGCACTACTATGCGGTCGGAGATGCGCATGATCGCTTTCATGTCATGTTCTATGACCATCTGGGTGACGCCCAATTTTTTGATATCGAGGATAAGCTGAATGATTTCTTCGCTCTCTGCCTGATTGAGCCCACCCATGACTTCGTCCAGCAGCAGAAGTTTTGGCTGAGTAGCCAGAACGCGAGCGACTTCCAGTTTTTTTCTCTCACCGATAGGGAGGCCGCCGGCCAGGAAATTTGCGCGATGTTCCAGGCGTACCACCTTGACCTGTTCAATCGCCATTTCACGGGCAACTTTTAGTGAGTTTGTCCGGCAGAGGGCACCAACCATAACGTTGTCCACAACGGTCATTTTGGCAAGCGGGCGCACCTTCTGCCACGTTCGAGCCATCCCCAGTTTACAGACAGCATCGGGCTGCAGACCGTTCATCTTGCGACCGTCAAAAATAACTTCACCCTTTGAAGGGGGATAGTAACCGGTGATGCAGTTGAAGAGTGTAGTTTTACCGGCACCGTTAGGGCCGATCAGCCCCATAATCATCCCCTCTGTCATTTCAAAGGAGACGTCGGAATTGGCGGCAAGCCCTCCGAAAAATTTGCTGACATGTTTGATTTCCAGAATGGCCATCAGGCTTCACCCCCCTTTTTCTTAGCGGTCATCTTCCTGATATAACCTAAAATCCCTTCAGGCATGAAGAGAATCACGACTACCACCAGGATACCGTATATCAGAACATGGGCTTGAGCCAGATGCTCTTTCAGAAAGATTCCGACTCCTGACTCTTCACTGACCAGGCCTGAGTTTATCAGCCCTTGAGCGATAACGTTGCTGCGAAGTGCTTCCGAGAGCGGCACAAGCAGCATTGCACCGATTACCGGCCCCCAGATGGTGCCGATGCCCCCTATGATGCTGATCAGTACGATCTGTACCGACAAGTCGAGCGGGAGAACTGTTGAAGGGTCGATAAACTTGACAAATATTGCGTAAAAGCTCCCGGCAAGCGAGGTGAAGGCGGCGGAGATAACCAGTGCGCTGTTTTTCCAGATTGTAAGATTGATCCCCAAAGAGTGGGCGGCATCCTGATCTTCACGTATAGCCTGGAAAAAATAGCCCAGTTTGGAGTGCTGCACGAGCCAGGTGACAAAAATTATGGTCAAGGCGAGTACAAGGGCGATGTAGTAGTAGGGAACCTTGGTGGAAAAATCGGTGATGATCGTCTCGCCGATCTTGAATGCCGGAATATCGGTAACCAGTATCCCTTCGGCACCCTTGGTGATGCTGGTCAGGTTGAGGGCGGTTACTCTCACAATCTCAGCAACTGCGATAGATGCAAGGACAAAATAGGGGCCTCGCAGGCGAAAGCAGATCGAGCCGATGATCAGCGCCAGCACAATTGAAGCTGCTATACCGACCCACATTCCGTACCAGGGGGCGATCCCCCTGGTGGTCAGCAAAATCATGGTTGTGTAGGCACCGGTACCGAAATAAGCGGCATGGCCGACCGAGTACTGTCCGGTGTAACCCCCTATGATGTTCCAGCTCTGTCCCGTAAGTGTACTAAGAAAAAACAGGATCATCATATGGAGAAGATATGGGCTTGTAACGAACTGAGGGAGGGCAAGCAGCGCCACAATGCCGACGACGCCGAGAGATAATTGCAGAGTAGAAGCTCCACGCTGTGAAAAAAATGGATTGTTAGGTTTCATCGTTTCAGTATCTCCGCTTACATGCGCGATTTGCCCATCAGGCCGGAAGGCTTGATGAGGAGTACCAGCAGGAATATGGAAAAGACTACCACGTCTTTCCAGTCAGATGAGATTGTAACGGCCGCCACCGATTCGACCAGCCCGATAATGATCCCCCCCACCGTGGCTCCGACTATGCTTCCCATCCCACCCAGTACAGTAATAACAAATGCTTTAAGGGTAAAGGCACTCCCTACCTGCGGGAAAATGTAGTATGTCGGCGAGATCAGCGCCCCCGCTGTACCGGCCATGGCAGAACCGATACCAAAAGAGAGGATCGACATCCACTTGACGTTGATCCCCATCAACTGAGCCGCTTCACGATCCTGAGCAGTAGCGCGGATAGCCTGGCCGGTATCTGTCTTCATCAGAAACCAGTAAAGCCCTGCGGTGATAGCGGCGGTTATCAGAAACGAAATCAGCAGCGGCTGTGAGATGGATATCCCGGCAATGTTGAAGCTGGAAGATGAATAGGATGTGGTCAGAATTTTGTAGTCAGAGGTAAAGGCCAGCATGGCGGTATTACTCATGATCAGACCGAGTCCGATGGTCAAAAGGATCTGGTTCTGGGGGAGTGTACCGAGAATACGGTTGATGAATACCTTCTGCATGATCGCCCCGAAAAGGAACATGAGCGGCATGGTGATCAGCACCGACAGGAAAGGGTCAACGCCTAGCAGTGTGAACAGGAAGTATGTCATGTACATACCGACCATCATGATGTCGCCGTGAGCAAAATTGATTACCCGCATGACACCGAAGATTATGGTCAGGCCAATACCGATCAGGGCGTAAACGCCACCGACCAGAATACCGCTGATAATGGACTGCATTAGTACTGAAAAGGTCATTTTGAACTCCAGAAAATAGTCAGAGGCAAAATCAGGTTCACACTTCACACTTCACACTTCACACTTCACACTTCACACTCCACACTTCACACTTCACACTTCACACTTCACACTTCACACTTCACACTTCACATTTCACTCTTCACATTTCACTCTTCACATTTCACTCTTCACATTTCACTCTTCACATTTCACATTTCACATTTCACTCTTCACTCTTCACTCTACTTCCACTTAAAAGGATAGAGCGGCTTTTTTGTGGCAAACTTGGGTGGAAAGATGGTTTCGTACTTGTTGTTCTGAACCTGCTGAACCAGCATCTGATGGTTGTTCTGGTTGGTGAATCCGGCGTAATCGGCAAACTTCACTTCGCCCATGATGCCGTTCCATTGACCCGCTTTCAGAGCGTTGCGCGTCTTGTCGCGGTCGCCGCTATTTTTGGAGGCGGTCTCAGCCATGATCATCATGGCTTCGTAAGCGCAGGCAGCATGGTAGGTGGGCTCTTTCTTGAACTTTTCGATATAACGCTTGGCAAAATCGGCAGCACCGGGCCAGTTTACGTCATCTGTCCACTGGGTGCTGGACATGACCATATTTGAAATTTCTTTCTGAGCCAGAAATTGCGCGGTGGTGAAACCGGCTCCTCCACCAAGAAATGCCTTAGGTGCCAGGCCGATCTCTTTGGACTGACGCATCAGGGTGATGGCGTCTACAACGTAAGAGACCATGAAGACCAGATCAGGGTTCTTGGATTTGATCTTGGAAAGGGTAGAGCGGAAGTCAGGTGCACCTTTCTGATACTTCTCTTCGGCAACTTCCTGAATGCCTAATTTTTTGGCATATTCCTTGGCAGTATTGACAGTCGAAGTGCCGAAATCTGTGCTTTCATAGATATATGCGATGGTCTTTGGTTTGTCGAGGGTCAGAACCGCGTCCATCAGAACAGATGAATAGACGTCTGCCGGTGCGTTGAGACGGAAAACGTATTTGTAACCCTTGCGGGTGATCTCCTCTTTGGCGGCGGCCGGAACCAGGATCGGCACCTTGTACTTATCTGCCTGGCTGGCGACAGCACTGGCGCAGGCAGAGGTGTAGGGGCCTACAACTCCAGCCACATTATCCCGTGTTGCCAGCTTCTCAAAAGCGGCCAGAGATTTTTCAGGCTTGCCGGTGTCGTCCTCTTTTGTCAGGTCAACTTCGATCCCCTTCTTCTTGAGATCCTCAATGGCCAGAGCCACACCGTTGGTAAGGTTTTCACCGATAGGCGCTTCGGCGCCGGTGATGGTGTTAATAAAACCGATTTTTACCTTTGCCGCCTGAGAAACGCCCGGCAGGGCAAGTCCCATAACAAGCACCGCAACCGCAATTTTTTTGAGCATAGCCAAACCTCCTCTTCGTTTGATCTTCTGCGCGATTATTTACTATAATTTTAAAAAAAGTACAACGTTTTATTTTACATAAAAATGTGGCCAGCCGGATCGTCTCCGTTTCTCAAAACTGCACCGGTCGCTCTCTATTAAATTCAGTAGTACTCCTCGTCATAGACAGGCACCTCATCAAGAAAACCGGTGCGTCCGGCTGCCGATTTCATGGCCGCATCGACATCTGATATTAACCTCTCACGATCCTTGGGATAACTGCCGGTAAGATTCAGAAAATTGGAGACATGGTTTGAGCGGAGAATAGTTCGGGCAGGGTTCAGATGCAGGAGCATTTCGCGGGTCTCCAGCATCAGTTCACGGCGGGTACACTGTTTTAGCGTTCTGATAAAATCGTCGTTGTGCCGGAGAAACATTGTCAGAAGCGAGAAGTATTCCGGATTAACGCGGTTGACCCAGGCGGCGGTGGCACGAGCGTGTTCGAGGCTCCGAACTTTACCGGCCAGCCCCAGTATAGCCGTGACCGAAAGCTTTATTCCCGATTCACGCGCCATCAACGCCAGCTCTGCCATCCGGACGGAATCAAAGCCTTTTTTGATGACCTTCAGCGTATCGTCATCTCCGGACTCAAGTCCAAAATAGAGAATCCGGAGTCGCCTCCGGCGCAATTCAGAAAGCTGATCGCAGGTTTTTGTAGTCAGGCTGTTTGGGGATGCGTAAGAGGCGACCCTCGTCAGGCCGGAAAAAGTTGCCGAAAGCGCATCAAGAATTGTGCAGAGGCCATCGAACGGGTATACAAGCGCGTCACCATCAGCCAGAAAAACCCGATCGATACGCGGACGGTAGTGAGCGGGAATTTCAGCGATCTCTCTCAGAATCTCCTCGACCGGTCGCAGATAAAAGTGCTTACTCTTGTACATTCCGCAGAAGGTGCAGTTGTTTTGAGAGCAGCCGACAGTGATCTGGAAGATCAGGCTGCGTGCCTCACTCGGAGGACGAAATAACGGTTCTATGTACTGTGGCATGGACTCTCCAACAAAAGCTACCAGACCAACCTGACGACATCCATCATTCTGGCAGCTTCCGGAATATAGTGATGCATGGCCCAACCGGCAACGATAGTCAGTGCGAGGACGACCGCAAACGGCTTCCATGTTGCCTTAAAAATACTCCCCATCCAATCAGGCTCTTTCATTCTCCTGGTTGATCGCACGAGAGTTGTCGCCAGAACAGCGTCAAAAGCCGCCTCGGCCAGAATGGCGGGTGCCTGCCAGATCAGAAAGACCCCCGCTCCGACTACTGAAAACAGCAGAACGGCCAGAAGCCCAAGAACAATAACCAGCAGCAGCCCCCCCTCATCTTCCATTGCACCGCCGACAACATCACCCGCTCCACTGACGACATCCCCGACAGATCCACCGGAGTTGCCGACGCCTGATGCCATCTCCCCGAGAGTGTTTCCAAAACCGGCACTTGCACCTCCACCATCAAACGCACCGCCGCCACCTGAGAAAGGGAGCTCACCGGAACCTCCGGAGGGGAGAGGTATATTAAAGCCATCCACCAGGTTGCTCCCTGTATCACTGCTTGAGCTGACCGGGGCATCGGTCATGAGCCAGAGCCATATCTTTATGGCGGAGAAGAAAACCAGGTAGGCAAACAGTACTGTGACAGGGTAACGGAGCGCCACATTATGAAGGCCGATGGCCAGTAACCCCTTGCTGGCAAGTACGCCGGCCATTGTTGTGGCTATCAGGATCAGGCTCATATGGATACGCAGTGATGAACGCTTTGTGAAGGAGGCTATAAATTTCTGCCGGTTCATAGTTTTCCTCTCTCTGTCAGATCAGCGGCATGCAGGCGGGATCATCGCTTCACATGGAACTTTTGTCTGACAGAGCCCGCAACCGAGCTGCGGAACTCCGTATTCCACTGAAAGTTTCTCCGGAACCGTTTTATAGACAAATTCGCGGCAGAGTTTTTTATCATGCCCTTCAAACGAAATGGCGGCGACCGGACAGCGGGCAATGCAGAGTCCGCAGCTTCCGTTTGTGTGATAGAGGCAGTTCTGCCGGTGGTGAGCGGCCGTTCGAGCGGTGGGGATGAGTTGAAGGTTTGTGATGACACTGCCGCAACGGTGGGCAATCCCCCTTTTGGAGATAAAACCGTCGCTGAGACTGAAAGTGCCGAGCCCGGCACTGTATGCTGCATGACGCTCCGACCAGGTTGAAGCTATACCGACCGGTGTCTCTGTTAATTCCTGCCAGAGCGGGGAGTACTGCGGCGCTACAGCCACATTACCAATCCCTTCCAGCCACGAGACAAGATGCCTGCGGAGGGAGGCGTTAACCGACTCCCCGTTGGTGCGGGTAAGTGACCATTCACGCGACGGCCAATCTCTCTCCCCTCTGTTGCTCTCACGTACAGCAAGATTGATAGGTAGTAGCCAGCAGATAACAGAAACCGCCTCCGGGAGTAGCTCTGTCGGCAGAAGGTGAAATGAGCCGATGATCCGTTTGTAATCTGTGAAGATTGGATCTGCGGCCGAGGCGAAGCCGACAAGGGGTTCGTCAAAATAGGGGGTGTCGCTATCAGGGAGCCGATTGGCCGGGTTCTCTCTGATAAAGCGGATTATCTCTCTTTTGACAGTATCTTCCAAAGCATCCCCCCCCTCACTCCGGATGTGCCTGATGAAGTTTGACCGGTGTACCGCTCCTCAGTTTCAGATTGAGCATCTCTACGATAACCGAAAAAGCCATGGCAAAATAGATGTAACCCTTAGGAATG
>Ga0194060_10003455_pt1 | contig 11153 bp, 6 predicted proteins | sample SepL225m_MetaG_FD_163427 | JGI IMG/M metagenome (GOLD analysis project Ga0194060, IMG submission 163427) | Anoxic zone freshwater microbial communities from boreal shield lake in IISD Experimental Lakes Area, Ontario, Canada - Sep2016-L222-5m | ecosystem: Environmental > Aquatic > Freshwater >... | reverse complement strand
TTCAAGAGGGGCACGGGCAGCTTGCCCGTGTTGCCAATGGCCAAGGCTCAAGGGAAGAGCAGAGCAGCCCCGCAGGCATGGCCGCTGCCACACTCTGCATGAAGACCGCACAGGGGACTGTGCGGACCACTCCTGCGGCTGGGAGAAGGAGCCGCGCCATCATGCGGGAGGCAACTGAAAGCGTCCGGCGAGGATGCCGGGCACGGTGGTATCCTCGGCAAGAGTTCGATGTTAAAGGGGCACCTTCGCGATTGACACGAAAAAATTGTGCACTAGATTCGCGGCATGAAGAACATCACCTTGAGTGCGGATGAGGATCTGATAGAACAGGCGCGTGCCACGGCCCGAGCGCAGAGGACGACTTTGAATCAACTTTTTCGCAATTGGCTGGGCGAGATGGCGGGGCGACGGGAACGGGAGCAGCAACTCGTATCCCTGATGGAGCGTCTGGATTATGTGGCGTCAGGTGGACCGTTTAACAGGGAGGAAATGAATGAGCGCAAATAAGGTCTTTCTCGACACCAACGTGGTGGCCTATGCGTTTGATCACGCCGCTCCCGCGAAACGGCAACGGGCGAGGGAAATCATGAGCAGCCGTGACTGGGTGGTGAGTTGGCAGGTGGTGCAGGAATTCGCCCACCTTGCGTTGCATCGCTTTGCCGAGCCCATGAAACCTGCGGATCTGGCCGACTACCTTGATCTGGTGCTTTGGCCGCGCTGTGCAGTGTTGCCATCTCCGGCCCTCAGTCGCACAGCGGTCGCGCTTCATGTGCAAACGCAATATCGGTATTACGACAGTCTCATCGTCGCCGCAGCCATGGCCAGCGGCGCGGCTGTGTTGTATTCGGAAGACCTCCAAAACGGGCGGACGATGGGTTCGCTCAGAATTGAGAATCCGTTTGAGAAAGTGACGCGCAAATGAAAAGCAAGACGGGCAGGGACCTTTCTCCGAAACGGTCCTGCTGGGGCAGGATGGCGATGGCAGCCCCGGTTCTAACATTTCTCAAGACGCCGGGAGAAAATAGCGAGTGATGGAAGTGCAGCCCCCGGCGGCCTTGTGCCCACCGGACGCCTCGGAGAGGCGCTCCTGCCAATAAAGAAATTGCGTTCAATCACGGTTCGAGCTATGGATGAGGCCATGAGCGTGCGTTTTCACATCTGCCTATGGATCGCCGCGTTGCTTGCGTCCTGTGACAAATCGCAGGATTCAGGCAGATCGGAGTCATCCAACGAATCCAATTCCAGGGTCGAACGGGCCAACCGTCCGCCGCGTGAGAATGCCCCAAATTTACGCCAGGGGCCCGGTGAGCCGCTCGCCGCGGCTCCAATTTCACGCCGGGAACTCAGTGAGTCGCTCGCTGCGGCCATGAAAGTAGCCTCCCTCGAAGATTGCGACAAGGCACTCGCGGAGGTCGCGCGGAAAGCCATGAAAAACGACCCGGACATTGCTGCGGAGGCCCTCAAACAAATTTCCACTGACGGCGTGGAAAAGATCCCGCTAATTCAAGCCTACGCGCTGCGGCTCATGGAGAAAAATCCGGACGCTGCGCTTGCATGGGCGGCTTCGCTGTCCTCGGAAACGGAAAGGGCTGCCGCCACGGAGCAAATTGTCACCCACCTTGCGGAATCCGATCCGGAACGCGCCGCCAAACTTCTATCGAAATCTGGCCATGCGGGCACCGAGTTTGACAATACCTCCGAGTATGTTCTCCAGCGCTGGGTTGCAACCACTCCGTCTGATGCGGCCGCTTGGGTTGCCACATTTCCATCAGGAGATGTCCGCAAGGCCGCGGTCAAAACGGTCGTTTCCAATTGGTTGGTGGCGGATTCATCTGCGGCCTACTCATGGATAAAGGCACTCAAGAACAACTCCATTCGCAAGGAAGCCACGCGTGCCATGGCAGAGGCCCTTGCCAATCAACCCATGCCGATCCGCGATGCGTTGCTTGAGTCCGCCGATTCCGGAACCCGCAGCGAACTTGAGCAACAAGTGGATCAAATCACCAAGGAGCAGGAAAAGGAACCCCCGCCCTCTGAATGAGCTGAGACGAAGCGGCGTATTTGTTAGCCGCAAAGAGGCACAAAACCCACAAAAGAATTGGAGACAGACGAATAAGATCGGAGCATCCCCATCATCTTCCTGCCCATCATCCAATACTCTGTGTCTCAGTGGTCCAGCGCCTCCGCACCCCCGGCTTTTGCTTCACTCGAAATACGCTGAAAGATCCGCGGCGGCGGCGGCGTTTGATCCGGGTGCACGCGCTGAAACACATGAAAACCAACCCTCACCGATCCCTGACGTCTATTATCGCCGGCACGTTGCTGTGCTCGCTCGCTATGCCACTTCATGCCTGGGAGCCCAACGCCAAGGATTTGGATGCGGCCATCAGCAGCGGCGAATTCGCCGGCTATTGCACCAATCTCTCCACCTGGCTGGGCCAGAAAGTGCCAAGCGACCCGGCCAAGATCACGCAAGCGTCGCTGGCGGCCTTGCTTACAGATCCGGTGGTGGCACCGGCCTTGGCCCAGCGCCAGATCATCGCCAAAGCCGGGCCTGACAAGTTGGGGGCCTTTGCCAAGGCGGATGCCGCCAACAAGCCGTTTTTGGCTTGGTTGCTCAAAGACCGACAGGTCATGGACTTGTATCTTGAGGGGGCCACGCCGCTGAGTCTCGGTGCCCGGGAAGATAACAGTTGGGGATTGTCCACCGGCGCATTGGAGATCTGGAAAAAGATCCAAGTGGCCGATCCGGAGTCCAAGGATGGCATGCCGCTCAAGCTGGCGATCGCCACGGCGCTGCGTCCGCCCGGCACCGGTGCTCCAGGGTCAGGTCAACAAAAGCCGCCGAGCGATCCGGTGGTGCGCTACAAATATTTCAAGGCCGCGCATGCCAACAAGGAATTGTTTCCCAGCTTCGACAAGCTCACGGTATGGGACCTTCAATACGTGGTATCCTCGGGGGGGTCCGAGGCTGATCTAACATGGGGCCGGGAAATGGTCCGCGCCTGGCGCCCGGATTACCTGATCAATGAGAAGGTGGTGGATACCACCAGCCAGATGTGGCGGCGCAATTCGCCGATTTCCCACGTCGACTACAAGGCGGTGTTTGCGGGCGGAGGCAAATGCGGCCCCCGCTCGTCGTGGTCGGTGTTTATTTGCCAGGCGTGGGGCATCCCGGCCATCGGCGTCGGCCAGCCGGCCCATGCCTGTGTTGCCTTCAAGGGTGCCGAGGGCACTTGGCACGTCGGCTATGGCCGCGGTTGGCAGGTATCCAAACTCGAAGGCATGGGCGGCACGGAGTTTGTCGCTTGCGTCGAGTCGCGTGGGCGTGCGGACGTTTTCTCACAGGTTGAGCACCTGCGTTGGCTCGCCGCATCGGTGGCGGCTAACAAAGAGCAAGCCGCCGCGGTGCTGGCCGTGGCCAAGGCCGCGAACCAGGCCCCTGCGAGCGCCGCCAAAGATCTAACAGCCTCACTCAAGCCCGAGGAAATGGACGCCGAACCCGGCTTGGTCAAGCCCGCCGCCGCACCTGCGAAAGCACCGGAAGCCGCCGCTGCCGTCAAGCCGGAGCCGGCCTACACGCCGGTACCCGGTGTCATTCATGTGAATGCGGTTGGGTATGCCAAGATGGCAGGTGTCACCAGCTATGGGGGCGCGCAGACGGAAGGTGTGGTGGTGCATGATTGCTACACAGGTGGCAAGCAGGTGCATTTCCAAGCGCACATGCAGAGCGCATCGGTGACCTATGAGATCGACGTGCCCGAGGCCGGAACCTACAGCCTCGAACTCAAGGTGGCCACCGCCAACCTCGAACAAGTGATCAATGTGCAGGTTCTCGGCAGCACCCCGCCCGCCGAGAAAATTGTCATTGAACTGCCCTATACCACCGGCCTGTGGCAAACCGCCAAGGGCCCGGACCTCAAGCTCAACAAGGGCAAGCAATCCCTCGAGATTTCCCACGGCTTCCAGCGTGGTATTGCCTTCAAGTCGTTCGACCTGAAACTTGTTAAGTAGGAGCGCTCGCTTGTAGCGGCGGTCTGCGACCGCCGTTGGCCATGGCTTGGCGCATTTCTTCCGCACGACGCTCATAGAGCGCCGCTACAGAGCCGCTGTCACCCGCGCGCCTACGATGAAAGACCGCGCCGGATCGCGAGTATTCAATGTGACCACCGCCATTATCCAAACGCTCATCCCAGAAATCCGAAGTTTGTTTCGAAATATCCGATAGATTTACCACGGATTACACGGATTGAAATAGATTCCATCTGCATCCTCTCCGAAGTTGCAGATGGTGAAAAAACCAAACTAAAAAATCCGAGTCATTCGAGTTATCCGTGGTTTCCATCCGGATTGCAGGAATTCAACTTGGAATATCGGGTGAACATCTCCCTTGCCTGCCATGAAATATCCGCTCCTTACATTTATACTTTTCATCCCGCTCCATGCCGCCGAGTTGCATGTCTCGCCCGCCGGCAATGACAGCAACCCCGGTTCACCCACCGCGCCGCTGCGCACGATCCAGCACGGCGCGGAGTTGGCCCAAGCGGGCGACGTCATCACCGTCCATGCGGGCACGTACCGTGAACGGGTCGCCCCGCCGCGCGGTGGTGACTCCGATGCCAAACGCATCGTCTATCAAGCCGCGGCGGGCGAAAAGGTCGAGGTCAAGGGATCGGAAATCATCAAAGGCTGGGTGAAGGTCCAGGACGATGCCTGGAAAGTGACGTTGCCTAACACATTCTTCGGCACCTTCAATCCCTACGCCGACCTCATTCATGGCGATTGGTTCGAAGACAAGGACCGGCCGCACCACACGGGCACGGTCTATCTCAACGGTGAATGGCTGCTGGAGGCTGCCAAGCGCGACGAAGTGCTCAAGCCTGCGGGAGGCCAACCGCTATGGTTTGCCAAGGTGGACAAGACCAGCACCATGATCTGGGCGCAGTTCAAGGGCGTGAACCCTAACGAACAACAGGTGGAAATCAACGTGCGGCGGACGGTTTTCTATCCGCAAAAACCGGGGGTGAATTATCTAACGGTTCGCGGCTTCACCATGCGCCACGCGGCCACTCCGTGGGCGCCGCCCACTGCCGAGCAGGTCGGACTCATCGGCACCCATTGGAGCAAGGGCTGGATCATCGAGAACAACGTCATCAGCCATTCGCGGTGCTCGGGAGTGACCCTCGGCAAATACGGCGACATGTGGGACAACACCTCAGCCAACTCCGCCGAGGGCTACGTCAAGACCATTGAGCGCGCGCTCAAGAACGGCTGGAACAAGGACACGATCGGCCACCACATCGTCCGCAACAACACCATCTCCGATTGCGAGCAAACCGGGATTTGCGGCAGCCTCGGCGCCATCTTCTCCGAGATTTCCGGCAACCATATCTATAACATCTGGGCCAAGCGCCAGTTCGAGGGCGCGGAGATGGCCGGCATCAAGATCCACGCGTCCGTCGACCTGCTCATCAAGCACAACCGGATCCACGACGCCGGGCGCGCGATGTGGATGGATTGGATGGCCCAAGGCACCCGCATCACCGGCAACCTCTGCTATGACAATAGCACCGACGATTTATTTTTGGAGGTGAACCACGGTCCGTATCTCGTCGACAACAACGTGTTTCTGTCCGGCTTCACCGTGCGCGATTGGTCCGAGGGCGGTGCCTTTGTCCATAACTTGTTCGCCGGTAAAATCGACTGCCGGCCGGAGCCCACACGCTCCACCCCCTATCACCCGGCGCATGCCACAGCCGTGGCCGGCCTGAGCGACATCAAGGGCGGCGACAACCGCTTCTATAACAACATTTTTGTCGCAGGCCCCGAGACCGAGGATGTGCATAACGGCTTTGAACGCGACAATGCCAAACGCTTCGCCGGCTTCGGGCTGTGGGTCTATGACACCCGCAAGTTCCCGCTGCAAGCCGCGGGCAACGTCTATCTCAACGGCGCCCGCGCCTATGCCAAGGAACCCCAGCCGCTGGTTCTAACTGATGTGAATCCACAGATTCAAGTGGCGGTGAAGGACGGTCAGGTCCAACTCCATCTCGCCTTGGGCCAGGCACTGCAAAATGCCGCCACCGTGCCGGTCACCACTGAGTTGTTAGGAAAAGCCCGGGTGGCGGGCGCCGGCTATGAGAATCCCGACGGCTCGCCGCTGAAAATTGACACCGATTATTCCGGCAAGCCGCGCTCTGCCGCCAAGCCCATGCCCGGCCCCTTCGAGGATCCCGGCAGCGGAACCCTCACGGTGTGGTGACCTATTTCCTCAAGAGGGGCACAGGCGGCCCGCCTGTGATCTTCATGAACAAACGGGCGAGCCGCCCGTTCCCCTCTTGATGTTCGATCCACTTGCCCGCCATGAAATTCCCACTCCTTACACTTCTACTTTTCACCCCGCTCCATGCGGCCGAGCTCCACGTTGCCATCGCCGGCAATGACAGCAACCCCGGTTCACCCACCGCGCCGCTGCGCACGATCCAGCACGGCGCGGAGTTGGCCCAAGCGGGCGACGTCATCACCGTCCATGCGGGCACGTATCGCGAACGGGTCGCCCCGCCGCGCGGTGGTGAGTCCGATGCCAGGCGCATCGTCTATCAAGCCGCGGCGGGCGAAAAGGTCGAGATCAAGGGCTCGGAAGTGATGAAAAACTGGGTGAAGGTGCAGGACGATGTCTGGAAAGTGACTTTGCCTAACACATTCTTCGGCACCTTCAATCCCTACGCCGACCTCATCCACGGCGATTGGTTCGAGGACCGGGGCCGGCAGCACCATACCGGTGCGGTTTATCTCAATGGCGAGTGGCTCATCGAGGCCGCCAAACTCGACGCGGTGCTCAAACCCATCGGCGCAACGCCGTTGTGGTTCGGCCAGGTCGACAAGGACAACACCACGCTGTGGGCGCAGTTCAAGGGCGTGAACCCTAACGAACAACAGGTGGAAATCAACGTGCGGCGGACGGTTTTCTATCCGCAAAATCCGGGGGTGAATTATCTAACGGTGCGCGGTTTCACCCTGCGCGATGCGGCCACCCCGTGGGCCCCGCCCACCGCCGAGCAAATCGGCCTCATCGGCACCCATTGGAGCAAAGGTTGGATCATCGAGAACAACAGGATCAGCCACTCGGTTTGTTCCGGCATCTCCCTCGGCAAATACGGCGACGAGTGGGACAACAAGTCGGCCAACTCCGCCGAGGGCTACGTCAAGACCATCGAGCGCGCGCTCAAGAACGGTTGGAACAAGGAGACCATCGGCCACCACATTGTCCGCAACAACACCATCTCCGATTGCGAGCAAACGGGCATCGTCGGCAGTCTGGGTGCCATCTTCAGCAGCGTCACCGGCAACACCATCCATGACATCCACGTCCGGCAGTTGTTTGGCGGTTGCGAGATGGCGGGCATCAAGTTCCATGGCGCCATCGACGTGGAAATCAGCCACAACCACATCTACCGGACATGCCGCGGGCTGTGGCTTGACTGGATGGCCCAGGGCACCCGCGTCTCATGCAATCTCTTCCATGACAATGCCACCGAAACCGATCTAAGTAAAGAGGTGATATCCGGCGGCCAGCAGGACATGTTTGTCGAGGTGAATCACGGCCCGTTCCTGGTGGACAACAATCTATTTCTATCAGCCTACTCGGTGAACCTGCGCTCGCAAGGCGGGGCCTATGTTCACAACCTGTTTGCCGGGTCCATGAGGATTATTCCCTTCGACAGCCGCATGACGCCCATTCACAAGGCGCATTCCACCGAAGTCGCCAGCTTGCACAACAACCCGTGCGGCGATGACCGCTACTATCACAATGTGTTCGTGCAACGTGGCGACTTGAGCGCCTACGACGCGGCGAAAGTGCCGGTGGCGATGGAGGGCAATCTGTTTCTCAAAGGTGCCAAACCATCGAGGCATGAGGCCGCGCCGCTCATCATGCCCGACGTCGATCCCGCGCTCAAGCTGGTGGAGAAAGCCGATGGCCTCTATCTTGAAATGAAGGCCGACCCGGCCTGGAATGCCGGAGGTGAGCGCCAACCGGTGACCACGGAATTGTTGGGCGTGACCCATATTTCCGGTTGCACCTATGAAAATCCCGATGGCTCGCCGCTAAAAATTGCTAGGGATTATTCCGGCAAGCCGCGCATCGCGGCCACGCTTGCGGCCGGCCCTTTCGCCAGCCCCGCCACCGGGTTCATCAAGGTGTGGTGAGCCTGGCGGCGGTTTGTAACCACCATGCCCATCCGCTGTCTCCGCCGGCAATTTCGTTAGAACGCGTGGCCGGCAAGTCCGACTCTTCCGGTGCTGCCACCCATCCCGCCCGCGCTGTCACCAGCGCGCCAACGGGAGGAAAGATCTCGCGCAGCTCTTTGGCATGACGCTCATAGAGCGCCGCTCGCTACAGGGCCGGGCGTCTGGTGGTGGCATCTTCTTCGATCCATTGCCACAGGCGTTCCAAGCCGGTTTTGACGCGAGTCTTGGCGGCGTCCAAATCCCCGTCCGGGGCGGCCTTGCCAAAGAGATAGTACTTGATTTTCGGCTCGGTGCCGGAGGGGCGCACCGCGAACGAGCGGCCGTCGGCCAGTTCGACAAACAACATCTTCTCCTTGGGCAGCAGATCGCCTTCCTGATCGAACAAATCCTGCTTGGCAAAATCCCGCACCCGCGCGACCGCCATGCCATCCGCCACGGTCGGCGGTTGCTGCGCATAGGAATCCGCCAGCGCCTGGATATGCGCCGCGCCATCGGCGCCTTCCATCACCAGCGACCTGCCGGTTTCCAGATGATAGCCATACTCTTGATAGATAGAATCCATCAGGTCTGGCAGTGTCTTGCCCACGGACTTGGCGTAGGCCGCCACCTCCGCGAACATCAACGCCGCACCATTCGCATCCTTGTCGCGCACCCCGTCCGAGCCGAGATAGCCGTAGCTCTCCTCGCCGCCAAACACAAAAAACCGCGAATACTCCAGCCGCAACGCCCGCGTCGCCTCCTGACTCAGCGAGCGGTAGTCGCCCATCTTGTTTGCCGGGATTGCCTCCTCATATTTGCGCAGTTTTTGGGCGAGATATTTAAAGCCGGTTAGAGTGTCCACCATCCCCACGCCGAACCCGTCGGCGATGGCGCGTTGCAACTCGGTGGTCACGAAGGTTTTGACCACCACGGCGCGGCTGCGATTCGAATCGGTCAGCCAGCCGAGCTCGAACAGGGTCTTCAAGCGATACCATGCCAGCAGCGAGCCGATCTGATTGCCCGTCAGCAGCACCATGCGGCCTGCCCCATCCCGCGCCGCCACACCCATGCGGTCGGCATCCGGATCGGTGCCGATGACAATTTCCGCACCGGTGGCCTCCGCCTGATCGATGGCCAGCTTCAAGGCCGGGGCGTTTTCCGGGTTGGGCGACTCCACTGTCTGGAAGCGTCCGTCCAACACGTCCTGTGCCGCCACCGTTTGCACGTCGAAGCCGAGCTCGCGTAACATCGGCACGATGAGGTGGCCGCCCGTGCCATGCAGGTTGGTGAACACGATCCTGGCCCGCACCGTATCTAACAATTCAGGCCGCAGCAACAGCGTCTTGAGCAACGCCACATACCGCGCATCCATCTCATGGCCCAAGCGGGTGATGGTGCCCCGTGCCACCGCCGCCACCGGTTCATAAGCCTCGCTGGTGATCGCGTTGACCTCCGCGATGATGGCTGACGCGGCCGGTTCGACAATCTGCGCACCGTCATCGAAATACGCCTTGAAGCCATTGTCGTGCGGCGGATTGTGGCTGGCGGTTAGAACAGCCCCTGCGTCCGCCCGCAACTCGCGCAGTGCAAACGACAGTTCCGGGGTCGAGCGCGGCCCGTCGAACAGGCCCGCGTCGCAGCCGAGGTCCGTACACACCTTGGCGCAAAACTCGGCGAAATCCCGCGAGAAATGCCGCGTGTCATGGGCAAACACCAACAGCGGTTTGCGCCCGTCACCGACGTGGCGCCTGGCATGGGCAATCAAGCCACGCACCGCCCGGCTGACATTGAAATAGTTCATCGTGGCGGTGCCCACGCACGGCCACTCCGGCCGACCGTTGGGTCCGCCCGCGCCCTGTTCGGCGCGGGTCACCACGCGCCCGATCGTGCGTCCGCGCAACCCGCCGGTGCCAAAGGCCAGGGTCTTGAAAAACCGGTCATTGAGTTCATCCCATGCCCCGGCGTCGGCCAGTTCCTCAACGGCGAGGGCCGCCACCGGGCCACTCGCCCCATCTAACAATATATGGATATTCGCTTTGGCGGCGGCCAGCAGGTGGCCCTCAGCCACGGCGGAAGAAAGAAGATCGGAAAGGCGGCTCATTGCGGGCTGGATCATACGCCCATTTCCAGCCATGGCAATCCCGCCAGCACGCCATTTTGGCACTAGACATTTCTTCACGCCATTGTACCGATTGGGCTTGCATTCCGGTGTCAGCTGTGTATGGAGCATGCATGGCAACCAAGACCAACTCCATCGATCTGGACGCACCGCCCGACAATCCCTGGTCATGATTTGTGGATTGCAGCCTGTGTTATGCAACATGCCATGCCGTTGGTCACACGCAACCTGCACGAATTCTCGCGCATCCCGACCTTGCGCTTGGTAAGGTATTGAGGGGATCTAACGATAATCAGCGCATGCAGGATCCTCATGAAGCCGCCCTTGCGAAACGCGCGCCGTTGTTCACCGCGGACACTGCCGCGGAGACCAACGCATGGCGCCTGATTGATGGCGACGGCGATGGGTTGCCCGGCATCACGCTTGAGTCCTACGCGGGCAACTGGCTGCTGGCCACGGCCGGTGCCAGCGTTCCCGCCGCGCTGGCCACCTGGCTCCAGCACCAAGCCCGTCCCTGCTATTGGAAAAAGCTCGATCTCTATCAAAAGGAACCGCCGCGCCACCATAGCGGGCGGGAAGTGCCCGCGCCCTTTCTGATGAACGAAAACGGCTTGCAGTTTGAGATATCCTTTCAGGCCGGCTATTCCCAAGGGATTTTCCTCGACCAGCGCGATAACCGCGCCGAGGTCCGCCGGCTCATGCGCCCCGGCCTGCGCCTGCTCAACACGTTTGCCTACACCGGTGCCTTCTCGGTCGCCGCTGCCAGCGCCGGCGCGCAAACCACCACCCTCGACCTCTCCCAGCC
>Ga0194060_10003454_pt1 | contig 11155 bp, 4 predicted proteins | sample SepL225m_MetaG_FD_163427 | JGI IMG/M metagenome (GOLD analysis project Ga0194060, IMG submission 163427) | Anoxic zone freshwater microbial communities from boreal shield lake in IISD Experimental Lakes Area, Ontario, Canada - Sep2016-L222-5m | ecosystem: Environmental > Aquatic > Freshwater >... | reverse complement strand
GGTGGACAGCAAGGTCACGATGGACATCGACTATTTGTCCGCCATCGAGGAAGGCAAATACGTTATTGCGCAGGCCAACGCGGTGCTCGACAAAGACGGCAGGCTCACCGGTGAGCTGATCTCGGCGCGTGAAGCGGGCGAGTCCATTCTGGTCGGTGCCGAGCGCGTTCAGTACATGGACGTTTCGCCGGCGCAGATCGTGTCGGTGGCAGCCTCCCTGGTGCCTTTCCTGGAGCACGACGATGCCAACCGCGCTTTGATGGGCGCCAACATGCAGCGTCAGGCGGTGCCTATTTTGCGGCCGGAAAAAGCCTTTGTCGGCACCGGTATCGAACGCGTATCGGCAGTGGACTCCGGTACCGTGGTAGTTGCCACGCGCGGTGGTGTGGTTGATTATGTCGATGCGACCCGGGTTGTGATTCGCGTCAACGACGCTGAGGCACAGGCCGGTGAAGTGGGTGTGGACATTTACAACCTCATCAAATACCAGCGCTCTAACCAGAACACCAACATTCATCAGCGTCCCATCGTCAAGAAGGGCGACAAACTGGCCAAGGGCGATGTGATTGCCGACGGCGCATCGACCGACCTCGGCGAACTGGCTTTGGGCCAGAACATGCTGGTCGCGTTCATGCCCTGGAACGGCTATAACTTTGAAGATTCGATTTTGATCAGCGAGCGTGTGGTGGCCGAAGACCGCTACACCTCGATCCATATCGAAGAGTTGGTGGTGATGGCGCGCGACACCAAGCTGGGGTCCGAAGAGATCACCCGCGATATCCCCAATTTGAGCGAGCAACAGCTCAACCGTCTGGACGAGTCGGGCATCATCTATGTGGGTGCCGAAGTTCAACCCGGTGATACGCTGGTGGGCAAGGTGACACCGAAGGGTGAAACCACGCTGACGCCGGAAGAAAAGCTGCTGCGCGCCATCTTTGGCGAAAAAGCCAGCGACGTGAAAGATACTTCGTTGCGAGTCGATCAGGGTTCGCAGGGAACCGTCATTGATGTCCAGGTATTCACCCGCGAAGGCATTGTGCGCGACCGCCGGGCCCAGCAAATCATCGATGATGAACTGAAACGTTTCCGTCTTGATTTGAATGACCAACTGCGTATTGTGGAAGCCGATGCGTTTGACCGGATCGAGAAATTGTTGATCGGCAAGCCAGCCAACGGTGGTCCGCAAAAGCTCGTCAAAGGCAGCAAGATCGACAAGGCTTACTTGATCGCGGTGGAAAAATTCCATTGGTTCGATATTCGCCCGGCGGATGATGACATCGCCGCGCAACTGGAGAGCATCAAGAACTCGCTGGAGCAAACGCGCCACAGCTTCGATCTGGCGTTTGAAGAGAAGCGCAAGAAGTTGACGCAGGGCGATGAACTGCCGGCTGGCGTGTTGAAGATGGTCAAGGTCTATCTGGCCGTCAAACGTCGCTTGCAGCCAGGCGACAAGATGGCCGGACGTCACGGCAACAAGGGGGTGGTGTCTAAGATCGTCCCGGTCGAAGACATGCCTTATATGGCCGACGGCACGCCGTGTGACATTGTTCTCAACCCGCTGGGCGTGCCGTCACGGATGAACGTCGGGCAAGTGCTGGAAGTGCATTTGGGCTGGGCGGCAAAAGGCATTGGCCAGCGCATCGGTGACATGCTGCAGGCTGAAGCCAAACTGGCGGAACTGCGCAAATTCCTGGAGACGCTGTACAACGGCTCTGGTCGCAAGGAAGAAGTATCGAAACTGAGCGATGACGAAGTGCTTGAGATGGCAGGCAACCTGAGCGCCGGCGCCACGTTTGCCACGCCGGTGTTTGACGGTGCTTCAGAAGAAGATATTCGTGGCATGCTGAAGCTGGCTTACCCGGACGATATCGTCAAAGCCAAAGGGCTGACGGCGGCGCGCACGCAGGCCCATTTGTTCGACGGTCGAAGCGGCGACGCTTTCGAGCGTCCGACCACAGTCGGCTACATGCATGTGCTCAAGCTGCACCATTTGGTGGACGACAAAATGCACGCCCGCTCCACCGGTCCGTACAGTCTGGTGACGCAGCAGCCGCTGGGCGGCAAGGCGCAATTTGGCGGCCAGCGCTTCGGCGAAATGGAGGTCTGGGCGCTGGAAGCCTACGGTGCCGCCTACACATTGCAGGAAATGCTCACCGTCAAATCTGATGACGTTCAAGGGCGTACCAAGGTGTACGAGAGCATTGTCAAAGGGGAGCACTCGATCGACGCCGGTATGCCGGAATCGTTCAATGTGCTGGTCAAGGAAATTCGATCGCTCGGTATCGATATCGAGTTGGAACGCGGCTAAACACGGACAAGAAAAGGATTCAACATGAAATCATTACTCGACCTGTTCAAGCAGTTCACCCCGGATGAGCACTTCAGTGCCATCAAGATTGGCATGGCCTCTCCCGAGAAGATCCGGTCCTGGTCCTTCGGTGAAGTTAAAAAGCCGGAAACCATCAACTACCGCACCTTCAAACCTGAGCGGGATGGTCTGTTTTGCGCCAAGATTTTCGGCCCTATCAAGGACTACGAATGCCTGTGCGGCAAGTACAAGCGGCTCAAGCACCGTGGCGTAATCTGCGAGAAATGCGGCGTTGAAGTGACGCAGACCAAGGTGCGCCGCGAGCGCATGGGTCACATTGATCTGGCGGCGCCTTGTGCTCACATCTGGTTCCTGAAGTCACTGCCGTCACGCCTGGGCCTGGTGCTCGACATGACCTTGCGCGACATTGAACGCGTGTTGTACTTTGAAGCTTACGTCGTCACCGACCCCGGCATGACCCCGCTGAAGAAATTCAGCATCATGTCGGAAGACGACTTCGATGCCAAGTTCAAGGAATACGGCGACGAGTTTCAGGCCAAGATGGGCGCAGAGGGCATCAAGGATCTGCTGCAAAGCATTGACATCGAAGGCTCGATTGAAAAGCTGCGCAACGATCCGACTGGCTCGGAACTGAAAATCAAGAAAAATACCAAGCGCCTCAAGCTGCTTGAAGCGTTCAAAAAATCGGGCATCAAGCCCGAGTGGATGGTGCTGGAAGTGTTGCCGGTGTTACCGCCGGATTTGCGTCCGCTGGTGCCACTGGACGGTGGTCGTTTTGCCACTTCGGATTTGAACGACTTGTATCGTCGCGTGATCAACCGCAACAGTCGGCTGCGTCGTCTGCTGGAACTCAAAGCGCCCGAGATCATTGCGCGCAATGAAAAGCGCATGCTGCAGGAAGCGGTCGACTCTTTGCTGGACAACGGTCGCCGCGGCAAGGCCATGACTGGCGCCAACAAGCGCGCGCTCAAGTCTCTGGCCGACATGATCAAGGGCAAGAGCGGTCGTTTCCGCCAGAACTTGCTTGGCAAGCGGGTTGACTATTCAGGTCGCTCGGTGATTGTGGTGGGTCCGACGCTCAAACTTCATCAGTGCGGTTTGCCGAAGTTGATGGCGCTCGAGTTGTTCAAGCCTTTCATTTTCGCTCGCCTGGAAGCGATGGGCATTGCCACCACCATCAAGGCCGCCAAGAAGGAAGTTGAATCCGGTACGCCGGTGGTGTGGGACATTCTGGAAGAGGTGATCAAAGAGCACCCCGTGATGCTGAATCGCGCACCCACCTTGCACCGTCTGGGCATCCAGGCCTTCGAGCCGATCCTGATTGAAGGCAAGGCCATTCAGCTGCACCCGCTGGTTTGCGCCGCCTTCAACGCCGACTTTGACGGTGACCAGATGGCGGTTCACGTGCCGCTGTCGGTGGAAGCACAAGTGGAATGCCGCACCTTGATGCTGGCGTCCAACAATGTGCTGTTCCCGTCCAACGGCGAACCGTCGATTGTGCCGTCGCAAGACGTGGTGCTGGGTTTGTATTACACGACCCGGGATCGCATCAATGGCAAGGGCGAAGGTCTGATTTTCTCAGACACGGGTGAAGTACAGCGCGCCTTTGACGCCGGCGAGGTGGAGTTGACTGCCCGCATCAATGTACGCTTGACCGAGTACACCAAGGACAAAGAAACCGGTGAATTGCTGCCGTCGACCAAACTGTGGGAAACCACCGCTGGTCGCGCCCTGCTGTCGGAAATTTTGCCCAAAGGACTGCCTTTTGCAAATATCAACAAGGCGCTGAAGAAGAAGGAGATTTCAAAGCTGATCAATGTCTCGTTCCGCAAGTGCGGCCTCAAGGAGACCGTGGTATTTGCCGACAAATTGCTGCAATATGGTTTCCGTCTGGCGACCAAGGCCGGCATCTCGATTTGCATTGACGACATGCTGGTGCCCTCTGAAAAGCCGGCCATCATCGAACGCGCCGAAAAAGAGGTCAAGGAAATCGCGCAGCAATACACGTCAGGACTCGTGACTTCAGGTGAGCGCTACAACAAGGTGGTGGACATCTGGGGCAAAGCCGGCGACGAGGTCTCCAAAGTGATGATGGCACAGTTGTCCCGGGAAATGGTCACGGACCGCCATGGCAAGCAAGTGCAGCAAGAGTCATTCAACTCGATCTACATGATGGCGGATTCCGGTGCCCGTGGTTCGGCCGCCCAGATTCGTCAGGTGGCCGGTATGCGGGGTCTGATGGCCAAGCCGGACGGCTCCATCATCGAGACGCCGATCACCGCCAACTTCCGCGAAGGGCTGAACGTGCTGGAGTACTTCATCTCGACGCACGGTGCCCGAAAAGGTCTTGCAGATACGGCGTTGAAAACCGCCAACTCGGGTTACCTGACACGTCGCCTGGTGGACGTGACGCAAGACCTGGTGGTCACTGAGCAGGACTGTGGCACCCACGGTGGATATTTGATGCGCGCTATTGTTGAAGGCGGTGAAGTCATCGAGTCGTTGCGTGACCGCATTTTGGGACGCACCGCCGCCGATGATGTGGTGCATCCGGAGAACCGATCCGTGCTGGCCCCGGCCGGAACCATGCTCGACGAAGACCTGATTGAAGAGTTGGAAATCGCCGGTGTCGATGAAGTCAAAGTGCGAACCGCTTTAACTTGTGAAACCCGTTTTGGTATTTGTGCCAAATGCTACGGTCGCGACCTGGGCCGGGGCGGTCTGGTAAACGGTGGTGAAGCGGTTGGCGTGATTGCAGCGCAGTCGATTGGTGAACCGGGTACCCAGTTGACCATGCGTACCTTCCACATTGGTGGCGCCGCATCGCGTGCGGCAATAGCGTCCAGCGTGGACGCCAAATCGAACGGCAGTATCGGCTTCAACGCCACCATGCGCTATGTGACAAACGGCAAAAAGGAGTTGGTGGTGATTTCCCGTTCCGGTGAAATCGTCATTCACGACGAGCATGGCCGTGAGCGCGAACGTCACAAGGTGCCGTACGGCGCCGTGCTGGCGGTGAAGGCGGACCAGAGCATCAAGTCTGGCACGATACTCGCCAATTGGGATCCGCTGACGCGCCCCATCATCACCGAGTTTGCCGGCAAAGCCCGCTTCGAAAATGTCGAAGAAGGTCTGACCGTGGCCAGGCAGGTGGACGAGGTGACGGGCCTGTCGACCATGGTCGTCATCGATCCGAAACGCCGCGGTGCTGCCAAAGTGGTCCGTCCGCAAGTCAAGTTGATTGACGCGTCCGGCAATGAGGTCAAAATTCCGGGCACCGACCACTCGGTGACCATTGGTTTCCCGGTTGGTGCATTGGTTCAGGTGCGTGACGGTCAGGATGTGGGTCCGGGCGAGGTGCTGGCACGGATCCCGATCGAAGGCCAGAAGACGCGCGACATTACCGGCGGGTTGCCGCGTGTTGCCGAATTGTTCGAAGCCCGTTCACCCAAAGACAAGGGCGTACTGGCTGAAATGACGGGCACCGTGTCATTCGGCAAAGAGACCAAAGGCAAGATCCGCTTGCAGATTACCGATCCTGATGGCGCCGTCTGGGAAGAGCTCGTCCCCAAGGAGAAGAGCATCATCGTGCACGAGGGCCAGGTCGTCAACAAGGGCGAAAGCGTGGTTGACGGTCCGGCGGACCCGCAGGATATTTTGCGACTGTTGGGGTCGGAAGAACTGGCGCGTTATATTGTTGACGAAGTGCAGGACGTTTACCGCTTGCAGGGTGTGAAGATCAACGACAAGCACATTGAGGTGATTGTTCGCCAGATGTTACGCCGCGTCGTCGTTGAAAGTGCCGGTGATTCGAACTACATCAACGGCGAGCAAGTAGAGCGCTCCGAGATGCTCAATACCAATGATGCTTTGCGGGCAGAAGGCAAGATTCCGGCAACATTTACCAATTTGCTGCTGGGCATTACCAAGGCATCGTTGTCTACCGACAGCTTCATCAGTGCCGCATCGTTCCAGGAAACAACGCGTGTTCTCACAGAAGCTGCCATCATGGGCAAGCGCGACGAATTGCGTGGCTTGAAAGAAAACGTCATCGTCGGGCGCTTGATTCCTGCCGGTACCGGAATGGCTTACCATGAAGCCCGTAAAGTCCGTGAAAACATGGACGACGTCGAGCGCCGGGCCATTGCCGAAGCCGAAGCTGCCGAGCTGGCTGGTGAAGTTGATGCAGCACAAGCCAGTGAAGGAGTTGTGTCCGAGTAACATTCGACCGGCTTTTTGATCGGACGCCCCAAGTTCTCGGCACGAGGGCTTGAGGCGTTTTTCTTTTTTGTGAATTGGATGATCTGTAGTTGAGCGGATCGCAAGATTGAAGGAAATGAACGCGTCCGTCTCGCTCTGGTTTGTCTTCGCGCTATTGTTGTTCTGGGCCATGGGGGCCTACAACCGGCTGGTGCGTTTGCGTTCGCGGGGCATTGCCGCTTTCGCAAATCTGGAAACTTTTTTCAATCAATACATAGTGATGGCGAAAACAAAAGTTCCCCAGTGGTATGCAGCCGCTGCGCCGGGCACTGGACACCCAGATAACGATGCTTCGGTCGCCGCCTGGGCGGCCCTCGCGGCGGCCGCTGAGCAGTTGAATGCCTCGCTCAAGGTGGCTCACACCCGGCCTCTGAACGGGCCGACCATGAGCGCCTTGAGAACAGCTTTCGAGACCCTGTGTTTGTCCTGGTTGCGTCTGCGCGACCTGCCGGCCGATCTGGCGGGTGCTGCCGTCCCTGACACTTTGCAATCCCAGTGGGAGATGGTCGCAGTTCAGGTAGAAATGGCCCGCACCGACTTCAACCGAACCGTGACAAATTACAACCAGGCCATCAGTCAGTTCCCCGCCCTGTTGCTGGCCCGGGTATTTGGTCTTCAGCCGGCGCAGCCCATATAGACCGGATGATGAACAGCAATGAACAAGCTGTCCCCCTGTGGCGTCAGTTGCAGGCGGCGGCGGCAGTCTTGCTGGCGATCCGCTCTGGTGTGTCTGGAACCGCAGCGCTGGCCACTATTGCGACCGATTTGCGGCCAGGCGTACAGGCGCTAGTCTTTCATGTGCTGCGCTCACTGGGGCGGGCAGAAGCCTTGCGACGCTTGCTTGCCAACCGAGCGCCACCACCACCAGCAGACGCTCTTTTGTGCACTGCGCTGGCGCTCACATGGCATGTGCAGGACGCGCCGTATGAGGTGTTTACGCTGGTCAACCAAGCGGTGGAAGCGGCCAAGAGAAATTCCACTACCCAGCCCCAGGCCAGTTTTATCAACGCCTGTTTGCGTCGATTCCTGCGTGAACGAGATACCTTGGTAGCGAACACCGACAGCAATCCGGTAGCGCTGTGGAATCATCCAAAATGGTGGATTGATCGACTTCAAAGAGAATGGCCCAATCACTGGCAGGCCATTCTTGCTGCCAACAACGTTCAGGCCCCGATGACGCTGCGAGTGAACCTGAGGCGCTCGACGGTTGAATCCTTTTTGCAGCTGCTTGAAGGGGCCGGACTGAACGCAAAGGCAGCCGGCAAATGGGGAGTCACTCTGGAGCAGTCCAAACCGGTGGCGCAGATCCCTGGCTTTTCCGACGGGGTTGTTTCGGTACAGGATTGCGCCGCACAGCTTGCGGCGCCATTGCTACTGTCCGGCTTGGCGGCAGCGGGTCCGTTGCACGTGCTGGACGCCTGCGCCGCTCCGGGTGGCAAAACCGCGCATCTACTGGAGATGGCCGATTGCAGGGTCACAGCGCTCGATGTTGACCCTACGCGATGCGAGCGAATTCGGCAAACCATGCAACGACTGAGTCTGCATGCCAAAGTTCTAGTTGCTGACGCGACCGACACTTCTGCCTGGTGGGATGGTCAATCATTTGACGCCATTTTGCTGGACGCACCTTGCTCCGCTTCCGGCATCGTGCGACGTCATCCTGACATACGCTGGTTGCGTCGGGAGTCAGACATTACGCAACTCGCTGCCGAGCAAGCTGCACTGCTCAAGGCTTTGTGGCCCTTGCTCGCCCCGGATGGACGACTCCTGTACTGCACCTGTTCTGTTTTCCGGGCGGAAGGGGAGAATCAGATACAAACGTTTCTTGCACACAACACCGATGCCTGTTTGCTGCCTTCGCCCGGGCATTTGTTACCGCTGAACCGGTCAAATGGCAACACAGTCCCGGACAATCTCGCTTGTGACCATGACGGCTTTTATTACGCATTGCTGGAAAAGCGCCCGGCTTGACCTGTTCGGGATCATGGCCTGTGTCTGTCTGGCGTGGGGTCACCCCGGGCAGGTCCGCGCCGAGTCCGCAGCGACGGAGATTTCCCTTGTAAAGTTTGAGCGTACGGCAGATGCCATATTGCTGACGGCAAGCGTCAAATTTGAGCTGTCGGCGGTGGTCGAGGAGGCGCTGCTCAAAGGTGTTCCGATGTTTTTCGTGGCCGAAGCCGACGTGGTTCGTCTGCGCTGGTACTGGACCAATAAAAAAGTGGTGAGCGCCGAGCGCCACATGCGCTTGGCCTATCAGCCATTGACCCGCCGCTGGCGGCTCAATGTCGCCTCGGGTCTGATTACCAATGCCGGGCTGGGCATGGCACTGAATCAAAATTTTGAGCAACTGTCCGATGCGTTGGCGGCAGTGCAACGCTTGTCACGCTGGAAAATCGCCGACGCCTCGGAACTGGACCTCGAACAAAACCATCTGGTCGAATTCCGTTTTCGCCTCGACCTGTCGCAGCTACCGCGCCCATTTCAGATTGGCACATTGGGACAGGCCGACTGGAATATTTCGGCTTTCTACAGCCAACCCCTGATTCTGGAAAGCGTCAAGTGACCGACATCGGCAAGGCACCTGTGTCGAGTCGCTATTACCTGCGCAAGTCGCGCGCCATGCGCTGGACGGTTGGCATCGGTCTGGCCGCCATGGTGGCAGTCGGACTGGTGTTGCTGTTCCTCCTGACGCAGGCCACCACCAACCGCGAAATGTACGAGCGAAATTACGCACGACTCTTTGCACTTAATGTGGTCGTTGCCGGCTTGCTGTTGATCATCATTTTGTGGATCGCCTACCGCCTTGTATCGCGGCTGCGTCAGGGAAAATTTGGCAGTCGTTTGCTGGTTAAGCTGGCCGCCATTTTTGCGCTGGCCGGGTTTGCGCCGGGCGTGCTGATCTATGTGATTTCTTACCAGTTCGTGTCGCGTTCCATCGAAAGCTGGTTCGACGTCAAGGTTGAAGGCGCACTTGATGCCGGTCTGAATCTGGGTCGCGTCACACTGGAAACCCTGTCCAGCGATTTGGCCAGCAAGGCGCGAGCCTCGGCATCGCAACTGGCAGACACCAAGGAGTTCAATGCTGCCCTGCCGCTGGAGCGGGCGCGCGAGCAGCTAGGCGCCAGTGACCTGCTGTTGTGGAGCGCGTCGGGGCAACTGATTGCTGCGGCCGGTCAATCGCGCTACCAGCTCAATCCGGAGCGACCCACGCCACAACAGTTTCGCAACGCTCGAGGGCAGCGTGCGATCACCTGGATCGAGGGATTGGATGACGCCATACCAGGCGTTGCCGGTAACGCCCGCATTCTGGCACTGGTGCTGGTACCCAGCGCAAGCTTGGCGGTGTTGAGTGAGCCGCGTTTTCTGATGGTGTCACAGACATTGCCACCCACGCTGGTGGCCAATGCGCTGGCTGTGACCGAGGCCAACCGGGAGTACCAGGAGCGGGCGTTGGCACGCGAGGGCCTGCGCCGCATGTACATCGGAACCTTGACGCTGAGCCTTTTTTTGGCGGTGTTTGGTGCGGTACTGCTGGCGGTACTGCTGGGCAATCAGATTGCACGTCCATTGTTGTTGCTGGCCGATGGCGTGCGGCAGGTGGCGGCCGGAGATTTGACCCCGAAAGCGTCGTTGCAGGGTCGTGATGAACTGGATGGTTTGACCCGGTCATTTGCCGAGATGACACAACAACTGGCAGAGGCCCGGCAGGCGGTTCAGGCCAGCATGGAGCAGGTCAACGCCGCGCGCGGCAACCTGCAGACCATTCTGGACAATCTGACGGCGGGAGTCATGGTGCTGGACGCCCGAGGCGTCATCCAGTCCTCCAATCCGGGCGCCACACGCATTCTTCGGGTGCCCCTGGCCAACTACGAGGGGCAACCCCTGGCGGCGATTGAAGGCCTGCAAACGTTTGGAGAAAATGTTCAGTCCCGCTTTGATTCTTTTTTGGCCACCCGCAGCGAACACGGTCTGGATCACTGGCAGCAATCGTTCGAGCTTGGAAATGCCAGCGCCACGTCAACCGGCCGGCAAGCTGATGACGCTCTCGTTTTGGTCGCGCGAGGTGCTGAGTTGCCCGGACTTAAGAGGCTTTTGGTGTTTGATGACATTTCTGAAATTGTGTCTGCACAACGTTCCCAGGCCTGGGGGGAAGTCGCCAGACGATTGGCGCACGAGATCAAGAATCCACTGACCCCGATCCAGCTTTCAGCCGAACGACTGGAGATGAAGCTGACCGGCAAAGTCGCCCCGCCCGAGCAGGCATTGCTCACCAAGTCGGTCAAAACCATCGTTGATCAAGTCGATGCCATGAAGCGTCTGGTGAATGAATTTCGGGACTATGCGCGGTTACCGGCAGCAGTATTGCGACCGCTTGATTTGAACGCGCTGGTGTCTGAAGTATTGCAGCTGTACGCCAGCGAAACGTCGCAAGTGCCGGTGCACATGGAGCTTGATACACGCATTCCGAGAGTGATAGGCGACACCCAGCAACTGCGCCAAGTGTTGCACAACCTGCTGCAAAACGCGCAGGATGCCACAGAAACTGTCGATCACAGCAGCACGACA
>Ga0194060_10003453_pt1 | contig 11156 bp, 9 predicted proteins | sample SepL225m_MetaG_FD_163427 | JGI IMG/M metagenome (GOLD analysis project Ga0194060, IMG submission 163427) | Anoxic zone freshwater microbial communities from boreal shield lake in IISD Experimental Lakes Area, Ontario, Canada - Sep2016-L222-5m | ecosystem: Environmental > Aquatic > Freshwater >... | reverse complement strand
GATGGCGGCGCGCGTGCACCTTCACGCCGACCGGATCGCGGAGAGCCGCACGGCGATCGCGGCGGCGCTGGCCGGGAGCCCCAAGTCCCTCGAGGCGCACGTCGTGCTGGGCGACCTGGATCGAACGCAGGGCGACGCAACCGGGGCGCGCGACGCGTATCGAGCCGCCCTCGCACTGAACCCAAACGATGCGCGGGCGTGGTACGGATTGGGCGTCGTGAACAATGAACGGGAAGACGCACGCCGCGGGCGCAGCGATCTCCTTCGCGCTTCGTCTCTCAACCCGAGCGGGCCGGGTTATGTCGGCGAACTCGGCACGCTCGAAACGTTCGCGAACAACTTCGCTGCCGCCACCACACACTACGAGCGAGCGCTGTCGACGAACCCGGACGACTACGTGGCGCTCACCGGCCGGGCGCAGCTCGAGTTGAAGCGGGGGCAGGCTCAGCGCGCGCTCGATCTGCTGCTGCGGGCCAGCCTGCTCGAGCCGCGCTATGCGCGGGCCCACCTCTACATGGCGGTCGCCTACTACCGGCTCGGCCGCATCAACCGGGCGCTCGAGGAATTGACGCGCGCGAGCGCCCTCGATCCCAGGGATCCCTTCCCGTACATCCTGGAGAACATCATCGACGGCGACATCTTCGAGCCGGGCAAAGCCGTCGACGCCGGGCGCACCGCCGTCACGCTGATGCCGTACCTGAAGTCGCTCAATCAGATCGCCAACAACCAGAAGGGCACGGCCAATCTTGGCAGCGCGTTCGCGTCCTTCGGCATGGAGGAATGGGCCCAGTCACTCGCGCAGGAGTCCTACTATCCTTACTGGGCCGGCAGCCACCTGTTCCTCGGCGATCGCTATCCCGGTTTGTTCGACAAGAACTCGGAGTACTTCCAGGGCGTGCTGGCCGATCCCACCGTCTTCGGCGCGAGCAATCGGTACCAGAGCCTGATGCCCAAGCCTGGCAACTACCTGAGCGCCGGGACCCGCGCCGGCGTCAGCCGCGACATCGGCGTCACCCAGCCGTACGTCACGGCCAATGGCTTCGCGTACCTGCCGCGACCGACCTCGTATTTCCTCGAGGCCGAGAACAGCAAACTGTTTCCGCGTGACACCGTCTACGACGGCCACATCAACTCGTTCACCGGCGCGACTGGGACGAGCCTGACGCCGGAACTGGGCATCTTCGGGTGGGCCAGCTACGAAGACATCGACACGATCGTCGGCGAGGCCGATCCCGGCGCGAAGCCCCCGCATATCCGATCGATCACGCGAAAGCTCGACGTGGGCGCGAGCTACCGGCTTTCCCCCATGTCCATGATCCTGGCCAAATGGGGTACCGAGACGATCGGGACCAGCCTGGCCCTGCATTCGGGCGAGACGTCCGGAATCACGGGCCTCGATTTCTCCACCCGTGGCGCGAGTCATGAGTTGCAGCTCCGGCACACGCTGACCGCCGGGCGCCACGAGGCGAGCTGGGGCATCGAAACGGGCGACCGGGACAAGGCCGAACACCTGATTCTCAGCGGCGGGCCGACCGGCGAGCCCACCGTCAGGCTTGGTGTGCTTCAACCGGTCGCCAACACGTCACGGACCGTCTATGGCGCCGATCGCGTCAGCGTGGGCACCCACCTGCTGCTCGATGGGGGACTGTTCGTGCAGCGCTACAGCAAGCACGTGACGACCACCTACGACGAGGGGTGGGGGCTCGACCCGTCGGTCCTCCCCGAGGCCTCGGTCGTGACGCGCGTCGCTCCGAGAGCCGGGCTCGTCTACCGCTTCGGGGCGAATCAGCCGCTGGTGCGCGTCGCCTACCAGCGCTGGGTACGGCCCGCGTCAGAGAGCACCCTCGGGCCCGTGGCCACAGCCGGCCTGCCCCTCGACGATCAGGTGGTGGCGCTCGGCGGGATGCTCGATCGTGTGCGGGCACAAGTGGAGTGGGCCTTGTCGCCGCGCACGTTCGCGACCGCATTCGGCGATTGGAAACAGATCACGAACCTCGGGCTCACCGACGGCATCCAGCAGGCACCCAGCACCGCGAACTTGAAGCGCATCCGCAACGCCGTCAATGTCAACCTGGCGAACGACGACCTGCTGGAGGACATCCCGACCTTCGAGAGCGGCGAGGCCACAGGCGGCGGATTCAGCGTCAACCAGTTGCTCACCCAGCGGGTCTCGGTCTACGGGCGCTACAGCTTCGTGCACTCGGGGAACACGAGCGAGGCGGCGCGCGGCAATTTCATCCCCTACCTGCCGCGGCATCTGGCGGTGCTTGGGTCGACGTGGATTGGCCCGCGTCGCTTCAATCTGAATGCCCGGGCGGTGTATCGAAGCGCGCGGTTCACGGACGAAGAGAACGAGACGCGCCTGGCGCCAGAATGGAGCGGCACGATCCAGGGTTACTGGGAGCTTCCGAGCAAGCATTGGTCGATCGGTGCCGGCATCGAGGATCTTGGCTCGAATGGCAATGCGGCGTCGTACTGGTTTGAGCTCAAGCTTCGATACTGATGAACGCGCTCCTGCGTGGCAAACCATCGCGGCCCGTCCTCATCGCGGGCTCGGTCTGGATCGTGCTGGCGCTGGCGGCGAGCACCAGCGGTTGGCGGCTGTGGGAGCTGAAGGGCTTCGACCTCTGGTCGCGCCTCGGCGCCCGCCCGCCGGTTGACGCGGGCATCACGATCGTCGGCATCGACGAGCCGTCCTTCGCCGAACTGCAGCTGCAGTGGCCCTGGCCGCGCAGCCTGCATGCGCGGCTCATCGACCAACTCCAGCGCGCAGGCGCCGCCGTCATCGCCTTCGACGTCGTCTTTGCCGAGGCCTCGAACCCCGCCGAGGACGCCGCGCTCGCCGAGGCGATCGCGCGGTCCGGCCACGTCGTCCTGGCCAGCGACCTGGCCACGCAGGAAACCACGTACGCGCAGCAGGTGATGCAGATCGAGCCCCTGCTTGCCTTCCGCCAGGCGGGCGCGCTTCAGGGGCTCGCAGCCGTCAGCCTGGATGGCGACATGGTGCTCCGGCGCGTGCCGCGGGCGCCCGAGGCGTTCTGGCGCGCTATCCTGCGGCAGGATCCGCGCGCCGACCGACGCGCCCTCGCCGACCGGCCGGTGGACGATCGAGCTCTCATCCGGTACGCAGGGCCGGACCATGCGTTTCCCTACGTGTCCTACTACCAGGCGCTCGACCCGGACACGTTCCTCCGACCCGGCTCGTTGAAGGGTCGTGTCGTCCTCGTCGGCCGCGATGTCAAGACGTCGCCCGAGCTCGGTGCCGCCCAAGCCGATCTCTTCGGCACGCCGTTCTCGGCCGTGACCGGCCTGCTGACCCCGGGCGTCGAGGTTCACGCGAACATCCTCGAGACCATGGCCACCGGCCGCGCGATTCAGGAGGTGGGCCGTCTGGCCGCCCTCTCGCTCCTCGCGCTCGTCGTGGCGATGGCGGCGTGGACGATGCGCCACTGGCGGCCCATCGCCAGCGCGGCGCTCGGGCTCGCGCTCGCGCTCGTCTGGCTGGCCGCGACGTGGTGGCTCTTCGACCGCTGGGATCGCTGGGTGCCTGCGCTTGCCCCGCTTTCGGGCATCGCGTTCGTCTACGTCGCGCAAGGCGGGGTCGCGTTCCTCGAGGAGCAGACGCGGCGCCGCCAGATCAAGCTGGCGTTCGGCTACTACGTCTCGCCGGCGGTCGTCGAGGAAATGGTGGCCCACCCCGAGCGGCTTGTCCTTGGCGGCGAGCGCCGGGTGCTGACGACGATGTTTGCCGATATCGCCGGGTTCACGTCGCTCGCCGAAACGATCACGGCCGAGGAGACGGCGCACATCCTGAACGAACTCCTCACGGCGATGACCGACATCGTGCTCCGGTACGGCGGCACCGTGGACAAGTTTCTCGGCGACGCGATCATGGCGTTCTGGAACGCGCCGCTCGACGATCCCGAGCACGCGCTTCACGCCTGCCAGGCGGCCGTGGACATGCAGGCGGATCTGCAAAGGCGCCGGGACGAGGCCGCCGCCCGTCACCAGGTCGGGTTGCGGATGCGGATCGGCATCACGTCCGGGTCGGCCGTGGTCGGCAACATCGGGTCCGCCACGCGGTTCGACTACTCGGCAATTGGCGACAGCGTGAACCTGGCCTCCAGGCTGGAGGGCGTGAACAAACTGTACGGCACCGCAACCCTCCTCACCGAGGCAACCGCCGTTGAGATGAACGGCCGGCTCCCACTGCGGCGCATCGACCGCGTGCGAGTGAAGGGCAAGGCGCAACCGGTCGAGCTCTTCACGCTGGACGCCGACCCGGCCATCGTCCCGCTCAACGAGCAGGCGATCGACGCCTACCGGCGCCAGGAGTGGGACAGCGCCGCGGCGTCGTGGCGGGCCGTGCTCGCGGTCGTGCCGGATGACCCGGTGGCGCTCGTGTACCTGGAGCGGATCGAGACCTACCGCCTGTCGCCGCCCGGCGACGGCTGGGACGGATCGATCGCGCTCGAGAAAATGTGACCGCGCGCGGCGCCCCTGCCCTGATCTGGCCCCAGCGGGGCCGAAGTGTCCGGTTCGGCAGACCGAACGTGCTCTCGGGCAAATCGGGACGCTGCGGTCGCTATCGGCCTGTGTTGGCCCGGGGCCGCCCGCCCTTGCGCCCGTTGGCCCGAGACGACGCGGCCTTCGCACGGCTGGTGCCTCGCCCAAGAAGCGCCCCGACGCCCACGTATCGCAGCGACGCGGGGCGTGTCGCATACACGTCCCGGCGCAGCACCGCCACGTCGGCGTTGACGTGCGGTTCACGGCCGAGCACTCGCAGTGCGTCGAGATGCGCCGCCAGCGCGCGGCGAATCGCCCGCTTGGCCACGGCGGCCGTGTCCGCCGAGGCGTACACCCCGGGCAGACCCGCGACCCACGCGCTGAACGCGCCGTTGCTCTCCTGCTCGACGATGATGGGGAAGTACTGCGTCATAGACCCGCTTCCTTGAGAATGCGCCGCGCGAGGCCGGTGCCAACCTCTTTCTTGGTGTGCACCGCAACGGTGATCACTCGCCCACTCGCGGGGTGAACGAACTGGCGATGACTGCCTTTCCCGTGGCGCTGCTCCACGAACCCGGCGGCCCTCAGCCGTCGCACCAGTTCACCCCACGTCACGGGGCCAGCATAACCTATCGGTAGCTTCTTAAGCTAGGCGCTCCGAGCCGCGCTGCGGGATTTATCGCGCGGCCACGATCTTCTCTATGAGTCTGGCGTCGTCGGGCAGCAGCCCCGCCCGCGGCAGGCGCGGCGTCAGCTCGCGCCAGCCTGGCTCGAGCTCGAACGCCCTCGCAAAGAGCGGCAGCGACTCGTCGACCCGTTTCATGTTCACGAGCGCGACGGCGTGCCAGAACGTCATCTCGGCGATGCGGCTCTCTGGGATGCCGGGGGTCGTCTGCGCGATCTTCTCGGCTGCGCTGTATTCGCGCAGCGCTCCCTCGTGGTCCTTGTTCTCCACAGCGAGGTCGCCGGCGTTCATGTGGTTGTAGGCGCGCTGCAGCGCGACCAGCCGGCGCAGTTCGGCGAGGGGCTGAGGGTTGTCGTCCACGCGAAGATCGAACTGCCTGTCCTGCCATGGCCGTCCCGTCGATGTCGCGTTCACCACGATCAGCGCGGCCGACTGCTTTCCGCGGATGTCGCCGCCCGCCGACTGCGCCGCGTCGAGCGCGGCGAGCATGCGGTCGGCGAGGTCGCCTTTCGTGTCCGCATAGGCCTTCGCCATCGCCGGCCAGACCCTGTCGTTGCTCATCAGGTTGGCCTGGACGGCGAAGTCGCTGCCGATGCTGATGGTGCCGCCAACCGATCCGCAGCGAACCTCGCTGCTCCCGGTCGCTTGCCCCGCGATGCCTCCCGCGGCGGTGATGTCGCGATTGCCGGTGAAGGTGGCCACCTTGCCGGTTGCATCGATCACGCCAACCTGGCGCACCTCGCACGACGCGTCGCCGGCGAGGAGCGCTCGCAGTGTCTCCGGCGCGCTCTTCCCGGCGCGCAGCATATCGAGTCCGAGTTTGCCGTAAGACGGATCGACGAAGCTCTGCGTCGCGACCGCGCCCACGCCCGCCTCGGCCCATGGCACGATCTGGCCGACCGCGAACCAGTGCGATTGCACGGCGACGCCGACCTGGCCGGTCGCCGGATCGCGTGCCACGATCGAGAACGTGTTCACGGGGCGAAGCTGCGCAATCGCTGGCTGCGCGAGGAGAAGAAGAATCAGCACGCTCTTCATGGTGTGCGATTGTAGACCGGTCTCGGTCCTGGGTCGCCGGCGAGACGATGGGGCGCCGGGCACGAACCCCCGCCAGGAGCCGTTGTCGCCGGGCTTCCGCCTGGGCGCGATGGCATTGAAGATGCACTCGAAGTTCTCGTCGCGGTCGGTGTAGGTGATGTTGAAGGTCGGCACGTGCAGGCGCTTCATCGAGGCCGTGAAGGCCGCGGCGTCTGCATGAGGGCCGGCGATGCGCCCCGGCCGATAGGCGGAAGGCGCACGCACTCGACCCGCGGTATGATGCCGGCGCTCACGAAACAGCGCACGAAGAAAGGAGCCCGATATGACTGGCAATTGAACGCTGCGAGGCGTGTGTGCCGCGGTCGTCGCGAGCACCTCGAGCTGCACCTGAACAACGAGAAGCGTTGCCAACAAGGGCAACCCGAGCGAGGCGCGCGACTACTCCGCGAAGATGCCGGCCTTCTTCCAGATCTCGAGGCAGAGCAGGCGCTCGACATCCTGCGGAGTACAGCGACCGTTTTGCCCGATCGCGTGAAGACGTATTCGTTCAGAGGTTCAGGCGGGGGCTACGCCAGGCTGTTCGACGACACCCAGGAGGCGCTCAGCTGGGACAACATCCTGTGGATCAACCGGACGGTTTCGGTACCCTGACATGACGCAGGTATTCTTTGACGCCACGACCGGCTTCCCGGATATCGTCTGGACCAGGCTGGCTTTCAGATGTCCACTGAGGGCGAAAGCAAACTGGAAGGCTGCCGCGAGTAGGCGGTCATGCCGAGGTGATGGCGCTCTGGTTCAGCCCGCACGAACGGAGGACAGAACATGACACTGCGGCTCGTCGTCTTTGCGGTATTCGTTCTGGTGATGGGGGTCATGCTGTTCGAGATGCTGCGCGCGCCCGCGGGGATGGAGCGGGAGCATCGCATCGAGCAGCGCAGGATCTTCTCGAGCACCAGAACCGTCACTGCGGCCACGCCCGATGAGGTGATCCGTCTCCTGCAAACCGATTGGTCCTGGTGGAAGAGGGCTCGTGCCGAGAGCATGAAGGAGCTGCGAGACGGGCGAAAGGAGTTTCTCTTTCACCCGGTCCGCTACTTCGGCCTGATTGAAGTTCCGCCTGTGTTCCTGGTGCGGTTCGAGCGAATGGAGAGTCTCGCCGATGGGGGGAAGCGCATCCATGCCTCCCTGAGCGGCGATTTCGTTGGCCTCGCCGAATATTCGGCTCGTCCTGGGCCCGCCGGGACCGTCGTCGAGCTGGGTTTGCGCGGTGCGGAGGTGCGGAGCGTTCTCAGATTTGTGCCCATCGCTCTGGTCACCTCGATACACTGCTGGCGCGAGAGGCTGGGAGCCCAGGGGCTCCGGGATCGGCTCGGTTCGATGCGAAACAGCGGGTGAGGCTCAGGCGGACGCCGGGAAGGACGAGGGTCGGACCGGAATGGGATTCGGTCTTGACGGCCCTTCGCCAGTCCACACTTTGCGGCACTTCTGCGCCGACAAGACCGATGAAGACGTTCGAACCCTGAGCCGGAGGTATAGAACAGGTACAGCGCATTTCGCGCGGTCAGGCTCCGACCCTGACAACCTGCCCTGGCAATACGGCACCAACGATCGCCAGGACATCGGCGACGAGTGGCTGAAGATCCGCGTGTCTGTTGCCCTTCGCGATCAGGACCACGACGGCGATGCTGAACTTGTTGACGTCCTGCTGAAATGAGAGATTTCGATCGACGGTGAGAAACACGTCGAACTCATGCTGGGCCAGTCCAAGCAGATAGCCGTTCTGGCGGCTCGCCCAACCCATTTCGGGAACCGTACGGACGTCGTGCCCGACCAGGTCACGCTTCAGGCGTTTGGGCAGACACTCGTCAAGCAGAATGCGCACGGGCGAACAGGGCGTCCTTCGCCTGCTCGAGAGAGGCCACGGCCTGCTCCCGGCTCACGGTCGGAAAATCTTCAAGAAACTCGGAAAGCGGTTCGCCCGTTTCGAGGTAATCAAGCAGCGTTTGAAACGGCACGCGTGTGCCGACGAACACCGGAGTGCCGCCCATGATCTCTCGATCGCTCTGTACAACGGGCGCCTTCTCGTTGACCATCTTCGCTCCTGCTGCCGACAGGATACCGCCGTTTGTCCGGACCACCTACTGCGCGGGTCGTGGAAGCGCGAACGCCAGCGTCTCAACGTTGACGGGTATCGGGAGGGAGAGGAAGTCCTCCACCCGGAAGGACGGCCGTTAGCTGTTGACTTAAAACAACTTAATTGGCGGAGGGAGAGGGATTCGAACCCCCGGAACCGTTTCCGGTTCAGTGGTTTTCAAGACCACCGCCATCGACCACTCGGCCATCCCTCCGCGTCGAAATTGCGCCTGAATCTGCGAATATCGCTCGGTCGCGCGGCCTGAATCGGGCCATGTGTCACCAAAGTGTAACCATCACGCCAAATTCGCAGATCCCGGGCCGCTATTGTAGCGCCCTCATCGTCTGAGACTCACCCTGTCGCACTCGTCCACGGCCGGACCGTCAGATTGCCTTTGCGCGATTGGTGCGAGCATCAGATTGCCTGCCGATCGCACCCAGTCAGATACTATGGGTCCGAGCCTCCGTAACAGCAAGTACTTCACTGAGGCACCGAAGCAGCTCTACGTCCAAGTCAAACCCAACGCGGCATAAGCTTCCAGCCGGGCATCTGGCGACACCGCAATGCACCTCACCCTGCGTGGCGCCGATTCTCGAAGGTCGGCTATCTGCCAACGCGACGAACATTCTGACGCGTACGACAAACGCCTGGAATCGGCCAAGAGATCGGCCGGAACGGGCTGGCGTGTCGACTGGACCCCTCCAAGGAGCTTCGTCCAAGGGTTCACATCGGCCAAGAGATCGGCCAACTAATCGGCCATACGACTAGCGCTGACGGCAAAATGGGCCTATTCTAGGCGAACAATCTGAGCAAATAGGATCGGCCAATATAGCCCATGGAAAGCGTCCAGCGCATCGAACCAGCTCGTCTCGAGAACCCGCCCGAGTCTGTCGCGGATCTGGTCGCAGAGCTCTCGGCGGCATCGGCCACGTTGGGGCAATCGCTGCACCCGCGGACCGCCGCCAATTTGGCTGAGCTTGTGCGCATCATGAATACCTACTACAGCAACCTGATCGAGGGTCACGACACTCGACCGCGTGACATCGAACGGGCATTGGTCGGCGATTTTGACCGAGACGAGGGCCGTCGAAATCTCCAGATCGAGGCTGCCGCGCATGTCCGGGTTCAAGCGACGGTCGATCGCCAGGCCGCGGAGGGCCAACTGCCTGAACCTGCGTCGGTTGAGTTCATTCAGTGGCTCCACCGGGAGTTCTACCGTGATGCCCCGAAACCGATGCTCCACATCAGCGGGGCCGGCCGAGACTTCATGATGCAACCCGGCGAATGGCGTTCGCGGCCAGAGCATGACGTCGCGGTTGGACGGCACGTGCCACCGTCAAGCGATCACGTCGGCGACTTCATGCGCTACTTCGCTGACCGCTACCGGCTCAGGCAGATGGGCAGGGCCGGCCGCATCATCGCCATGGCGACGGCCCATCACCGCCTCAACTACATCCATCCATTCCCGGATGGAAACGGCCGCGTGAGTCGGCTGATGAGTCACGCCATGGCCTGGGAGGCTGGTGTCGCCGCGCATGGCCTGTGGTCGATTTCTCGAGGACTCGCGCGCGGTCTCGAGAACCGGGGTGAATACAAGCGAATGATGGAGATGGCCGACACGCCGCGGCAAGGAGATCTGGACGGGCGAGGAAACCTGTCCGAACGAGCATTGGTCGAGTTCGTGGTGTGGTTCCTGCGCGTCGCCATTGATCAGGTCTCCTTCATGTCACACCTGTTTCAACTGGACACGCTGGCGCAGCGGCTGCGCGCGTATGTGGCGCAACGTGAAGGGCTCAAGCCAGAAGCGGCGTCCCTCCTACGAGAAACGTTGATCCGCGGCGAGATCGACCGTGGCGACGCAGCTCGTATTTCGGGTCTGCCGGAACGGACCGCGCGTCGCGTACTCAACGACGTGATTGGCGATGGACTGCTCGCGTCGGCAACGCCGAAAGGACCAGTGTCGCTGCGGTTCCCAGTGCACGCGCTAGAAACCCTGTTTCCGCGGCTGTATCCGCACACGTGAGGACCTGCGGCTGAGCTTCGTGCTGCGCGGGCTAGACCGAGACGTTGGCGCGGGCGTCTACGGCCCGCGTGTGTAACTCCAAGTGTCACGATCGGGTCAGAACGGGACGCTCAGGACGCCACGGGATGCACTTCGATCAGCGAGCCCTATCTGGCGCGACGTGCGGACTTTACGAGGAAGATCGCGAGTTTGAAGAATCGCCGTTTCACGTGTTCAAGACCACCGCCATCGACCACTCGGCCATCTCTCCGCGTCGAAATTGCGCCTCAATCTGCGAATATCGCTCGCGCGCGCGACCTGAATCGGGCCATGTGTCACCAACGTGTAACCATCACGCCAAATTCGCAGATCCCTGGCCGCTATTGTGGCGCTGCCCCTCCGGTCCTGGAGAGATGCCGTCGAGGCGCTGTTCTCCAGTATCCGTACGCCACGCTATCGTGATCAGTCACTACGCGGCGGACAACCTCGAGACCTGCAGTTTCTTGCGGCGTCGTTCCGCGTGCCAGAGGTCATGCTGTACCTGCTGGTTCATCCAACTCTCCGCGGTGGTGCTAAACGCGAGCGACAGCCGCACGGCCATCTCGGGACTGATTCCGCCACGGCCATTGAGGATGCTGGAGAGCGTCTTGCGGCTCACACCCAGCGCGGCGGCGGCTTTCGTGACAGTAAGCCCGAGGGGCTTCAAGCACAGCTCTCGAAGGATCTCGCCCGGGTGTGGAGGCTTGTGCATCTTCATGAGGCCACCTCAGTGATAATCTTCATAGTCGACC
>Ga0194060_10003451_pt1 | contig 11165 bp, 12 predicted proteins | sample SepL225m_MetaG_FD_163427 | JGI IMG/M metagenome (GOLD analysis project Ga0194060, IMG submission 163427) | Anoxic zone freshwater microbial communities from boreal shield lake in IISD Experimental Lakes Area, Ontario, Canada - Sep2016-L222-5m | ecosystem: Environmental > Aquatic > Freshwater >... | reverse complement strand
TCGGCTCGGTCGATCCGGGCTTCGGCACGGCGCTGCTGGCGCGCGTCGTGGGCGAGAAGAAAGCGCGCGAGATATGGTATCTGTGCCGCCGCTACAGCGCGCAGGAAGCGCTGGCGATGGGGCTGGTGAATGCGGTGGCGCCCCACGACCAGTTGGACGCCGAGGTCGCGAAATGGTGCGGCGAAATCCTGCAGATGAGTCCGACCGCGATCGCCCTCGCCAAGCGCTCCTTCAATGTCGACACCAAGATGATCCGCGGCATTTCCTCGTTTGCAATGCAGGCGCTGAAGCTCTACTACGCGACCGACGAATCGAAGGAAGGCGGCAACGCGTTCCGCGAGAAGCGCAAACCCGACTTCCGCAAGTACGCGAACAAATAAGGGCCATCGCGCAGCGATGGATGCGGCCTGTTTTTTGCAGGCCGCGCGGATCGCGCGAAGGAATAAAAAAAGCCGGGCAAAGCCCGGCTTTTTCAATTGAAAACTGGCGCGATCAGGCCGCTTGAATCTTGGCCGCCTGCTTGCCTTTCTTGCCGTCTACGATTTCGAAGGACACTTTTTGCCCTTCTTTGAGGGTCTTGAAGCCCTGCATGTTGATCTCAGAGAAATGTGCGAACAGGTCTTCGCCGCCGCCATCAGGAGTGATGAAGCCGAAGCCCTTCGAATCATTGAACCATTTCACTGTACCAGTTGCCATGTTGCGTTCCTTTTAAAGTTGAGAATTTCGGGCCGAGCCCGACGAATGTTTGAATCTCAAGACTGAAAAGGACGTACCGCTCAGGGAACCGCTCTCAAGCACTTGAAACTAAACACTTGTGCGCGTTATACCCGCTAAATATCAAGTCGTCAAGGGGGGGCCGCTCAAACCCGGCGCTTGTACTCGCCGGTACGGGTGTCGATCTCGATCTTGTCGCCGGTGGCGCAAAACAACGGTACCTGCACCGAGAAGCCGGTGTTGATCTTCGCCGGCTTGAGCACCTTGCCCGAAGTATCGCCGCGCACGGCGGGTTCGGTGTACAGGATCTCGCGCACCACGGTATTCGGCAGTTCGACCGAAATTGCGCGGTCGTCATAGAACACGACCTCGCACTGCATGCCGTCTTCGAGGAAGTTGATCCCCTCGCCCATGTTCTCCTTTTCCACCTCGAACTGGTTGTAGTCTGCGTCCATGAAAACATACATGGGATCGGCGAAATAAGAGTAGGTCGATTGCTTGCGCTCGAGCACCACCACGTCGAATTTCTCGTCGGCCTTGTACACGTTCTCGGTGATCGACTCGGACAGCAGGTTCTTGAGCTTCATTTTGACCACGGAAGCGTTGCGCCCGGATTTGCTGAATTCGGCCCGCTGCACCACCATCGGATCATTGCCGAGCATGATCACGTTGCCTGCGCGGAGTTCTTGTGCGATTTTCATGTCTTTCGTCCTACACGGTTGGAATTGTCCAAGGGACCCATTCAGCACTTCCGGAACGGTCCCTGCCCTGATTTCGGGGGGCTATGAGGCTAATCATTTCCCCAAATTGCAACTGATACTAAAGCTTTCTATTTTAACAAATTTTCGCAAAACTGCACAAGATTATTTGCCAAATCCCCGGTTTTGGGCAGATCCAGCGCCCAGTTCAGGGCGTGCGCCCGGAGTTCCATCCGGTGTCTCCAATATTCAGGCCAGGCCGCTTCGATCTCCCTGCCATCGCCCCCATTCCATGCGCGCCAGAACCTCAGCGTCGCCGCGTTGATTGCCGCCGGCAATCCGTGGCAATACAAACCGAGAAATGCATCGAGCTTGGGCCAGTGCGCCCCATCGGCCTGCGGGTAAATCTGCCACAGCAGCGGACGCGCCGCCCACTGCGCGCGCACGAACGAATCCTCGCCGCGCACGAGGTTGAGATCGCAGGCCCACAGCAAGCGGTCATACTGGTCCTGATCGAGGAAAGGAAAAATCCTGACTTCGAGTTCGCCTTTGCGCAGCAACGTGCCTGCCGCAAGATCCTGAGTAGCGAAGAACCCGGACAAGGCCTGCTGCGCTATGCCCACTGGCGCGAAACAACGTAACGGTGCGCTGTCGGCCGCCCAGGCCCGTAGCAACGCGGTCACCCCGTCGTGGGGATAACAGAACAGGGACACCTGCGGTTCGTCCGCGCGCGGCGCGGGAACATCCAGAGTCTTCCAGAAAGCCGCCTGTTCCGCCCCCGAGTTCTGAAACCGGTCGCGTGCGGAGGCAAGGCCTGCCTCCGCCAGCAGGCCACCGGTACCGTCGACGAAGCCGGGAAAGAAAAAATGCTTTACCAGAGGAAGAGACTGATGCGGCGATGGCAGCGCATGGCAACCCTGCACCCAGTTTTCGGCGCTCAGGAATTCGAGATTGATCCACACCGGCTTCGGCTGCCGCATCGCCATCGCAGCGACATAGTCTGCCGGCGGGTTGCAAGCAAACGCCTCAACCACGACATCCGCCGGACTCGCCGCAGGAAACGGTGCGCGCCACCACCTCACTTCCACGCCGCGGATGCGCTGCGAGTCCCGGCCGGGGACGATGTCGTAACAAATTTTGGCGAAGCTGGCGAGGTCGTCGACCCAAAGGCGGACCTGCCGCCCTTGCTCGGCAGCCAGCTGCCGCGCCAGGCGCCAGCAGACGCCGATGTCGCCGTAGTTGTCGACCACGGTGCAAAAAATGTCCCAGGTGCGCAAAGATGGCATCGCCGCAGGATGAGCCGATGGTGAGTTCAAACCGGTGCGATTGTGCGTCCGGTCCAACGATAATGGGGAAAAAGGGGCGCTAGCGCGCCCCTGGCGCCGCCGTCAGCTCGCGCGGGCGATCAAGATGCTGCACGGTGCGTAGTCGAGGAGCGATGCGCCCACCGACCCCTTCCACCACCGCGCGGCAAACGAAAGCTTCTGCCGGTGTCCGAGCACGATCAGATCGGCGCCGAGATCGGACGCTACGCGGCAAATCTCCTCGACCGGTTCGCCCACGGTAAGGTGGCCGGTGGTATTGAATCCCTGCTCCTTGAGGAGCTTGATGCCTTCGTCGAGAATCTCCTGCGTGCGCTTTTTCTCCTCTTCCAGCAATTCTTCCGGCAGGAAACCTTCGGTCAGGAACAGGCTGGGCGGCATCCCCGCGACCGCGAGGAGATGCGTCTCCGCCTTGATGAACGCGGCGATCTCCGCGCTCTCCAGCAGCGCCGTGCGCCCCTCGCGCGAACCATTGAATGCCATCAGGATCTTTGTGTACATCACGACCTCCGATTATGAGGACCGACGGAAATTCCGGGCCCGCTGGTTCCAGGCCATTCGCTGACGCAAGTATCTTCCGCCACACAGCCGCTGGCAAGCGCTTGATGATACCGCGCTTCATGATACCAATTCCCGCAACAGGCATGGGCGTTCATGGACGCTCGGGCGGGATACCAATATAATCCGCCCCGGCGCAGGCTCGGACCATCGACTCACGGAAAGCACACTATGGACAATGCCAACTGGACTTTCGGACTCACCATGATGATCGTCGGCATGGGAGGAACCTTTTTGACCCTGTGGATCCTGGGCCTGGTCATGGACCTGCTGAAAAAGGTCTTCCCCCTGGCACCTAACGCAAGCAGCCCGGAGAAAAAATGACATGATCGAGAGCCTCCAGACCGGCCTGTATGGACTGACCTCCGGCGTCAGCCATCTGTTCACCCAGGGCGGGCCGAACGTGATCATGCTGCTGATCGCCGCGATCCTGCTTTATCTGGGCGTGAAGAAGGAAGTCGAGCCGCTGCTGCTGGTTCCGATCGGCTTCGGCTGCCTGCTGGTCAACATCCCCCTCTCCGACCTGATGGAGCCCGGCGGCCTGCTCAAGATCCTGTACGACATGGGGATCGCCAACGAAGTCTTCCCGCTGCTGATATTCGTGGGCATCGGCGCCATGATCGACTTCGGCTCGCTCCTGGAAAATCCGAAAATGCTGCTGTTCGGCGCGGCCGGGCAATTCGGCATTTTCTTCACCCTGCTGCTGGCATTGGCCCTGGGCTTTCCGCAACTGGAGGCCGTCAGCATCGCCGTCATCGGCGCCTGCGACGGACCCACGGCGATCTACGTCGCCTCGCAGTACGCACCGCAGCTGCTGGCGCCGATTTCGGTCGCAGCCTATTCCTACATGGCGCTGGTCCCCATCATCCAGCCTCCGATCATGCGCGCGCTGACCACGCCCAAGGAGCGGGTGATCAAAATGGCGCCGATCAGGCGCAGCGTCTCCCCCCAGACCAAACTCCTTTTCCCCATAGTCGTCACGCTGGTAACAGGACTTCTCGCCCCGAAGGGACTGCCGCTCATGGGGACCATCATGCTCGGAAACTTCATGCGCGAGAGCGGGGTGGTGGCGCGTTTGACCAAAGCTTCCGAAAACGAGATCGCCAACATCGTGACCCTGTTTCTGGGACTGGCGATCGGCGGCACCATGGAGGGCCACGCGTTTTTGAAGCCTGCGACGCTGATGATATTCGGCATGGGCTTCATCGCCATCTGCATGGATACCGTGGCCGGAGTCGTATTCGGCAAGATCGTGTGCAAACTGACCGGCGGCAAGGTCAATCCGCTCATCGGGGCGGCGGGAATCTCCGCCTTTCCGATGGCCGCCCGGGTGGTCCAGGTTCAAGGACAGCTCTACGACAAGAAAAACCACCTGCTCATGCATGCCGCCGGCGTCAACACCGGCGGGCAGATCGGCTCGGTCGTGGCCGCGGCCGTAATGCTGTCCGTGCTCAAAGGCATGGGCCTGATCTGACGGCCCGCATCCGGCTGCGCCCTATTCCAGATACTTCGCCGGCGGGACGTCTCGCGAATAGCCGGGAGCGACGAGGAACTGCTTCGGATCGTAGGTCCAGAACTGGCTGACGTCGGGGAAGGTTTCGACGATGGCGTTGACGAGCTGGCCATCCTTGCGCTCGACCCTGCGGATGTACATGTTCAGCACCGGCTTGCCATACTCGTCGATGCGTATCGGGCCCATGGGCCCGCGCGTCAGCCGCGCGGCATGCAGCGCGCGCACGAAACCGGCCTTGTCCTCCACGCGCCCCTTGATCGTCGTCAGCGCCTCTTCGAGAAACAGGCCGGCGGTGTAGGTTCCGGCGGTATAAAAACCCGGGGTGACTTTGTACTCCGCCTGGATCGCCTGCACGAAGCGCTTGTTGTCGGCGGAGTCGATTCCGGCCGAATACCAGCTCGCCGAATACACGCCCAGCGCTTCGTCACCCATGTTCTTGAGTATCCCCTCGTCCACGCAGGTCGGATTGCCGAGCACCGTTGCTTTCATCTGGTATTCCTTGTACTGCTTGAGGAAGCGCAGACCGTTGGTGCCGGCGAATCCCGCGTACACGCCGTCCGCATTGGTCTTGAGCTGGCCGACATAGGAACCGTAGTCGGACACGTTCAGCGGCGGCCACAGCTTCTGCACGATCCTGCCGCCGTTGTCCTCGAACGTGCGCAGGAAACCGGCAGCGCCTTCGTGGCCGTAGGTGAAATCATCGGCGATCATGGCGACGCGCTTCATGCCGAGCTTTTTCGCCGCGTACTGCCCGAGCACGTGCGTGGGCTGCGCCGCGGTTCCGACCGCGTGAATCACGTAGTCGTTGCGCTTTTGCTGCGCCAGGTCGTTCTGCGCGGCCGAGGTCGGCGTGATCAGCGGCACCTTCGCCTGCAGGATGTAATCGTCGATCGCCAGTGCCTCGAACGTCGCCAGCGGGCCGATGATGACGTGCACCTTGTTGCGCTCGACCAGCTCCTGGGTTTTGGTCTTGGCCCCCGCCGGATTGCCGCCGGTGTCGGCGATAATGAGCTCGACCTTGCGCCCCGCAATCGTGTTGTTGCGTTCTTTGAGGAACAGCTGGATACCTTCCTCCATCTGCCGCCCGCCGGCGGCGAGTGCGCCCGTGCGCACGGTGAGAAATCCCAGTCGCAAAGGCTCCTCCTGCGCATACGCCGCGGCCGGCTGCAGCGTGGCGGCAAAGACGATGGATATACATGCAAGTACGCGCGTATGAATCATGGCTCCCCTCGGAAATGTCGTCGATTGTTGTGGAAGCCGGCAGTCTAACCCATGAGCAATGCGGGTGAAATCTGCTGCACGCGGGACATGGTTGACACGCCATTGGCGCATGCTACTATCTTCCCCCCGCCGCAATAGCGACTACACAACAAGCGGCGCAGCAAGGGTTTCGTTTACGAATCAGACTGGGAGGATATTCATGTTGTTTCGGATACCGTTTTGGTCGGTTGCGCGCGCTTTGGGCGCGTCCGCCGCATTCTTGCTGTTCGCCCAATCCGCGCAGGCGCAATCGGAGCCGATGCGCATCGGCTTCCTGACCGTGCGCTCGGGCGCGCTCGCGGCCGGCGGCAGGCAACTGGAGGAAGGCATCCAGCTGTTCCTCAAAGAACGCAACAACACGATCGCGGGGCGCAAGGTCGAGCTCATCATCGCCGATACCGGCGGCAATCCGGCGGGGGCCAAGAACAAGACCCAGGAGCTGGTCGAACGCAACAAGGTGCACGTCATCATCGGCCCGCTGGCCGCGTTCGAAGCCATCGCCGTCGACGACTACATCCGCCAGACCAGGACGCCAACGGTGGCCGACTCGGCCGGCACCGAGGACCTCACGCAGCGCAAGCCCAACCCCTGGTTCGTGCGCGCGGTCGGCAGTTCGGCGCAACCGAATCATGCTCTCGGCGAGTACGCGGCGAAGGTGCTCGGCTACAAACGCATTGCCATCATCGCCGACGATTTCGCCTACGGCCATGAAACCGCGGCCGGATTCCAGCGCGTGTTCGAGGACAACGGCGGCAAGGTGGTGCAAAAGCTGTGGCCGCCGCTGAACGTCGCCGACTACGGCTCCTACATCGGACAACTGAAACAGAACGTCGACGCGGTGTACGCCGGTTTCGCCGGCGCCAACGGTCTGCGCTTCCTCAAGCAGTACAAGGAATACGGCATGAAAGCGCCGGTGCTGGGCAGCATGACCACCGCCGACGAGGGCATCCTGAAGCAAATGGGGGACGAGGCGATCGGGGTGGTCACCGGCGGCTGGTATGCGGCCGGGATCGACTCCGCCGACAACAAGCGCTTCGTCGCCGCAGTGAACAAGGAGTACGGCGCCGACCCGGGCTATTACACGCTGGGCGCCTATTCGGCCGGGGTGCTGGTCGAGGCCGCGGTCAAGGCGGTCAATGGCAAAGTGGAGGACAAGGAAGCGTTCATGAAGGCGCTGCGCAATCCGGGAACGGTGCACGACGCCCGCGGCGACTGGAAGATCGACGAGTACGGCAATCCGGTCATGACCATGTTCATCCGCAAGGTCGAGCGCAAGGAAGGCAGGCTGGTGAATACGGTGGTGAAAACCTATCCGAACACCAGTCAGTTCTGGACCTACGATCCGAAAGCCTTCCTCGCCGGCCCGGTCTATTCGCGCGACACCCCGCCCGCCAAGAACCTGGAACCCTAAAGCGCGCCGGCGCAGCCGCGGTGCGCGCCTGTGCGCGCGCCGCGGCTGCGCCATTTCATTCCCGCTTCCACCCGGTGCACATGTTCGACAAACCGCTCGCCTTCTGGCTGATCCAGAGTCTGAACAGCCTGTCACTGGGCGGGCTGCTGTTCCTGCTCTCGGCCGGGTTCTCCCTCATTTTCGGCCTGATGCGCATCGCCAATCTTTCGCATGGCGCCTACTTCATGCTCGGCGCCTATGTCGGCCTGTCGGTGTTGCGCGCCGGCTATCCCTTCGGCGTGGCCATGCTCGCCGCCGGTATTGCCGTTGCATTGCTCGGAGGCCTGATCGAACGCTTCGTTCTGCGCCGGCTCGCAGGCAATCCGCTGGCGCAGGTGCTGGCAACCCTGGGCATCGCCTTCATCATCGCCGACGGCTGCCTGCTGTTGTGGACCGGCGATCCGCAGCAACTGCCCTCGCCCGAGTGGCTGCAGGGGGTGTTCCGGATCGAGGGCGCGGCATTTCCGAAATACCGCGTTGCGGTGGTCGCCTTTGCCATCCTGCTCGCCGCCGGCCTGTGGCTGCTGCTGGAAAAAACGCGCGCCGGAGCGATGATACGCGCCGGGGTCGACGACATGGAGATGGCACGCGGCGTGGGCATACCAGTGTCGGCTCTGTTTACCGCGGTATTTTGCCTGGGTTCCTTTCTCGTCGGCGTGGGCGGCGTGCTGGGCGGGCCTATCCTGTCGGTCTATCCCGGACTCGACACCGACATGCTGCCGCTCGCGCTGGTGGTCGTGATCCTCGGCGGCGTGGGCAGCCTGACCGGCGCGTTCGCCGGCAGCTTCCTCATCGGCTTCGTCTATACCTTCGGCCAGACGCTGATCCCCGACCTGGCCTACATGATCCTGTTCCTGCCGATGATCATCGTGCTCGCCATCCGGCCGCGCGGCCTGTTCGGCCGCATCAACGCATGAACCGGTCCGCCCTCTTCACATTGGCCACCGCAGCCGCCGCGCTCGCGGCGCTGCCATTCGTTGCCGGCGACTACTACATCAACCTCGCGAGCCAGATCCTGATCGCGGCGGTGTTCGCATTGAGCCTCAACCTGCTGGTGGGCTACGGCGGCCTCACCTCGCTCGGGCACGCCGCCTACATGGGGGTGTCGGCCTACCTCTCCGGCTGGCTATATCTGAAGCTGGGCCTGGGCCACCTCATCGCGGCGCCGCTCGCGCTCGCCGGAACCACGCTGATGGCGGCGCTGTTCGGCCTGATCGCGCTGCGGGCGTCGGGCATCAGTTTCCTCATGATCACGCTCGCGCTCGGGCAGGTGCTGTGGGGCCTGGCGTTCCGCTGGGTGTCGGTCACGAACGGGGACAACGGCCTCTCAGGCCTCACGCGCCCGATGCCTTTCGGCATCGACCTCGACGGCGCCACCGCATTTTATTTTTTTACGCTGGTGATCAGCGTTGCCTCCACCGCCTGCATCGCCGCGCTCGCCCATTCGGCGTTCGGCGCCGTGCTGCGCGGCGCGCGCGACCAGCCCCGCCGCATGCTCGCGCTCGGCCACAACGTGTGGCTGGTGCGCTATCTGACCTTCGTTTCCGCCGGGTTCTGGGCCGCGGTCTCGGGATTGCTCTATGTCTATTACCACAAGTTCATCCACCCGCAGGCCCTCGGCCTGACCAACTCGGCCGAAGTGCTGCTGATGGTGATTGCGGGCGGCTCGGGCACACTCGTCGGACCGGTGGTCGGCGCGGCCATCGTGGTGCTGCTCAAGAATTACGTGTCGGCATTCGTCGAGCGCTGGACCATGCTGCTCGGCTTCGTGTTCCTCGCCATCGTGCTGTTCATGCCCGACGGCCTGGTGCCCGGCCTGAAGCGGCTGTGGCTCAGGTTCTACGGGAGGCGCGCGTGAGCCTGGCACTCGAGATCCGCGGCCTGTCCAAATCCTTCGGCGGGCTGCCGGCGACCAGCGACGTTTCGCTCGCGGTGCAGGCGGGCGAGCGGCGGCTGATCATCGGCCCGAACGGGGCCGGCAAGACCACGCTGTTCAACCTGATCACCGGCGATTTGCGCGCCGATGCGGGCTCGATCCGCCTGTTCGGCGAGGAGGCGGTACGGCTGCGCACCGACCAGCGCGTCCACCTCGGCCTCGCCCGCACCTTCCAGGTCATCACCCTGTTTCCCAGGGACTCGCTGGCGCACAACGTCGTGTTGAGCCTGCTCGGACTCTCGACCTCGCGCTGGAATGCGCTGCGGCCGCTCGCGGCGCGCCGCGACCTGTACGAGAGAGCGCACGCGGTGCTCGACACAGTGGGCCTGGCGGCCGCCGCCGAGCGGCCGCTGGCCCAGGTGTCCTACGGCGAGAAGCGGCGGGTGGAGATCGCCATGGCGCTGGCGCAACGGCCGAAACTGCTGCTGCTGGACGAACCGCTCGCAGGCCTGTCGAAGGAAGAGCGCCTGACGCTGCAGACGCTGCTCGCCGCCATACCGCGCGACATCACCGTCGTCATGATCGAGCACGACATGGATACCGCGTTGTCTTTCGCCGAGCGCATCACGCTGCTGCACTACGGCAAGGTCATCGTCGAGGGCTCGCGCGCCGAAGTGGTCGCGCACCCGCGCACGCGCGAGGTCTACCTTGGCGCGTGATATCGAAAACTCCGATGCCCTCAGCCTGCGCGGCGTCAACGCGCTGTACGGGGACTCGCATGTGCTGCACGACGTTTCCTTTTCGGTGAAACCGGGCCGCGTGCTGGCGCTGCTCGGCCGCAACGGCGCCGGCAAGACCACTTGCATGAATACCATCATCGGCTTTCTGCGGCCGCGCGACGGCGACATTCGACTGCAAGGCGAGCCCATCGCCGGGCTGTCGCCGGAGGTAATTTCGCGGCGGGGTGTCGGGCTGGTGCCGCAGGGGCGCCGCATTTTTCCCAGCCTGAGCGTCTACGAAAACCTGCTGGTGGCCCGGCGCAAGCCCTCGGGCGAAGTCGCGAAAGCGTGGTCTATCGACGACGTGTTCACCACCTTCCCGCGGCTGGGAGAGCGCCGGCACCAGGCTGCCGGCTCGCTTTCCGGCGGCGAGCAGCAAATGCTGGCCATCGCCCGCGCCCTGGTTTCCAACCCGCGCGTGCTGCTGCTGGACGAACCTTCCGAAGGACTCGCGCCGAAAATAGTGCACGAGGTGGGCGAGATATTGCAACAGCTCAAGGCGCAGGGATTCTCGATCCTGCTGGTGGAGCAGAACACCACCCTCGCGCTTGGAGTAGCCGACGACGTCGTCATCCTGAACACCGGGCGCATCGTGTTCGACGGGACTGCCGAGGACGCGCGCCGGCAACCCGATCTGCTGCATGCCAATCTCGGCGTATTTTGATTTTTCTACAGGAACCACCATCATGCCCATGTTCGAACTCGACGGCCTCAAGGTCGAATACACCCAAACCGGCGCCGGGAAAGACCTGCTGCTGCTGCACTCGCTCCTGACCGACTCAAGCGTATTCGAACAGGTGCTGCCGGCGCTCGCAGCCTCCCGCCGCGTGACCTGCATCAACCTGCCGGGCTACGGCGCATCTGCGCCGGCCGAGTTCGCCTCGGTCGCCGACTACGCCGACCACGTCGCGCGCTGCATGGATGCCCTGAAGCTGCCTGCGAGCACCGACGTCTTCGGCAACGGCTTTGGCGCGTTCGTCGCGCTGGAGTTGGCA
>Ga0194060_10003448_pt1 | contig 11167 bp, 6 predicted proteins | sample SepL225m_MetaG_FD_163427 | JGI IMG/M metagenome (GOLD analysis project Ga0194060, IMG submission 163427) | Anoxic zone freshwater microbial communities from boreal shield lake in IISD Experimental Lakes Area, Ontario, Canada - Sep2016-L222-5m | ecosystem: Environmental > Aquatic > Freshwater >... | reverse complement strand
GTAAATTCCAGCTGTTGTTCCACCAGTACGCGTAAAGTATGTAAATGTATTACCGCTGTAATCTTCATTTGCTGCTCCAGCATAACCATAAAACAAATAAACATAACCAGTACTATTGTTTACAGTAATTGTATCGAAGTGATTGTTTTTAAATTGTAAACTTGTTGATGTTGTTCCAGTGTTATTATTAAACCAAATTCCGTACATCGAACCTGTACAAGCTGTAACACCTATAGTAGCCCATTTTGCGGTATTGTTATTAATAGCAACATTACCATGTGAATAATCTACCTGAATATTATAAACTGTAGCACTTGAACCATTAGCCATTGTTAATTTAACGTAGTTATTAGATACATTAACATTAGAATAGTTTGAACCTGATGTATTACCATGAAAGTTGTAAATACCATACATAGTAGATGTAGCACCAACTGCACCTGCAACTCCATTGTTATAATTATCTATAATATTATTTGTTACAACGTTGTTAATTTGATTCATCATCCATATACCATAAGCTGTAGAACCTGCACCATTAAAGTTAAGAATGGTGTTTCCTCTAACTGTATTATAAACATCAGCTAATGTGTGTGGAGATGCAGTCATAAATCCACCCAATACAATTGCTGAACTTGTGTTTTGAATGGTGTTATTTAATAAAGCATTATAACTATTTGCATCGCTAGGTGCAGTTATTGTAAAACTAGTTGTAGCATCACTTGCAATAGCATTGTTCACATATAAACCTCTTGAGTTGATATTGGTTCTGTTTAAAGTTACAGTACAATTCATAATCGTATCGTACTGGCAACCATCAAACGGAGCTGTACCGTTTAATTTTACTAAACCAAATCCTTGTTCCATTTGCGTTGTTGCCGAAACGGTGTTGGTATCAATCAAATCAATTCCATTAATAGTTACATAATCACAACCTTGAATCATAAATAAACCATCAGATGAAGCGCTAGTACCAGTATTTGCGAAAAGCAAAGGATTTGTTCCTGCACCATTTTTTACAATGTTTAATCGAGAACTTGCACTTAAGTTGCTGTTCAATAAAGAGCTTCCTAATAAGTAACCACCAACAGGTGCTTGTTCAGTATACCCTGCAGGTACATTAATTGTAACAGTACTTGTCATACCTTTATTATTTAGGTCGGCAATTGCAGCAGCTAATGTCATGTATGTTCCTGTACCAATGGTGTATGATCCAGCTAATGGTAATGATATTGGTGTTCCACTAATTGGATCACCATTAATTGGTGCACGATTAACTCCGGCAACCATTACGCTATCCCATCTTCCATCAACAACATTTGATAAACTAGCCGAAGCAGATATGTCATATGTTAACCAGAAATAATTTGCACCTGATGAAAGAGCTTGTGTTCCTGTAACATAAAACACACCATTTGGAGCAGCCACAACTGAACCAAATTGTGCTGTAGAGTTGAAGTTAGATGAACCTCCAGTGTAAAACACTTTAGCATTCGAAATATTTGCAATGCTAGTTGTACCCGAAGTATTCAATTTAAATTTAGTAACAGCCAAAGGACCGTAAACATTCTCAGTATAAATTCTCATTCTAAGAACTGCCTGATTTGTTTTTCCAGCAAGCACAGCAGACATAACTTGATCTGCATTACACGAATCGTAAACCATAGGAATAGGAGTGTAATTTCCTTCATATGCACCAACATCGGATGCACTTCCTGTTCCTATATAACCTGCGTTTCCTGCACGAATTCTTCCTGTATAATCATCAGTAATACCAGCAATATTTATACCTCCACTTTCAATGTTTGTTGCAATAGTTGAATCGGGTTGTAAATAATTTGGTAATAATGGCAATGTATTGATGAAAGTTATATTCTCAGTTGATGTATTTGTTTCACGAGGAGAAACACGTGACTTGTAAGTAGCCATTACAGAATCTTTGTTCGTTCCATCGTAATAATACAAGTTTTTACTTGAAGGAACTCCTGCATATAAAATATTGTTATTGGTTAAAGGATCTAATGTTCCTAATGAACTACCTATTCGATAAATAGCTGAAGCAAAACCAGTACCTGCATGATTTAATTTATTAACAAGAATATTATTATTTAATCGAATTGTAGGTGTGATAACCGATTGAAAAACACAAGAAGAGTTAGAGTAAGGGCTTCCTGTACCTGAAAGGTAAATATTGTTATCATATATGTTTGCAGCAAAATTATAACTTGCATAACCGATATTAATACCATTCACAGAAGGTTGTGTATTGTTTGATAAGGGTGCCTGCAAATCACTAATTAAGTTATTGTAAATTTTTACAGGCATAGTGGCAGGGGCTCCTGATGTTGAATTGTATATAAAAATACCCTGAGCAGCTCCACCAGCAGCTCCGTTTGAAGCATAGCTGTAAAATTTGTTTTTATAGATATTCATCGCTGTAGATGCAGAATAATAAACATACAATCCGCATACGTTATTCGAACCGCTAGAAGTCAGGTTTGAAATAGTATTGTTATAAAAATTACTGTTAGCAAAATAATATCCATACCAGTAAACACCATAAATTGTACCTGCATTCACTAATGTATTTACTGTATTATTATAAAAATTATAGTTTGTTGCATAATAATATGGGTAGATACCATATAGGGTTGTGTTTGAAGGAGCGTAAATTCTTGAAACAGTATTGTTATAATTATTAACTGTATAACAACCACTAATATATTGCATACCATATATAGTACCCGTACTTACACCCTGATTAATTGAATCTATTACATTATTATAGAAATTGAAAACAGTACCGGGAACAGAATAGTATGATGCCCCGTACATATAAAATCCATATAATCCTCCGGTTGTACCGAGATTTCTAGTAAAATAAGTTATTGTATTTCCGCTAACATCATTATTTGTACCTACATAGTATAAGTAATAACCATATAAATATCCTGTACTATTATTTACTGTACAACTGTCAATATGATTATTTTTCATTTGAACTGTACCATTCGCGTATGATGAAGGGTATGCGTATATACCATACATGTAACCTGTTGCAGCAACTGCTCCAAGTGTAGCAAACTTTAAGGTATTGTTGTTGATTGTAATATTACCTTGAGAGTAATAATGGTAAATACCATAAGAATATCCAGTTGAACTAGCAGCCTGAGTCATCTTGATATAATTATTATTTGCTACTAAGTTACTTGGATTAGCTGATGCAGTAGAGTTGTAATTATATATACCATATATATATGCTGATGCGCCTATAGCACCCGAAACGCCATTGTTGTAGTTATCAATAATATTATTTGAAATATTATTATAACTCTGGTAGTACATATAAACACCATATCCTTGAGCAGCACCAACAAAATTTAAAATGCTATTTCCGTAAACGTAGTTTGATTGATCGTATAAAGTATAAGGTGCAACAGCTGCAAAACCATAAACATAGATACCTGTATTTACATTTTGAACTGTATTGCCAACAAAGCCATTATAACTATTGGCATCACTTGTTAAAGTAATAGCTAATGCGGTTGTACTATACTTAGTATGGTTGTTTGAATAAATACCTTTTGAGACCGTGTTTGTTCTGTTCAAAGTAATAGTACAATTTTTTATGGTGTCGTGTTGGCAACCAATAAAAGGAGCAATTGCATAACGTTTTACCAATGCATAACCCCATTCCATTTGAGTCGTTGTAGTAATATTTGCAGCACTTTCAACCAAATCAATTCCGTTGATGGTGATATAGCTACCTCCCATAATGAAAAATATTCCATCAATAGTTGTTGATGTTCCTACAAAAGAAGTAATCAAAGGATTTGCTCCTATGGTTGCTGGGTCTTTTTGAAACACAATTGGATTAGCTGCAGTACCTGTAGCAGTAATGGTATCACCACCAACTGGTGCAGTTTCAGTCCAACCCCCAGGTACATTAATAATAACACCTCCGGTACCAACACCGTTAAGGTTTAAATCGACAATTGCCAATTTAATAGATGTGTAATCTCCACCAGAAGTAGCAACATATTTAGTTCCGGTAAGGGCTTGTCCGAACGACAAAGCCGGTAATAAAAACAGCAGCAAAGCTGTGATTGTGGTTACAGTAAATTTAACTGTTTGTCTAGTTGTCATCATTGATTTTTATTTTATGGTTTTAATTTATTCTGATATAAGTTCCCGAATGTATTTTTTTGTATTTAATATGTTTGTAGAATATCAACTACACGAATTGTAAAAATATATTTTACAATTAAATGAATCTTTTAAAAGGTAATAATGATAAGGGTTTTGGACTAAAATGGGATTATTTAAAAGACGATTATTTCTTTAAAAAAAATGCCGCAAAATGGATAATTGATATAATTTTATTCGATTAGCCGATATTTATTAATTTTACCGAAACTTTATCATGAATAATTCTTCTCCATATATTCTTTTAGCCGATGATCATGTAATCATCAGACGAGGATTAAAAGTTTTGCTTGATACAAATTTTGTTGAAAGCAGAATTGAAGAATGCGATTCTGTAAAAGATTTGATGCTGCTTATCGAAACGCATCCCTTCACTCATTTAATACTTGACCTTCAGTTAATCGATGGAAATGTGATGGATGTAATTCAAGAGATTAAAAAGAAATTCAAGAAACTTCCTATTTTAATTTATTCGATGAGTTCGGAGGAAATATTTGGTACAAGAACTTTGCAATTTGGTGCCGATTCGTTTTTGAGTAAACAAAGCAATGAACAAGAAGTAATAAAAGCATTGAATTTATTTTTAAACGGAAAAAAATACATCAGTCAGGAGTTACAAGATTTTCTAGCAAATCAGTTAAATAAAAAAACAAAAACACAAAACCCTTTTATGGATTTATCCGACAGAGAAATTTTGGTGTTAAATTATTTATTGAGTGGCGAAACTGTAAAAGATATTTCAACCAGGCTCGAGCTTAAAGCTACTACTGTTGCAACATATAAAGCACGAATTTTTGATAAGCTGAATGTTACAAATATTCTCGAGTTAGGTAATATGGCAAAACTTTATCGTTACAATAAATCCTGATGTATAGTTCAAGGTTTGTATTCATTTTTTTAATTTTTATTGAAATATTATTTTTTAATAAAAATATAAATGCTCAATCTAATCAGCATTTAATGATTACAAATTTTACATCAAAAAATGGTCTGCCACAAAACAGTGTAAATGATATGATTTTTGATTCGGGGTATTTGTGGATATGCACCGAAGCGGGAATTGCCCGATATGATGGAATTGGATTTACAACATATAATATTTCGAATACACCTTTTATTTTAAACGACCATTTTAAGTTTATTATTCCTACAACTAAAAACGAAAAGATAGTATTTTCATCTAATGGAAATATTTTGCAGATTAAGGCAAATCAATTATTACAAATTCAAAATAAGGATCAAAGAAAAATTAATCCAATTAGTATAAATGGAGGAGTTTTGTCACTTGATATGATTACTCATTTTATCTCACCAAACTTTATCAAGCTACAGCAATATTATACCTATATACCCTCTTTTTTACCAATCAATCAGCATCGTTTTTTAATAAAAGGAAAAAGAAGTATTTTTTTATTTAACGAGGAAAATAAGTTAATCCCCATTTCAACCAACGGGAAAAAGGTGTCGTATCTGTTTTCATTTAATGATGTAAATTATATAACAGATGAAGATAATTTGCTTTATAAAATTGATGTCGAACAAGGTTTACTAGTAAGAAAATATTTTGTAGGAGATGTTACCAAAATTTTGAATAGTAAGTCCGATGGTCAATATGAAGTTTACTGGAAATATGGAGAAAAATCAGCTGCTCTGAAATTAGGCGAAAAAATATTTCTTATAAATGGAACTGATAAAAATGGAAATTTAACTACCGATTTGATAGTTGATCAAACACCACAAAACACTTTAATTAAAACAATTTTATATGATCATAAATCCAAACAATTATTTGTTGGAACTGAAACAAAAGGGTTATTTGTTTACAAGAAAAAAAACATTCAATCATATACATATGAAGAGAAAGATGGACTAGGTAATAATAATGCATATTACGCCATGTCAGCTCTCGATTCAAATACCATTTTAACCAATTATGGGCGTATGTTTTCAATACATGGAGCCGAAAAAGAATTAACTGAATTAGCAAAATTGAATCGTGAGAGTTTTATTATCGACCATAAACATGTTTTCTGGTATGCAGTAAATGACACGATTTTTAATTATGATTTTGTTTCAAAAAAGAAGAGTTTGTTTTTTTATATCGACAGTAATTATATTTCTACATTTTTCGAATCGGGTGATACCATTTGGGTTGGTTCTGCAAAACAAATAGGATATATATACAAGAATGTTTATCAAAGTTATTTTAAATTTGAAAGGAATATATTTTCAAAACCAGAGAATATTATCAGAGGTCCAGATGGCAATATTTGGTTTAGCAGTTGTAAAGGAGTTTTCGAAATAGTTCATCATCAAAGCAATCTTACTGCGGTTTGTTTAATACCAGATATTTGTGCCCGATATCTTTATCAATACAACAGCAAAGTTTTTGTTGCAACATACGGAAACGGATATTACATATTTGATCATGGTAGTTTTAAAAAAATGCCACTTGATGAAAATGCTTTTCTTTCAATTGCACACAGTTTTCTGATTGATAAAAATAATTTCTTATGGATAAGTTCTAACCACGGTCTTTTTAAAACTTCGATGACAGATGTTTTGAATTACCTAAATGATACTTCATCTAAAATTTATTATCATTATTTTGGAGAAGATGATGGTTTAAGAAATATAGAATTTAACGGAGGTTGTTTTCCCAATAGTGCAGTTTTAAAAAGTGGCTATTTTTGTTTCCCTACAATGGATGGTGTTGTATTTTTTGATCCATTGACAACAGACAACGGAGTTCAGAATGAAAATATATTTATTGATAAAATAAATGTTGACGGTACTTTACTTGATTTGAATCAACCATTAATTATTAAACCAAAATCAGAAAATATTGTATTCAAGTTGTCGACACCTTATTCGGGAAATAAACAAAATTTAAGTATTGAATATAAACTAAATGGATTTAACAAAAATTGGATTAAACTTCGTGAAGGTGTTTTTGATATTGGGTTCTCTAATATTCCTTCGGGAACATATCTGCTTCAAATCAGAAAAGGGATTGGCTTAGGTTCAAAAAATTATATTGAGAAAAACATCACATTTACAGTAAGTAAAAAGTTTTACGAAACTTATTGGTTCATATCACTCATGTTTATCTTGTCTGTTTTTTTTGTGTGGGCTTTTGCAACCTTATATTACCGCAACCTAAAACGTGCAAACTTAATTCTCGAGAAAAAAATTAGTGTTCGTACAAATGAGTTGAATTTGCTAAACGTAGAGTTAAGAACAAATCTTGATAAATTACAAGCATCAGAAAAAAGTTTAAAACAATCTGTAAATGTAAAAAACAAGCTCATCTCAATTATATCTCACGATATTATAACGCCACTTCGATTTATTTCCATGGTTGCTCGTAATGCTTTTAACAGTGATTCAAAACAGTTAAATGATATTATAAAAGATATTGGAGGCACATCGCAAAAATTGTATTCGAATGCACAAAATATTTTAAACTGGATCAAGCAGCAGAATCAACAAATTGAAGTAAAAAAATCGAACATTGCTGTTAATCCACTGGTTGAAGAATTGGTTGAAATGGTGAGAGAAATGGCATTTAATAAAGAGAATACCATTTTAAATTTAGTATCGCTTGATGATGTAATCAAAACAGATAAAAATATTCTTTCCATCATTCTTCATAATTTAATTTCGAATGCCAACAAATATTGTTCAGGTGCAAAAATTACCATTACATCATTTAAAGAAAATGAAAAATATCGAATTGCAGTTGAAGATAATGGAAATGGAATTTCCGAAAATATTTTATCACGTATAAACAATATCAGAAACAACAAAGAAATTGATTTATCTGAAAATGCTCTAAACGAAACTGGTTTAGGGTACATTATTATTTTTGAAATGCTAAGGCAGATTGATGTCGATATAAAAATTGAAACTGTTCTGTTAAAAGGAACTAAAGTTATTTTGTTGTTTTCATAACCCAACATTTATTTACATCTTCGCTGAGATGACAAAACTCATTCGTGGTTTAAATTTACGACAAGCAGTTGCTATCAATATGATTGATATGGTTGGCATTGGCCCATTTATTACCATACCATACATTATTGGTGCAATGAGCGGACCGCAATGTATTTTAGCATGGTTGCTTGGTGCAATTTTGTCGCTTATGGATGGCTCGGTTTGGGCCGAACTGGGCGCAAAATGGCCCGAAGCAGGAGGGAGTTATGCATTTCTGCAAAATCTTTTTGGCAAAGAAAAATGGGGGAGATTGCTTTCGTTTTTGTACATATGGCAAACAACTTTTCAGGCTCCACTTGTTATCGCATCAGGTGCAATTGGTTTTGCCCAATATTTAACTTACCTCATTCCGTTAGATACGATACAACAAAAAATTGTTTCGGGTACACTCATTATTTTCATTACGTTTTTATTGTACCGCAAAATATCCGACATCGGAAAAATATCCGTAGTACTCGGAATTATTGTTGTTGGTACCATTTTGTGGTTAATCGTTTCGGGATTAATGAATTTGAATTTTCAAATGGCATTTACATTTAATAAAGATGCGATGGATTTTACACCTGCGTTTTTTTTCGGATTGGGAACAGCATCTACTAAAACAGTTTATTCGTTCTTGGGATATTATAATGTTTGCCATTTAGGCTCAGAAATAAAAGCCCCGGAGAAAAATATACCACGAAGTATTTTTATTTCTATTGCAGGTATCACCATTTTGTATTTGTTCATGCAAGTTGCTATTTCAGGAGTAATTCCTTGGCAACAAGCAAAAGATTCGCCCTTTATTGTGAGTACATTTTTCGAACAAATTTATGGAAGTACAGCAGCTACTTTTGCAACAGCTTTGGTTCTAATTATTGCGGTATCATCTCTTTTTGCTGTTATGCTGGGATACTCGAGAGTGCCATATGCTGCAGCTGTTGATGGAAATTATTTTTCAGTTTTTGCCAAAGTTCATCCCACAAAAAACTTTCCCAATTATTCGCTGTTAATTTTAGCCTCGGTGGCTTTTGTTTTTAGCTTGTTGTTTAAAATGAAAGAAGTGATTACGGCAATTATTGTGATGCGAATTATTATACAGTTTATCGGACAAAGTATTGGATTGATGCTCTTGCATTACAAAAAGAAAGACTTGCATTTGCCATACAGAATGTTGTTTTTTCCTATTCCGCCAATTATCGGAATCATTGTTTGGGCTTTTATTTTTTTCTCAGCAGAATGGGAATTTATAGCCGGTGCCATCACATTTATTTTTATCGGGATTTTACTTTTCTTGTTTCTGTCCAAGCAAAAAAATAAATGGCCTTTTGAAATTTTATGACAAGCACATTCAAATATTTTATAATGTATAAACCATACGGGGTGCTTAGTCAGCGCGACACGAAAGGTTATAAAAAGAAAATAGGCCTTGATGAATTTTATCCTTTTCCTAAAGGTGTTTATCCTGTAGGAAGATTAGATGAAGACAGTGAAGGATTGTTGTTGATGACTTCTGATAACAAAATGAGTATTCATATTCGCAGTGCAAAAATTGAGAAAGAATATTGGGTACAGGTAGATGGTATCATTACAGATGAAGCTTTAAAAAAATTACAATCAGGAGTGACCATTACTGTTGATAAAATACCCTATCAAACTTTGCAATGTGATGCGCATCTTTTAATAGACGAGCCTGTTTTACCCGAACGGTTTCCTCCATCTCGAGCAGGCAGACATAGGCCGGGTTCTTGGGTTTCAATCACATTGCGCGAAGGTAAATTTCGTCAAGTTCGAAAGATGACAGCAGCAGTTGGTTTTCCAACTTTGCGATTGGTACGTGCTAGAATTGGTGAAATGAAAATAATAGATTTTAAACCTGGAGATGTTATCGAATTAGAGCGTTTTGTTTTATGATTTTTGAAATCGAATTAGAAAAATTTCTTCACCAAGAAAATTTGGTCTTCAGTAAATCAGATTCAGTTTTTCCATTCTATAAAATAGAAAACCATCATCTTGTTTTGCATTGTATTTCTTTAAAAAAGTTTTCAAAGGCAAAAATAAGTGATTCATATTTTGCAGATATCTGTGATGATTTGATTTCAAAAAAAATGAAAGTGATTCATTTGTGGGAGGATGTTTGGCAAAATGAAAATGAATTGGTTAAAAATCGCATATTAGCTGTTTGTGGGAAGTCGAAACGCATACATGCACGCCAAACAGAGGTTAAACGGCTGAACAAAAAGGAAACGGATGCTTTTTTAAATGCAAATCATTTGCAACACACAACCAATGCCTATTATAAGTATGGTTTGATGCTAAAAGACGAATTAGTAGCCGTGGCAACTTTTAGTAAAAGCCGAGTGATGAATGATGGTCCGGTATTATATCGTTCGTATGAGTTGGTGCGGTTTTGTAGTTTGAAAGGAACTACTGTAAATGGCGGTTTAAGTAAATTATTAAAACATTTTATTGTTGAACATCATCCGGCACACATCATGACTTATGCTGATAAAGACTGGAGTTCAGGAGAGAGTTATACCAAAAACGGGTTTGCCTTTTTGGAGAAATTACCGCCACAATTCTTTTTTATTCATCCCGATAAAATGATTCGAATATATGCTCATCGTTTAGATTTAACGGAAAAGGAATTGTTGGCAAAAGGTTACCTTAAAATAGTTAATTCGGGTAATGCTAAATTTATTCTCGACAGAAGAAAATAAAGCGATTACCTTCGCAGTCTAATATCAAATTCTTGAATACGAATCATAATCTTATAATTATACTTGGCGCAACTGCAACAGGTAAAACAAAACTTGCCGCACATTTGGCATCACAGCTTAATACCGAAATCATTAGTGCAGATTCTCGTCAGGTGTATCGTGATATGAATATTGGTACCGGAAAAGATCTGGATGAATATGAAGTGAATGGGAAACACATTCCATATCATCTTATCAATATTATTGAAGCAGGAGATGAATATAAT
>Ga0194060_10003446_pt1 | contig 11168 bp, 11 predicted proteins | sample SepL225m_MetaG_FD_163427 | JGI IMG/M metagenome (GOLD analysis project Ga0194060, IMG submission 163427) | Anoxic zone freshwater microbial communities from boreal shield lake in IISD Experimental Lakes Area, Ontario, Canada - Sep2016-L222-5m | ecosystem: Environmental > Aquatic > Freshwater >... | reverse complement strand
TGTTCAATTGGGTGGCGGAATTCGTGATCTAGAAACCATCGAACGTTTATTGGATGATGGTATTAGCACTGTCATTATTGGCACAGCTGCTGTAAAGAACCCCGGTTTTGTGCAAGATGCTTGCACTGCATTTCCTGGCCATGTCATGGTTGGTTTAGATGCCCGCGATGGAAAAGTAGCGACGGATGGCTGGAGCAAGATTACCGGTCATGAGGTGATTGATTTGGCCAAGAAGTTTGAAGATTGGGGCGTAGAAGCCATTATCTATACCGACATTGGTCGTGATGGCATGCTCAAAGGTGTGAATATTGAAGCTACCATTAAGCTGGCGCAGGCTATCCGTATTCCCGTTATCGCCAGTGGTGGCCTCTCGAATAATCAAGATATTGAAGCGCTTTGTAGGGCCGAAGAAGAAGGCGTGATGGGGGTGATTGCTGGCCGCTCTATTTACGCTGGCGATCTGGATTTGGCTGCTGCTCAAAAATATGCTGACGAGTTGACCCTCAAGTACACAAAGAAAATGATCTAGTGTTAACTAAGCGAATTATTCCTTGTCTCGATGTCACTGCAGGGCGCGTTGTTAAGGGGGTGAACTTTGTTGGACTCCGCGATGCCGGCGACCCCGTAGAAATTGCTAAACGTTACGATACGCAAGGCGCCGACGAACTGACTTTCTTAGACATTACCGCTACATCTGATGGGCGTGACCTTATTTTGCACATCATTGAGGATGTGGCATCCCAGGTGTTCATTCCCCTTACTGTTGGCGGCGGTGTGCGTGCTGTTGCTGATGTGCGACGCTTATTAAATGCAGGCGCAGATAAAGTGAGCATGAATTCCTCTGCGGTAGCCAATCCCGATTTAGTGTCTGATGCTGCAGCCTATTACGGTTCTCAATGTATTGTTGTCGCTATAGACGCTAAGCTAACGGATGCGGGCAATTGGGAGGTGTTTACTCATGGGGGTAGAACAGCCACTGGGATTGATGTGGTGACATGGGCTAGTGAAGTCGCAAAACGTGGCGCAGGCGAGATCTTATTAACCAGCATGAATCGAGATGGCAGTAAAGATGGTTTCGATTTGGCGTTAACAGCGGCCGTTAGTGATGCAGTTTCTATTCCGGTGATTGCTTCAGGTGGCGTAGGTAATTTGCAGCATTTAGTTGATGGCATTACCAAGGGTCATGCAGATGCGGTCTTGGCGGCCAGTATTTTTCACTATGGTGAATTTACGGTGCAGCAGGCAAAAGAATATATGGCGGCTCAAGGCATCCCTGTTCGTCTGTAAATGGTGTTGCAGGATTTACAAGAACTACCAGATTCACTGTAAAGTTCAGGTATGAGCAAAACTCAGAGCACTTTCACACCCACTCAATCACTGCAAGCCGATGCCTGGCTTGATGCTGTCGCCTGGAATGATCAAGGTCTAGTGCCGGTGATTGCTCAAGAAGTCGGCAGCAAAGATATCTTGATGATGGCTTGGATGAATCGCGATGCTTTATTGGCAACCTTGCGTTTGGGTGAGGCGGTCTACTGGACCCGATCGCGGCAAAAACTCTGGCATAAAGGTGAAGAGTCTGGGCATACCCAGAAGGTCAAAGAAATCCGCCTGGATTGCGATGGCGATACTATTTTGTTGCTAGTTGAGCAAAAAGATGGCATTGCTTGTCACACTGGTGAACATAGCTGCTTCTTTCTTCAATGGGACTCTAATCAATCCGCTTGGGTAGATGAGTCTGTTTCTCAGAAGTAAGCTAGGTTTAATAAAAGACATAAAATCGACTGATGACGAGTTCTGCAAACAAGCCTTCGAATTTAGATTCTGCATTGGCGCATTTAGCTGATGTGGTGGATCAACGCCGCGATGCATTTAAGGCTGGCCAAGCCGATCCTAAAACATCGTATACCGCTTTGCTTTTTTCAAAAGGCGATGATGGGATCTTAAAAAAGATTGGCGAAGAGGCCACAGAAGCGGTAATGGCCGCAAAAGATGCGCGTAGCGCTAATTTGGCTGCCGAACAACAAAAGCTGCTAGTGGGTGAGATGGCAGACCTTTGGTTTCATTGTTTAATTGCACTCTCTCAATTCAATTTACGTCCTGAGGATGTGATTGAGGAATTGGATCGCCGTCTGGGAACCTCCGGCATCGAAGAGAAGGCGGCCAGAAAAGCTTCTGGCAAGGCTTGACGATGTTGCACGACCCAAATTGCCTGTTTTGTAAGATTTCTCAAGGTTTAATCCCTTCTCAGAAGGTATATGAGGATGAAGAAATCTACGCATTTAAGGATATCAACCCTGCTGCACCAGTGCATTTCCTCTTAATTCCTAAAAAACATATCCCTATGTTGGAGTCTGTGGACGGCACGGATGCCCCTTTGCTGGGTAGAATGATGGAATTAGCACCGCGTCTTGCCAAAGAGCAAGGTTGTCGTCCCGGTAAGGATGGTGGCTTTAGGTTGATGGTGAATAATGGTGCAGATGGCGGGCAGGAGGTTTATCACTTGCACTTGCATGTGATGGGCGGTCCACGCCCCTGGAAAAAATAATCCAAGGAGATTAAGAATGGGTTCATTTAGCATTTGGCATTGGTTAATTGTTTTGGTTATCGTGATGTTGGTTTTCGGAACCAAAAAATTGCGGAATATTGGCCAAGATTTGGGTGGCGCAGTCAAGGGCTTCAAAGATGGCATGAAGACACCCGAAGAATCTAAAGAGCAAACCGCAGAGCAAATTCAGCAAGCATCTACTGCCGCAGAAAAAACGGTTGATGTGCAGGCTAAAGACGTCAATAAGTAATCATTGAGAGCGCAAATAGAAATTCGTGCAGGTTTAAATGATTGATCTTGGAGTTTCAAAACTTGCACTCATCGCAGTAGTTGCCTTAGTAGTGGTAGGCCCAGAGCGTTTACCAAAAGTTGCCCGCATGGCTGGTAATTTGTTTGGCCGTGCACAACGCTACATGGCCGACGTGAAGTCCGAAGTCAATCGCCAGATGGAGATTGACGAATTCAAAAAGTTTCGTGAAGAAAGTGCCTCTGCATTAAAAGAGGTCGAGAACAGCATCAACTCTACCGTTCAAGAGGCGAATGCCCACTTGAGTGACCAAGCGGATATTTTCGAAACCAGTTTTGAGAAGCCACCGCTTGACCCAAAAGAGGTATTGCTGAAGTCGAAGCGTCAGGGCCGAAATAGCTGGGGAGTAAGGCGAGCAGCAAGGCCAGTCTGGTTTAAGCGTTCAGCAGGCATTCGGACCCGTGTGCAATCCGGCGCTGCCAGAATGAAGCGCTTTCATCATGCTGCGAATAAATAACATCATTAGAAGCACTCAATACATCTCCGCATGACGCAAAACAATTCCACCGAAGATTCCGGTTTACAAGAATCTTTTCTCTCGCATTTATTTGAGTTGCGCGATCGCGTCATTAAGTCTGCATTAGCAATCATTGTGGTGTTCGTTTGCTTGGTCTACTGGGCGCCAGATATATTTCATCTGTTTGCACAACCTTTACTAAAGGCCCTGCCAGCAGGCGGTAAGATGATTGTGACTGACGTGACGGGGTCTTTCTTTGTGCCAATGAAGGTCACCATGCTGGTGGCGTTCTTAATTGCGCTGCCAGTAGTGATGTATCAGTTATGGGCATTTATAGCGCCCGGCTTGTATCTGCATGAGCGCAAGTTGATTTTGCCTTTGGTGATCAGTAGCTATTCTTTGTTCATTATTGGAATGGCATTCGCCTACTTTTTGGTGTTCCCTACTGTATTCAACTTTATGGCGAGTTATAACGCCCCATTGGGTGCAGAGATGTCTACTGACATTGATAACTATCTGAGCTTTGCTATGACAACCTTTTTGGCGTTTGGCATTACTTTCGAGGTGCCAGTGGTAGTAGTGGTTTTGGTCCGAATGGGGATGGTCCCTTTGGCCAAGCTGAAAGAAATTCGCCCCTATGTGATTGTGGGTGCTTTTGTGATTTCCGCAGTAGTCACCCCGCCAGATGTCCTGTCCCAGCTGCTGTTAGCAGTTCCAATGACGCTTCTCTATGAATTGGGTTTATTAATTGCCCGCTTCTATGTGCCAAAACCCCCTGAGGATGATCAAGCTAACTCAGCATCGGTTTGATTTTTTAGTTTGCCACTAAAGGTGGCAAGTAGCCAATTGGTAACCTGGTCAAAACGATAGCGCCTTTGGCGCAGATTGCCCTCTAGATTTAACTCAGAGCCAACAAAGGCCTTACCAGCAGCTAGCAAGGCACGACGTTGTTGAATCGTTTCAATCTGAATCAGTCGTGGCAATATCTTGGGTAACTCCCAGCGGATATCTACAACCACACAATGTTCATGTTGCAACTGCCCTACCTCACAAAGCAATAACTCTGCTTTGGTGAAATTAAATTGATTGGCAATAATGATGCGATGACAAAGTAACAGCCAATCTTCTTCTAATTTATGTTCGGCGTGATGATTAACCGCTTGTTCTGCTGACTGAGCCAGCTCAAACCAGCCATTCTGTGATGGGGCCTGACAGCTCTCTAAGATCTTACTTAGTAATTCTTTTGCTTCAGCGATACCTTGCTGATGCGCTTGCCATACCCAATAGGATGCCTGTAGACCCCGAACTTTTTCTTCAGACTTTTCACGTTTACGCCAGAGGTTAGCGCCTTTACGTAGTTGCGCCTCAGGATGACCTAGGTCTGCGGCGCGATCAAAGCAACGATCACTTTCAGTAGCGTTGTACCCCGAAAACTGGGGGCGACGATAAATTTCCCCCAGGGCATACCATGCATCTCGATCTCCATCTTTTGCTGCTAACTCTAACCAATGCGCCGCTTTTTTAAGGGATGCATTTGCTTTTGTTTTGGATGGGCTAGCCCCATTTCCATCTAGTTGAGCAAGACGTAAACCTAAAGTAAGTCTCGCTATTGTTAAGCCCAACTCAGCTGCTTGAATCAGGGCATCTTCATTTTGATCATCCAGCCAGGCCTTCCAGAGTGAGGAAAGAGCCTCATTTTTTGGCTGTAATTTAATGTGCAGTTCTTTAGCAAGAATAGAAAATGGTGAATCAACGTCTGTTAGCTCTTCTAGATATTGCTTGGCAATTTTTTGCAAATCACTGAAATTAAGACTCGATGAGCTCTCTATTTTGCTGGTGGAGGGTCTTTTCTTTAGCCACTCAGCTAGTTGAGATTGGGTTTCTTGGTTTAATGGGTTGATCAGTAGGTTGACCAGCTGCCATTTAGCGGCATAGTTCGATTTCGCGACTTCATTGGTTTCGGCAAGTTGCCAAAAAGAGTCCCAGCCAAAACCAAAAGCGGGGGAGTTAAAGGTCTGCGCCAGTGGAATTTGGACAATTTGCTCTAAAACCCCAAAAATTTGAGTTGAATTTGAGAGATCCTCATCAAGTCCTTGATTGGTAATGGATAAATAGGATTTCTCTAACCAAATAAGCGCATTAGAGGGCTGTATTGGGGTTTTAAATGCCCCCGTTAGATAAGCCTCAGCTAACTTTTGTTGCGCTAATACATCACCTAAGCGCGCTGAACCAAGGATTTTTAAGAATTCGCGACTTGCCATATGACAATCTTCGCATTTAAAGGGGGTAAAAGACAGAAAACCAAGGCCGTGTTGCCGAGATACAACGAAGAAAGCCAAAAAACTACCTTTTGACAAGCAAAAAGAGCTCCTAAATACCCTTACCCCCAGTCTAGTGGGGCAAAAGAAGCAAAATTCATTGGTCCCAGTTTTATTTGGGCATTACTTTTAATTTTTGGAGATTTAAAGAATGAAAAAATCGCTATTCGCTCTCGCAGCTACAACAGCATTTGCTGGTGCAGCTCAAGCTCAATCAAGCGTAACCGTATATGGCCTGTTGGATTTGGGTTATGTTGGTTACAACACACGCGTTGCTACTGGTAGCACTACAGCTGGTCAACCTGTTAACAAAACAACTGGTAACGCATTTTCATCATCTGGTGAGTCCACATCACGTTTGGGCTTTAAAGGTACTGAAGATTTAGGTGGTGGTACTTCAGCATTCTTTACACTTGAACTCGGCGTTACCCCTAACAGCCAACAATCTGTAAATACTGCTGGTACACAAAACCGTCAAGCTTTTGTTGGTTTGAAAAAGAATGGTATTGGTCAATTTGCTTTGGGTACTCAGTACACTATCGTTCATAACGCTGTTGCTGCTACTGACCCTGGTCAAGCTAACAACATCGCTGGTAACATCGTTTACCCAGCTGTTACTGAAGGTGCTGGCTCAGCAGAAAACTCAACTGGTGCAGCTTACACAGTTCGTACAAACAACCAATTGTCCTTAAACAGCGAAACATTTGCTGGCTTTACAGGAAATGCGATGTTGGTAATGAACAACAAGAACTCAAATGAAACTATCACTGGTACTACTACAAGCATCACAACTGGTGGCACGAATAACCAAAATGGTTGGGGCTTGGGACTGAATTACACATGGAACAAGTTGTATGCAACAGCCAACTACCAGGCTTTGACATCTAAGCAAACTGCTCAAACTACTGTAGCTACTGCTACAACTTACCCTACTTATTTCCTAGCTGGCGCTCCTGCAGTTGGTTATGCAGGTGGTTCATCTGCTGCTGGTACAAACGTACAAGATAACCAGTGGTATGTTGCTGCTACTTATGACTTTGGTATCTTGAAGGCTTACGCTCAGTACATTAACCGTAAAGTTTCTGCTCAGCAAAACAGCGGTTACTATGTGAGCCGTTCTGGTGAGCAGATTGGTGTACGTAGCTACATCACTCCAACTATCGAAGCTTGGGCATCCGGTGGTTTGGGTCGTTACACAGGTTTCGGTAGTAACGCTGCTAACTTGACTGCATGGCAGATCGGTTCTAACTACTGGCTCAGCAAGCGTACTAACTTGTACGCGATCTATGGTCAGACTGGAACTTCTAACGTTTCTACTCCAACAACCATTAATGGTTCAACAGTTAACGTTAACCCAGTATCGACAAACCTCAGCAACTATGCTGTTGGCGTACGTCACACTTTCTAATTTAGCGCTAGCGTAAGCTAGTCATAAATTAGTTTGGAAGCAAATTAACCCACCGTGGAAACACGGTGGGTTTTTTTTTGTAACTTAAGCTTATAAATTGAGCAACCCTCATCGTTTAAGATCTGAGTATGAATCCTCAGCTTATTCAGAAACTTTTACAGGCGACCCAGCACCTTCAAGTCAATGAGCTTATTGCCGCCCAAACCTTATTAGAAGATATTTTAAGTATTGAACAGCGCCAGCCCGATGCAATCAGATTATTGGGGGTCATTGCTGCACTTCGTAAAGAGTGGAATGAAGCTTTGCGACTCATTGACTTAGCTCTAGAGATTGACCCCAAAAATGGAGTGGCACACAGTAATCGAGGAAATATTTTCAATGAGCTGATGCGCAATGAAGAAGCTCTTAGTTGCTACGAAATGGCCATTAGTTTGCAGCCCAACTATGTAGAGGCCTATAGCAACAAAGGTAATACACTGCAAGCCTTGAAGCGCCATGAAGAGGCCTTAGTTTCTTATGAGAAGGCAATCTTGCTTGATGGGAATTATGTACAAGCATTTTACGGTGCTTCGTCAATATTTTTATTGAGAAATAGGTATGACTTCGCTTTAGTATGTTGTGAACAGATCCTCAAAATACATCCAAATGATGAGCTAGCTTTAGAACAAAAGGGCAACATACTTTATAAAATAAAAGACTATGAGGGTGCAATTTCTGTCTGTAACGAGTTATTAAAGATAAACCCACATTCAAGTCACGCTTTGCTAGTAAAAGGAAATGTGTATGCAGAAATTAAGCAATTTGATGAGGCCAGCAAAGCATTTTCTGAGGTTATAGCTCTTAACCAAAATCCAGGCTTTCTTGTTGGGACTGCTGCTCAAATAAGCCTGCAGATGTGTGATTGGAAAAACCAGAGTATTCAGATAAAAGAGCTGGTTAATAAAATCGAGGGCAATGAGAAGGCTGCAATTCCATATAACCTAATATCTCTATTAGATGATAAGCATCTAATTCGACGAGCAATTGAAGTCTATGCACGTGACATGCAGGGCGGTATCAATCGAGTGATTCAAGGCGTAAAAGAGAGGAAGGAAAAAATTCGCCTAGGCTATTTTTCTGCTGATTTTCATAATCATCCCACAGCATATTTAATTGCAGAGTTATTTGAATGTCATGATAAAAGTAAGTTTGAGCTGATTGCGTTTGTATATGGCCGCAATGTTCCTGATGAAATGAGATCAAGATTACAAAATGCGTTCGATCAATTTATTGATATAAATGATAAGACGGATGAGGAGGCCGCTCAATTATCTAGAGAAATGGAAATTGATATTGCGATTGATTTGAAGGGTTTTACGCAAGAAGGGCGCCCTCAAATTTTTATGCATGGTGCTGCGCCAATTCAGGTAAGTTACTTGGCGTTCCCTGGCACGATGGGATTGCCCTGTTTTGATTATGTCGTTGCTGATCCGATCTTGATACCTCAAGAAGCTCAAGATGGAATGGTTGAAAAAATTATCTATATGCCAAATAGCTATCAGGTAAACGATCGGAATCGAGCCATATCGAAGAATAAAAAAACACGCGATGATTTTTGTCTTCCATCTACGGGATTTGTTTTCTGTTGCTTTAACAATAACTATAAGATTACTCCGAGTGTTTTTGATGGTTGGGCTCGAATTCTCAATGCCGTTGAGGGTAGCGTCCTTTGGTTATTCGGCGACAACCCATACGCAATCGAGAATTTAAAAAAAGAAGCACAGGCAAGGGGCTTAGATTCAGCGAGATTACTATTTGCCGAACGCCTCGATCCGGCTGATCATCTTGCCAGATATGAATTGGCTGATCTATTTTTGGATACAACCCCTTGTAATGCTCATACGACTGCTAGTGATGCCCTTTGGGCCGGACTTCCAGTGATCACTCTTGTAGGGGAATCATTCGCTGCCCGTGTAGCTGCTAGCCTCTTAAGTGCTGTTGGGGTGCCGGATTTAATTACTTATACCCAAGAAGAGTATGAGCAAAAGGCAATAAGCTTAGCCAAAAATCCGCATGAACTTAGCGCCATAAAAGATAGGCTGTTGGTAAATCGCTTTACGACACCGCTTTTTGACACCTCGTTATTTACTAAGCATATTGAGCAGGGGTATCTCATGGCATATGAGAGGTATCAGGCAGGGCTGTTGCCAGATCACCTCTATATTGTCTAGCTATTGCTTGGAGTGTGATGAAACCAGGCGTTGCAATGCAAGCGCGACCATCCCCATTACAGCATCCCAATTTCCTGGGGTAGGTTGATTAAATAATCTGGCACTTGGGTACCAGTGAGACGTTTCTTGATTGATTAGCCATCGCCAGCAGGCGTCATACCGGTTCAAAATCCAGACAGGCTTGCCAAGGGCCCCGACTAAATGGGCGGTTGAGGTATCCACTGTGATGACAAGATCCAGATTTTCAATGAGAGCCGCTGTATCTTCGAATGAATTGAGTTCTGGCGTAAAAATAGAAAGATTGTCATTTGGCCAAACGTTTGTTCTTTGCTCTAAGAGCTCAGTTTCAGCAGGTTCGCCTTTTTGCAGACTAAAAAATTGTATTCCTGCGACGTCTTTCAGTTTTGCGATAGAGGCCAGTGGAATATTGCGGCGTGCATTAATGGCCCATAGTTCTGGTTGTTTGGCTCTAAAGCCGCCATTCCATACCAAGCCAACTTTGAGGCCTTCCAGATTCTTCATTCGCCCATGCCATTCCAGAGTTTTATTTGGGTTAGCGCTGAGGTAGGACGTTGAGGAAGGTGTTGGAATGAGCGCCTGACTAAAAAGAAAAGGAAGACTGAGCATTGAAACTTGAGCATCACATTCAGCTGGTGGCTTATCCTCAATGGAAATAACCCTTCTAACCCCTTTTAAGGTTTTGAGAATCTCGATGAGTTGGGGTTGAGTGGCAACGGTAATGATTGCGCCCATTTCAATGAGCCTGGGGATATACCGACAAAATTGAAGGCTGTCACCAAGACCCTGCTCAGACCAAACCAGAATATTTTTATTTGTAAGATCATCTAAATTAATCAGTGCGGGGATGTGATCGAATGGTTTTTTGGGAGCATTTTCTCTGTGCCAGCGATGCTCATAGTTCTGCCAGCCATCTGCATAATTCCCCTGAGAAAGCTGAAGAAAAGACAGGTTGTATAAAGTGTCTGGATCATTGGGGTTGAGAGCCAAGGCTTGCTGGAAGGCTTTTAGAGCTTGTTCATACTCTCCAGTGACCATAAAAGAATTGGCCTTATTGCAATGGGCTTCTAGATAGTTTGGATTTAAACCTATAGCGGTTTGGTAGCAAACGAGGGCCTCACGCTGCCGGTCAAGTGCCTCCAAAGTGACCCCTTTGTTCAGCCAGACCCGTGGATCATGAGGCTCTATTTTTTCCGCCTCAAATAGATGTTCGAGAGACCCCTGGTATTGACCTAAGTTTTTTAGGGCTGCTCCCCAATTCATTTGCAGTTCAAATGAGGCAGGGTTTATTAGAGCCGCTTTTTCAAACTGTTCAACTGCTTCTTTGAAAAGAAATAATTTGGCGTAGGCGAGTCCAAGATTATGTAAAACTTCAAAAAATGGCTCTACAGCTTTAAGTGCAGAGGCGTATTGATGAACGGCAAGCTCAAAATTTCCTTGTTCAAGATATAGATCCCCCAGGGCAATTTTTATAGAGGCTGAACAGTCAGGATGCCTTGCTAGTTTTAAGAGGAGATCAGTCGCTTGCGGCAGTTTGCCTTCATAAGCCAAAATTGAGGCTAAAAGTTCGGTTGCTGGGCCATGTTTGGGGCGCTCTCTAACGATTGATTCTAATAAAGACCGTGCTTGTGCCAGATCTCCGCATTTAAGCCAGTGCTCTGCTATTTGTATTTGTTCTGCAAGCTTATCCATGATCTGGAATTGGTTTAGAAGGTGTATGCATGTTGTTACATATCTCGATGAATGTAGTGGATCTAAGGCTAAACCCTAGTTAGATCACAATTTAAGGGATATTACACTGTATAAATACTATATAGTTTGATACAAATAGCTTTATACATGAAGCTTAGTTAACTAAAAAATACTTAAAGGAAGAGACTCCACATGAAAATTCAAAAAATTTCC
>Ga0194060_10003445_pt1 | contig 11172 bp, 8 predicted proteins | sample SepL225m_MetaG_FD_163427 | JGI IMG/M metagenome (GOLD analysis project Ga0194060, IMG submission 163427) | Anoxic zone freshwater microbial communities from boreal shield lake in IISD Experimental Lakes Area, Ontario, Canada - Sep2016-L222-5m | ecosystem: Environmental > Aquatic > Freshwater >... | reverse complement strand
CAAGCGCTTCCTGCGCATCCTGCGAACCGTGGACGTGGCTGATGGCGATAAATGGGCGCGGTTCGAGCCCTACGACGGGTTCAAGCTGTCTTTCTCGATTGTGTTCGACCACCCGGTGCTGGAAAAATCGGCGCAGTCGACGACCGTCGATTTTGCCGAAACCTCCTATGCGAAGGAAGTCGCCCGCGCCCGAACATTCGGGTTCATGCAGGACGTCGAGGCGCTGCGCTCCAACGGGCTCGCGCTGGGCGGCAGCATGGAAAACGCGATTGTCATGGACGAATACCGGGTGCTCAACGCCGATGGCCTTCGCTACAACGATGAGTTCGTCAAGCACAAGGTGCTCGACGCCATCGGTGATCTTTATCTGGCCGGGCGGCCCATCATCGGGGCATTCAGCGCCCACAAGTCGGGCCACGCTCTCAACAACCGGTTGCTGCGCGAACTGCTCGCCCGCACTGACGCGTGGGAATTGGTGAGTTTCAAGCGCCAGGAAGACGCGCCGCCGGCGTTTCTCCGACTGTTCGCCCAACCCGCCTGATTTGTCCGGAACTATTTCTGCTTCGCTTGGGCGGGATTTTGGTCGCCATCAGCGTTGGTATCCAAATCGTTTCTTGGAACGCCTGCTGGAACAGAAAATACCTCAAATTTATGCTGCAACCCCACAAAATGGCGTGTGTTTTTGCACTGCAGCAGTTCGCCTCGATGGCATTAAGGCGACTGGGGAGCGTCAGTTATGTTAGCGCTTGCTGACTTTGTCGTCTGCCATGGCTGATATGGCGTTTTTCAATTCAGATTCAGTTAGTTGCGAAGCGAGTTTGGTCAGCGCCTGACGCGCTGTTTGGGTCAGGACCGCCGTTTTGGGGCGCGCGTTGACTGCACCTTTCGTGGGTTGCACTTCAATATTCATTGCGGTAACCTGCAGTCCCCGCGTGACGAAGCGGTCGATCAGAGTCGGGGCCATAAGCCTTAGCTTGGCAGCGATCGCGGAGTTGGTGGCAAAAATAACGATCTTCCCCTGCCGGTAGTTCGCCACGCTGGCGAAGTCTGCAAGCGGTTTGGGGAGGACCTCCAGAAGGACTTGACGTAGCTCGAGCAGGCGCTTGGCCTGCGGCATCAGCGAGTTGATGCCGTCTGCTTGTACCAGGTAGGCGTCCAGGTTCTTTGAATGCATGTAGTCGAGCCAGAAGGAAGGCACAACGTGCATATTATTCTAGTTTCGAATCGATTGACCAAAGCCCGCTCGGTCACGCTCACCACAGCGCATGTGGTGGCCGGTGCCGTGGCACTTGCCGGGATGGTCGTTGTTCTAGCTGGCGTGCTTTTCTATGTCTCGGTGCGCCACGCTGCCCAGATCAGGTTGCCCGTGGTGGAATCGCTGGTTCTTTCAGCACAGCAGGACCAGGCACGCAAGGCGGACGGGTTCTTGCGCGAAAATCTGAACGCGATGGCCGTCAAACTCGGGCAGATGCAGGCCCAACTCATGCGCCTGGACGCCCTCGGCGAGCGCCTGTCAGGTATGGCGGGGCTCAAGCCGCAGGAGTTCCGATTCGGTGAAGTTCCGGGTCGCGGGGGGGCTGTCTCCACCTCGTCCCCGCCGCACGATCTGTCGCTCGGCGAGTTCAGCCAGCAGCTCGAGGTGCTGTCCAAGCAGATGGAGAACCGGACCGATTATCTCGGCATTGTCGAGTCCACCTTATTCGATGCCAGGGTAAAGAGAAAGCTGATGCCAACGATCACCCCGGTCGAGGTGAGCTGGAATGCCTCCAGTTTCGGCTGGCGCATCGATCCCATCACCGGGCAGCATGCGCTGCACGAGGGTATCGATTTCATCGCTGATGCGGGGATGCCAGTGTTTGCGGCGGCGGGTGGCGTAGTCGTATTCGCAGAATTTCACACCCAGTATGGCAATATGGTCGAAATCGATCATGGTAACGACTTCATCACTCGTTATGCCCACGGGTCCAAGCTCATGGTCAAGGTCGGCGAGGTTGTGCGCCGCGGCCGCAAGATTGCCGAGGTGGGCTCGACCGGGCGCTCCACCGGCCCCCATCTGCATTTCGAGGTGCGCTACAAGGGCGTAGCGCAGAACCCCGCGCGCTTCCTGCAGGCGTCCATCAACTGAAAAAGGGACCGCGGGCTCTCCCGCGGTCCATCGCCCTTCGTCCCGGGGAGCGTTCCTGATCCCGGGAAGACACGCGCGGCATGCTAAAATCGCGCCTTTGCGCAAGGCGCAGGTACCCATTCCACAATGATTCCCCGCATTCTCAGAGCGATCTTCGGCAGCCGCAACGACCGGCTGTTGAAGCAGTACTCCAAGGTCGTTCGGGAAATCAACGCCTTCGAGCCCGCAATCTCGGCATTGAGCGATGCCCAGCTCATCGGTAAGACCGCCGAGTTCAAGGACCGCGTAGCCAAGGGCGAGACGGTGGATCAGTTGCTGCCGGAGACCTTCGCCGTCGTGCGCGAGGCGGCCCGGCGCGTGCTCAACATGCGCCATTTCGATGTGCAGCTGCTCGGCGGAATGGTGCTGCACTACGGGAAGATTGGCGAGATGCGGACCGGCGAGGGTAAGACGCTGGTTGCGACGCTGCCGGCCTATCTGAATGCGCTCACGGGCCGGGGCGTCCACATTGTCACGGTCAACGACTATCTGGCCAATCGCGATGCCGAGTGGATGGGCAAGGTCTACCGCTTCCTCGGCCTGTCCGTGGGCGTGATCCTGTCGCAGATGCCGCACGACCAGAAGCAGGCGAATTACGCCGCGGACATCACCTACGGCACGAACAACGAGTTCGGCTTTGACTACCTGCGCGACAACATGGCGATGCATGCTGCCGAGCGCTATCAGCGGCCGCTGAACTACGCCATAGTCGACGAGGTCGACTCGATTCTGATCGACGAGGCGCGAACACCCCTCATCATCTCGGGCCAGGCCGAGGACCGCACCGACCTTTATTCGCGTGTAAACGAGATTGCCCCGCTGCTCAAGAGTCAGGAAAAAGACGGCGATCCGGGGGACTTTTTCGTAGACGAGAAGGCGCACTCGGTGATGCTGTCCGAGGCTGGCCACGAGCACGCCGAGGAACTTCTGTCGCGGGTCGGATTGCTGCCCGAGGGGCGCAGCCTCTACGAGCCGGCCCACGTCAATCTGGTGCATCACCTGAACCAGGCGCTGCGTGCGCACCATCTGTTTTTCCGCGACCGTCATTACGTGGTACAGGACAACGAGGTCGTGATCGTGGACGAGTTCACCGGGCGGCTCATGGCCGGAAGGCGCTGGTCCGACGGCTTGCACCAGGCGATCGAGGCCAAGGAAAGCGTCTCCATCCAGAACGAGAATCAGACGCTCGCTTCGATCACGTTCCAGAACTATTTCCGCATGTACAAGAAGCTCGCGGGGATGACCGGCACCGCGGATACCGAGGCCTACGAGTTTCAGGAGATCTACGGCCTGGAAACAGTGGTGCTTCCGACCAACGTGCAGATGATTCGCGTCGACCGTCTCGACCAGGTGTTCCGGACGGTGGCCGAGAAATACAAGGCGATCATCGACGACATCAGCGACTGCTACGAGCGCGGCCAGCCGGTGCTGGTCGGCACGACCTCGATCGAGAATTCGGAGCTGATCGCAGGAATACTGCAGAAGAAGGGGATGCCGCATCAGGTGCTCAATGCCAAGCAGCACGCCCGAGAAGCCGAGATCGTTGCGCAAGCCGGCCGGCCGAAGATGGTCACTATTGCGACCAACATGGCGGGCCGCGGCACCGACATCGTCCTCGGCGGCAACGTCGAGAAGCAGGTAGACATGATCCGGGCGACCGCGGGCCTGGACGACGCGGAAATGGAGCGTCGCATCCACGACATGCGCACCGGGTGGCAGGCGCTTCACGATGCAGTGGTTGCCGCGGGCGGCCTGCACATCATCGGCACGGAGCGCCACGAGTCGCGTCGCATCGATAACCAGTTGCGCGGGCGGTCCGGGCGCCAAGGGGATCCGGGTTCGTCACGCTTTTATCTTTCGCTCGAGGACCCGCTGCTGCGTATTTTCGCCGGCGATCGGGTCAAGGCGATCATGGAGCGGCTGAAAATGCCCGAGGGTGAGTCGATCGAGCACCCGCTGGTAACACGCTCTATCGAAAGCGCGCAGCGCAAGGTCGAAGCGCACAATTTCGACATGCGCAAACAACTGCTTGAATACGACGACGTCGCCAACGACCAGCGCCGGCACATCTACGAGTTGCGCAATGCCATCCTCGATTCGACGGACGTATCCGATCGCGTGCAGGCGCTGCGCGAGGGCGTAGTGACCGACCTGTTCCGGGTACATATTCCGGAGGAAAGCGTCGAAGAACAGTGGGACGTCGCCGGCCTGGAGAAGGTCCTCTCCTCCGAACTTCAGATCCAAGTGCCGCTCCTGAAATGGCTTGAACAGGACGAGACCGACGACAAAGTGCTGCTGGCGCGGGCCGTGGCCGCGGCGAACGAAGCCTTTGCGAAAAAAATGGAGACGGCGCCCGCCGACGCGCTGCACCAGTACGAGCACTTCGTGCTGCTCACGGCGCTCGACACGAATTGGCGCGAGCACCTCGCCGCGCTGGACCACCTGCGCCAGGGCATACACCTGCGCGGCTACGCGCAGAAGAATCCGAAGCAGGAGTACAAGCGCGAGGCGTTTGAGTTGTTCGGCGGCATGTTGGAGACAGTCAAACTCGAGGTGACGCGCAACGTGATGACCGTGCAAATCCGTACGCAGGAAGAAGTGGAGCAGGTCGAGCGGGAGCTGGCCCCGGTCGTGGAGAACGTGCAGTACCAGCACCCGTCATATCAGGAAGAGGCGGCAATCGGCAGCGACGACGGTGCAGCGCCCGCGCCGGAGCCGAAAGCGCAGCCCTTCGTACGGCACATGGGCAAGATAGGCCGAAACGACCCGTGCCCCTGCGGGTCCGGAAAAAAATACAAACATTGCCACGGACGCCTCACCTGAAGGCGTCGTTCTCATGACCAAAGCGCGCTGATGCGCGAGACACAACATGGCCGTCAATCTCGCCACGCCTGATCCGAAGTCGCTGCTGCCTGTGGCCGGCGTGGATCTGGGATATGCCTACGCAGGGATACGCAAGCAGGAGCGCAATGACCTGATGCTGCTGCGGTTGGCGCCTGGAAGCCGGGTCGCAGGCGTGTTCACGCAGAACGCCTTCGCTGCGGCCCCGGTTCAGGTATGCAGGCAGCATCTGGGTGCTTCGGAAACATTTCGCGCACTGGTCGTCAATGCAGGCAACGCGAACTGCGGCACCGGCGCGGCCGGGCTTGCGGCTGCACGGCAGACCTGCGATGCCGTGGCGCGCGCGCTCGGCTGCGGTGCGACCGAGGTTCTTCCGTTTTCCACCGGCGTTATCCTCGAGCACCTGCCGGTCGATCTCATAGAAGCGGCGCTGCCGAGTTGCGTGTCGACTCTGGCGCCTGCGCACTGGGCGCAAGCCGCCGAGGCGATCATGACCACAGACACGGTGTCCAAGGCGGCATCGCGCAGACTGGAACTCGGCGGTGTGAGCGTGACGGTGACAGGCATGGCAAAGGGCGTGGGCATGCTGCAGCCGAACATGGCGACCATGCTCGCTTTCATCGGTACCGATGCCAGGGTGTCGCGCCCGATGCTCCAGCGCATGGTGAGAGAGGTCGCGGATGCGTCGTTCAACCGCGTGACGGTGGACGGAGATACGTCGACCAACGATTCGTTTGTGCTGATCGCCACCGGCGCCGCTGCTGCGCTCGAGGTCGCCGCACCGCAGGATGCGGGCTATGTGGCGCTGAAGGAGGCCGTGACGCAGGTGGCGATCCAGCTCGCGCAGTCGATCGCCCGGGACGGCGAGGGCGCGACCAAGTTCATCACCATCAAGGTCGACGGCGCGGCAAGCGCGGACGAAGCGGTGCGCGTGGCGAAGGCGGTCGCGCATTCGCCTCTGGTGAAGACCGCATTTTTTGCCTCCGATCCCAATCTGGGCAGGTTGATCATGGCGATCGGTAACGCCGGCGTTGCCGGGCTGGATACGTCGCGCATCGATCTCTATCTGGGCGACGTCAAGGTCATCGACCGCGGCGGCCGTGCCGCTGATTACAGAGAGGAGGATGGCGCGCGCGTCATGAAGCCCGCGGAGATCGTCATGCGCATCGATCTGGGTCGCGGCGATGCTTCGACCACAGTGTGGACTTGCGATTTTTCCTACGACTACGTCAAGATCAATGCCGAATACAGGACTTGAATTCGATGTCCGACCTGGAGAAGTTTTTAGCCCGAACAGAACTGCTGCTGGCGCGTCTGGAGACGCTGCTGCCCGCGCCGCCCAAGCCCGTCGACTGGCGGGGCGGGATTGCGTTCCGCTGGAGAAAGACGGGCGGGCGTGGATCGCTGCAACCGGTCTCGCATCCGCACCGCATACGCCTGTCCGACCTGAGCGGCATCGACCGGCAGAAGGACATGATCGAGGCTAACACGCGGCAGTTCGTCGAAGGGCGTACCGCCAATAACGTGCTGCTTACCGGGGCGCGCGGCACCGGCAAGTCCTCGCTCATCAAGGCGGTGCTCAACCGCTTCGCGAAGCAGGGGCTGCGGTTGATCGAGGTGGACAAGCACGACCTGGTGGATCTCGCCGACATCGTCGACTTGGTTTCGGCGCGACCGGAGCGTTTCATCATCTACTGCGACGATCTGTCCTTCGAGGCGGGCGAACCCGGCTACAAGGCGCTCAAGGTGGTGCTGGACGGCTCGATCGCAGCCACATCGGACAACCTGCTCGTCTATGCGACGTCCAACCGGCGTCATCTGATGCCAGAGTTCATGCAAGAAAACCTCGAGTACAAGAACGTCGGCGAGGAAATCCATCCGGGCGAGACCTCGGAGGAGAAGGTTTCGTTGTCCGATCGCTTCGGGTTGTGGCTGTCGTTCTACCCCTTCGATCAGGACGCTTATCTGGGTATCGTTTCCCACTGGTTGCGTGAACTCGGAGCGGCCGAGCGCGATCTGCCAGCCGCGCATCGGGCAGCGCTCCAATGGTCGCTCTCGCGGGGCTCGCGTTCCGGGCGCGTGGCTTGGCAGTTCGCGCGGGACTGGGCCGGCCGGCGTGCGGGCGCGGCGCCGGGGCGCAAGAAGCGCTAGAGCGCGCCGCTCCAGGCACGTTCAGTTCGACCCAGCCCAGTCCGATTCAATCCAGCCGCATGACCGAACCGGTCGAGGTCGCTGTTGCCGTTCTTATCCGGCCCGACGGCCGGGTTCTGCTCGCGCGGCGCCCCGCCGGGAAAGTCTTTGCGGGCTATTGGGAATTTCCTGGCGGCAAGGTCGAGGCCGGGGAGAAGGTGCACGATGCACTGGTGCGGGAAATCCGCGAAGAACTGGCGATCGAGATCGAACTCGCCCATCCGTGGATCACCCGGGTGTTCACCTATCCGCACGGCAGAGTCCGGTTGCACTTCCACCGCGTTCTCGGCTGGCGGGGCGAGCCGTACCCGGTCGAGCATGAAGGGCTGTCCTGGGAGTCGCCGGGCTCGGTCGGCGTGGCGCCACTGTTGCCCGCAAACGGTCCCGTCCTCACGTCGCTCCTGCTTGCGCACGAGTACGCGATTTCGCAGGCCGCCGAGCTTGGCGTGGAGCCCTTCCTCAGCAAACTGCGCATTCGGCTCGGGCAGGGCCTGCGACTGGTGCAGGTGCGCGAACCCGAGTTCTCAAACCTGGAACTGGCGAGCCTCGCCGCGAAGGTCATCGCGCTGGCGCATGCGGCAGGCGCACGGGTGCTGGTCAACGGCGATGCCGCCTTTGCCCGCGAGGTCGGCGCGGACGGTGTCCATCTCAGCGCACGCCAGGTCGCCCTGGCGTGCGGTCGGCCTGATCTTCCTATCGTGGGGGCGTCCGCTCATTCGAAAGATGAACTGCGTGCCGCGGAGCGCATCGGCGCCGACTTTGCCGTGCTGGGGCCGGTGCGCAGGACCCTGAGCCATCCGGATCGTACGCCGATCGGCTGGGACGGATTGTGCGAGGCTGCGCACGGTTCGGCGATACCGGTATTTGCGCTGGGTGGCGTCGATCAAGGCGACATGGAGGCAGCATGGTCATGCGGCGTCCACGGAGTGGCGATGGTGCGCGCTGCGTGGAGAGATGGGTGACGAGCGGGTCGTGACCAGCGCGAGGGAGCGCGCCGGTGTACGTCTGCGCTATGTCGCGTCCGGATCGACGCCCTCTTCGCTTTCATCCGTTGGCTCGACGGGCACGCGGTAGCTCTCGGTTGCCCACGCGCCCAAGTCTATTAACTTGCAGCGCTCGGAGCAAAATGGCCGGTAGCGGTTTTCCGGCGCCCATTCGACCGGCGCGCCACAGCGCGGGCAATTAACGATCTTGGTTTTGGGCATTTTTGCAGCCTGTCTTTTTCAAGCCTGATCAGGGCGATACCGCCTTCGGCGAACTTTTAGCGGGAAAATTCGCGGCAGCCGAAACAGCACGCACGGATCTCTATTCTTCGGATAATTCGAGCAAATCTATCGCAACATTGTAGGTCAGGTGTATCGGGCTGAGATCCGTGAATTTCTTTGCCGGCACATCGCCGTCGAATTGCAGCAGGTTGTCTCCCGGGATCAGTCTGAACCGAGCCGGGGGCATTGAAACCGGATGGTCCGGAACCAGGCCGACCGTTTGCGGCGCCTCGCCGGCCGGCCTGATGGTCAATCGGCGCGGCTCGAACGTACTCAGATTCAGCTTAAATGTCGCCAGCAGCGGTCTGTTTCCATAATTCATCACGTGGATTTCGGCGTGTTCGGATGCCGCCCAGGTCCGCGCCGGCGTCCAACCTTGTCCATACTGCAGCTTGCCCCTGCATTTCGTTCTCACAACGTATTTTGTTCCGGGCTTTGCGACGTATTCAATCTCGGGCGTGAAGAATTCCCTTCTGCCGAGGCACAGCAAATCCTTTTGCCCGCGACCGGCCGAAAGCACGGCGTCGTTCTCGGAGAACTCGCCGCGGGCATAGATCTTCTGATATTCCGGCGGGTCCCACGAACGCAGGATCTTGTCGTACACCGCCATCCGAACACGGGTTGCGCTATTGCAGATATGCCCGACAAGGTTGTCCTCGATGTAGCTAAAGACCCTTGTGCTGCCGCACAGTCCAGAGGACAGGTCGCGGTAAAAGGCCAGCATGGCCGTGTTGGAAAAACCGATGTGCCCGACTTTGCCGAGAGTCAATTCCTCCCATCCCCTGGTCTCTCGCCAGATGCCGGTGTTGTGGCCTGTCGAATTGTAGGTGTTGAGCGGGAAATCCCACAGTATCCGGACTGAGAAGGAGGCGATAAGGAACAGTGGAATGATGAGAATCAACGGTGCGCCGCGGACAAATGCAGCCAGCGCATTGAGTGCGCCGCGCCTCGCGTTTGCCGGCAGATCCGGCTGCCTGCTGACTGCGGCGCCGATCATCCAGAATGAAACGATCGCAAGCGAAAAGCTGGAGTTGACCACCCGGAAATATTCAAACAGCCTGATTGCGTGAATCAGATTGACCAAGCCCAGAATGGACAGAGCGGCGTAGGCCCACAACTCCGACCTGCCGAGTTGCCCCCTGATCGCGGCAGCAACGAACAGGGGGAACGTTGCGACCCACAAGTGGACGATGAACGCGTCCTCGGCGCTGGCGATGAAGACCAGGCTCTCGAGCCGCTCCAGCGTGAGCCATTCTGTTCCGTGGGCTTGGACGACGCCGAAGTAAATCTTCGCGGCCTCGGCGAGGTCCATCCCATAGCCCCACTTGAACACGGCCAGGAAAAGCAGGTTCGTGGTCGCAAACGACACGCACAGGCCGAGCGAGCCGCGCAATGAATAGCGTCCGGAAATGAGCACGAACAGGAGGAATGGGCCAATGGCAACCGCGTAGGTGTACCGGCTCCACACAGCCAGTCCGAGGAGCATTCCCGCAAGCATCAGTCTTGTCGGCGTTTGCGCTCGACCGCCGTACAAGGCGGCTATGGCCGCACTCAGGAAAAAACCCGCGTAATAATCGGCCCACGGGTAAATGGGAAACGGGTGCAAGACCAGGGCTACTGCCAGAAAAAGTGTGGCCGCCCATGGATGGCTCAGGTGTCTTATGGTCGCATGGACCTGATGCAGGAGGCCGCAATAAACGATCGCGGTGAGGATTCCGAAACTCAGGAAACTGAAGCCGAACAGCGTGCCCCACACTGACTGCATGCAGGTTGTGAAGAATCCGTACTGAATGATGAAATCTTTGTATGGAACCCTGCCTCCGGCGAGATCGAGTGCATTCGAGAGCATCAGTCCCCAATGGTGGGCGTCGGTGCGCAGCGCGCTGTTGTAGGCGCTCAGGGCGATGGCGAGGGCAAACAGGACTGCAATTCGGCCTGGTGAAATTTCCCACGCCCTGGCACTGGCTAAACGCATTCATCCTTCCTGTCTGCGAGTCGGCTGCGAGGCGGTCGAGGCGGCAAGGGATAGCAAACCGGCCAGTTCATGGTCCTCAGGCTCCCTGCCTTACCGATGAGGTGCTTGGGTGGTTTCGGGCAGTCCGCAGGGGAACTGCCGAGTATGGTTCGGACGGCCCTACAGATTGCAGAACGTTAGCTCAAACGGAACGTCTGATTCCGCAAGTTTGGGGCGCGGTTCGATCCCGAAGACGGTGAACCGGACATTGAGGGCGTACTTGTTCGCGCTTATTTCCGGAACATACTGCATCTCGGGTGCAAGCCGGATGCGCACCATCTGCGCGATTTTGCCGCCCAGCATCTGGGAGAATGTGCCTTGGTTGGCAACGAGTCGGGTCGGCTTTCCACCTTCGCGCAGCAGACGGAGCACGATGGCGGTTCCATCGCGGATCGGGTACAGAGGGGAGATCCATGACATGAGGTCGGACAGGCGGGTGCTGCTGTCCTGATGCAGCCAGAAATGGTAGGACGGCAGATCGAACTCGCAGGCTCCGCCTGGGATGCCGGTCCGCTGCTTGATCGACATCAGCCATTCGTTCTCGCGCAAGTATTGGCCGATCTTGCCGGTCATCGCAAACAGCGACTGTCCAACCAGTTCCATGTCGTTGATCACCTGGCTGAGAACTTCCTCGGCGATGTCTGGGTTGTTGCGGTAGGAGATGAGGACGTGCTTTTGTCGTTCCAGTTCCTGAAGCA
>Ga0194060_10003444_pt1 | contig 11173 bp, 16 predicted proteins | sample SepL225m_MetaG_FD_163427 | JGI IMG/M metagenome (GOLD analysis project Ga0194060, IMG submission 163427) | Anoxic zone freshwater microbial communities from boreal shield lake in IISD Experimental Lakes Area, Ontario, Canada - Sep2016-L222-5m | ecosystem: Environmental > Aquatic > Freshwater >... | reverse complement strand
GAACTGATGGCCTATGAAGCACTCGGCTTTGCCAAACCGGGAGAAGGCAAAGACCTGATCAGAAGCAAGGAAACCTACAAGGAGGGCAGCATCCCCGTGAATGTCGATGGCGGCCTGTTGTCCAAGGGGCATCCCATCGGCGCCACCGGCGGATCCCAGATCAGGACAATAGTCCTGCAGTTACGGGGTGAAGCGGGCGAGATGCAGGTGAAGGATCCGGCAATCGGTCTGGTGCATAATATCGGCGGCGTTGGCCTTTATGGAAACGTCACCATCCTGGGGAGGTAGAATAATGGCTGAGAAGAAAGAAGTTGATGCACGTTTTAAAAAATTCGGGACCGTAAGTTTTACGTCCCTGACGAAAACGAATGATTTTATTACCAAGCTTGAAGAGGGAGAGGTTTCGGGCACTAAATGCAAGGTCTGCGGCATGGTGTTCTTCCCGCCCCGGGCAGATTGTTACAGTTGCCTTTCCAGCGACATGGAGTGGTTCACTGTTGCCGGAACGGGAAAACTCGTCACCTACAGCAAACTTCAGTATGCACCCGTGGGATTCGAGGGCGATCTGCCCTACTCCATAGCCCTTCTGGACTACGGAACATACAAGGTATTCGGACGGCTCGCCTCCGACGTGCCGGAAGGGGACGTGAAAATAGGCATGGCCATGAAGGCCGAGCCCAACCGTCTGCCGAACGGTCAGATTAATTATGTCTTTCATAAGGCATGAGGTAAACAATGGCATACACATACATCAAGACGGACAAGGAAGGCGGCATTGCCCGCATTATCTTTAACCGGCCCAAGCACAACATGCTGAGCATCGCCATGATGAAGGAAATTAATTCCGAACTCGAGGCGCTCTTGGCGGACAGCACCCTGAAATGTCTGGTCATAGTGGGCGAAGGGCCAAGCTGGTGCGCTGGTGTCGATGTGGGCGACCATAAGCCGGAACTGGTGGAGGACATGATCGCCACTTTCAACCGGCTCTTCGAGCTCCTCGACAAGCTGGAGATCCCGACCATCGCAGCGGTGCACGGCGCCTGCCTCGGAGGAGGGATGGAGGTGGCCATCGCCTGCGACATGATCATCGCGGCCCAAAGCGCTTCCTTCGGTCAGCCGGAAATAAAACTGGGTTTCTTCCCGCCCTATGCGGCCATTCGGCTGCCTAAGCTGGTGGGACAGGCCAAGGCCCTGGAAATCTGCATTACGGGCAAGAGATACACTGCCGATGATGCCCGCTCAATGGGTTTTGTATCCCAGGTGGCGGAGGATGACAAGTTCAGCGCCGAGCTGGAAAAGCTGGTGGGAGAAATAAAGACGAGCAGCCCACTCATCATTCGCCTCAACAAACGCGCTGTCCGGCAGAATCTGGATAAGGGCTTTGCCGCAGCCCTGGCGGATGTGGGAGGACTCTTCCTGAACACCCTTATGAAGACTGAGGATACCCAGGAAGGCATGAATAGTTATTTCGAGAGACGAAAGCCGGAATGGAAAAACAGGTAGCACCGGCAGGGTTCTTCGTTGTGCAAACAGGGGCGCATCATCTTGCGCCCCTGTTTGCTTTATTCCTTAACCCCGGCCAGCGGGATCATGTGCCATCCTTTGGGTAACATTCTCTATGCACGCCAGACTTAAATCTCTGCTCACCCATCCCTGCGTCGCAGAGCTGCTTTACTGGATAGTACGTGCCTATAGTCGGACATTCCGGTTTACCGTGGAAAATGAAGAGACCTGGCTGGCCTATATGCAAGGGGGAGGAAGGGTTCTGCTGTGTGCCTGGCATCAGCAGTTTTTCGCCGTCATCAGGCACTGCGAGATCTATCGCTCCTACCGGCCCAGCATCATGATCAGCCAGAGTCAGGATGGGGAAATGATAGCCGGCGTTGCGGCGAAAAGCGGCTGGCTTCCCATACGGGGGTCTTCATCGCGGGGAGGGAGTCAGGCATTGAAGACCCTGGTGGAGAGATTAAAAGAGACCGGACTGGCTGCCCATATCGTTGACGGTCCGAGGGGACCGGCAGGCAAAATAAAACGCGGTGCAATTTACCTTGCCCAAGCCACCGGCGCGGCTATCGTCCCGATGTACACTTTCGCTGACAAAGCCTGGCGTTTTAACAGCTGGGACAAATTTCTGCTCCCCAAGCCTTTTTCCCGAGTCACGCTGCGTTTCGGCGATATGATCAACCTTCCTTCTACGGACGACTCAGAGGAATTGGAACGACAAAGGAAATATATTGAAGATGTCATGTTGCCGGCCCTGATTATGTAGGCACGGGAACTTTTGCTCTTGGAGCGTGTCCGTAGGCATTGACAAAGGCAAGCTCATGGGGTAGCTTCACGGCATTGATCGAGACAGGTTCATTAATCAGCAATTCCAACGAAGAGATAATGATGATCACCGTTGCCGAAGCCATAGACCAGATATTACAGACCATAAATCCGCTCGGTCTGGAGAGGGTAACTATACTTGATGCCCTGGGGAGAGTCTTGGGTGAAGACGTAACCGCCGGACGCAATATTCCACCTAAGGACAATTCTGCCATGGACGGTTATGCCCTCCGCTTCCAAGACACGATAGGTGCTGCCCCGAATAAACCTGTTGTGCTTGAAGTAATTGAAGATCTTCCCGCCGGCGTCATTCCTCAAAAAAGCATCGCTGCCGGTCAAGCGGCACGGATCATGACGGGCGCTCCCATACCGGTGGGAGCCGATGCCGTCATGAAAATGGAGAATACGGAAAAAGACGGGCAAAAAGTCAGGATAAAGGCGGAAGCCGATCGCGGCCAGGATATCCGGTGCGCCGGAGAGGATGTGCGGGAGGGCGAACTGGTGATGCCCAGAGGAACCATTGTGAGGCCGGCGGGCATCGGTATGTTGGCCTCCTTGGGGCGTTCCTTCATCAGCGTCTATCAGCGGCCCTTGATTGCCGTTTTGGCTACGGGCAACGAACTGGTGGATATAGACGAAAGTCCCTCGCCTTGGAAAATTATCAACAGCAATAGTTATTCCCTCGCCTCCCAGGTTTTGGACTGCGGCGCCCTATCCATGCAAATGGGCATTGCCAAAGATAATAGAGAAGATTTGATCGCCAAGTTCCAGTCCGCCATGCGGGCCGACATCATCATTTCTTCCGGTGGCGTTTCCGTGGGAGACTACGATCTGGTCAAGGATATCATGCAGGAAGTGGGAAGCCGGATGCAATTCTGGCAAGTGGCCATGAGACCGGGGAAGCCGCTCGCATATGGCAGGGCAGGCAATGTTCCGATGTTTGGCCTGCCGGGTAATCCCGTCTCTTCAATGATATCTTTTGAGCAGTTTATAAGACCGGCCATCTTAAAGATGATGGGGCATCAGAATATATTCCGTAAAACGGTCAGGGCTGTCCTGCATGACGATATTAAAAAAGGAAAGGGCTTGACGCACTTTATTAGGGCCCTTGTCAAGGTCGACGCCGGTGGGTATACCGTATCCACCACCGGTGAGCAGGGGTCGGGCATCCTGAAGTCCATGGTCCGGGCCAATGGCCTGATAGTGCTGCCCGAAAATGTCGAAAGAGTGAACTCCGGCGCAGAGGTCAAGGTCCAGCTGCTCGACAGTTCTCTGGGATGGACGCCACGGCCTGATTACCTTTGAGAAGTTCTCTCGATACATGGGTAAGTGTGCTGATGCAATGATTGCTTTGTATACGGAAGTGCCAAGGTCACTGGTGGGCCTCTCGGACTTCAAATCCGGTGTAGGGCGCTAAAACCGTCCTAGGTGGGTTCGATTCCCATGCACTTCCGCCATTAATATCAAGTTGTTACGAAATTACTGCGTTGGAGAGAGGCTTTGTTGGTTTGTTGTGGGTAACGCATGGGTAACTTTACGTCAGGAATCTTTTTTCTTATTCACCGAAACATCACTTGTACTGGCATAACTTTTTTGACTGGCAATCCATCCATGAACATCTGTCAATTTATATCGAACAGATCGCCCTACGGGTGTAAACGGAGGGCCACCACCCTTTAACCGTAAATGCTCTATGGTGGTTGTAGCAAGGCCGATCATTTCACTGACCTGTTTTGTGTTCAATAATAATTCCGCTTCATCAACACCGTGATACATCAGATCCCAGGTATCGGTTTTTTTATTTTCTGTCATGCTTTCCTCCATGTTGGTTACCCGTTTTTTCAATAGGAAAGAAGCCTTGCCGCTATTCCTTGACGCCTTGAGTGTCAGTGTAAGCCCTAACCACCTGCAAAAAACCCCTTAACCAGTTATGCCAGAGACCATTGGCATTTCTCCCTGTATCACCTATTTCATAATCAAGGCCCTCTTTCCGGTATTTTTTGAAAATTCCCGCGTAGTATTTCCCAAGGATTTCATCCTGCCAAGGTGCGGCTTGTGTACGTGCGGCGGTAACTTCATAATCAAGAACTGCATATTCCCACCGTTTCCGTGAGGCCCTTTTTGACCACACGACTCCATCATGCAAACCGTATTGGTAAAATTCTTGCTCCCATGCTCGCAACCTTGCCCACAACCGAGCCTCTACACTCTCCGGTGTTATGGCTTCCCCCTCCTGCCTCAACTCCGCAATTGCGCCACCTATCCCGTGAAATTCCATCGTCTCCCTTATCTTTTTTCTGTCCTTCGTAATGGTGACGATTGTTAGTGCTTGCCGCCTGACCTTCGCTGCTGTTGCTGCCATTGGTTCATGGCAGACCATACATTAAAATATGCGTCATGCCGTGCCGTCTCAGCGCTGGGGATGGTGTTCTTGAAATTGTCATAGGTAATATCAGTGACAGCCTGCGCGATGGCTTGCGCCACTATTGACCGTGCGGCAAACATCCTGCAATTATAATCCGCTTTTGGGGTGTCAATCACCTTACCGGCAAAACCATAATCAGCCAGTAACTTTTCTTGCAGCTTGTCCAGATCACCACGACACCTTGCCCGTATTACCAGCTCTCCTGGCTGGCATCGGTCATTTTGAACAATGCTGAAAAACCCTGTGTCTCTAATAAATATCCACATATTTTCGTATCCTTAGCTGTTAATATACTGGTTTAATGTCACTAAGTCCATTCTTCTTTAGCCAGTTAACAAGGTTTGGTTGGCTCGTCTTGTATTTCTTCGAAATATAAACCTGCGTTGATCCAGTTTTCAACAGTGCTATGATTTCTTCCCGGTAGAGATCCAGTTTAGATTTCCCCGGCCCTTTTGGTCTTCCTAATAATTTCCCCTTCGCTCTTGCCGCCCTCAAACCTTCCGTTGTTCTGCTGCTTATCAAGTCCTTTTCTATTTGTGCTGCTATAGAAAAGACCATTGCCATAAGCTCTCCTTGAAACTTTCCATTCAATTCATAGCCATTCTTAATGTCGTAAATAGAGATTCCCTTTTCCTTAGCCGCTGCAATACAAGACATTATATCAACCATTGACCGGCCCACCCTGCTAAGCTCTGGAACAATTAGCCGGTCGCCAATTCCCAGCATGTCAATGATGGTTTTTACCTTACGCTCTTTCCAAGATTTTGTGCCGGACACTTTTTCTTCTACAAATTCAACATTGCCGAATTTCTTATCATTGGCAAATTTCAGTATGTCGGCCTTGTTTTTCTCGGTATCTTGTTCCTGTGTGCTCACTCTCAAATAAGCCATTGTCTTTTCCATAACAGCCTCCATATAAAAGTATTGTTACTTATCTGGCTTATAATTACAATATATATAACAGATAGTCAAGCTTTTTCTTTTATATATATTTGTGTGTAAAACGTTCGTTTTTGTCTATATGAATCCGATTAGTTTTTCATGGCTTATAATAACTGAGCAATTTTATTATTAGGGTGATACTGAAAGCTTTCGTCGCAACCACCAGAGCATCATAACGCTTTTTCACAGTTGTATGAAAGGTAAGCGAAGAATGGGTAATCAATTTGCGTCACCAATTCTAATAAAGAATGGGCAACTTGCCACCGTCCTTGACCGCATCCCATTGAGCGGCATCGGTGAATTTCAATATGATGAAAATTGGCTACAAGCACTCCTGTATGACCACCCACACGCTTTGCCAATCAGTGAAATTGACCGATCATATCTGAATTTGGTTCCTATCTGCCGAGAGATGAATACCCTCGCCGGGCCAGTGGATGTCCTATATGTCACACCTGAAGGTAAATTGGTTATCTTGGAGGCGAAACTCTGGCGTAACCCTGAAGCAAGGCGCAAGGTAATTGGGCAGATTCTTGATTACGCCAAAGAGCTTGGAAGTTGGTCTTACGAAGACCTTCAGCGGGAAGTATCACGTACAGTCAAAGTTAGGGAGGGGCAGGCTCGTAAATTATTTGATATTGTAGCATCAAAATATCCTGACATCACCGAAGCCGAATTTGTTGATTCCGTATCTCGTAACCTAAAGCGAGGAGAATTCTTATTGCTGATAGTCGGTGATGGTATTCGGGAAGGCGTGGCTGCCATAGCGGAATTCCTTGAAGATCATGGGACAATGCACTTTACCTTCGGATTGGTTGAAATGGCCATCTTCAGGGTTGATAATGAAAGTGTATTGGTGCAACCTAGGGTTATCGCTCAAACGATGATTATAAAGCGCACGGTTATCACTTTGGAAGCCGAAGGCTTAATAGCAAGTGATGCCGGTGAAATTGATGAAGCATCCTCATTGCCATCTTCAACCTCGCTGAAAGAAACTCAAAAATTCTACCGAGAGTTTTGGACAGAATTTTTAGAACATCTAAAATTCGATGATCCTGGACAACCGTTGCCGAATACTACCCCACATGGCTACCTGATTTTAAGCACTCCGGCTAGAAGTAATGCTTGGATGAACAATTACTTTTGGAGGAAGGAAAATCAAATCACCATCGCCTTAACATTCGCTAAAACTCCTATGGGAGAAAGGCTGTATGAACAATTATCGGATGACAAGGAAGCAATTGAAAAAGAAATTAATGTTCCTGTTGTCTGGGATATTGGCAGTGATGATAAACATTTTATTCAAATAAATACAAAATTTCCCGACATTAGGGCCATCGAATATCGTCAGCCCATCATGTCGTGGTTCTCAAATAATATGAATCTTTTTGTTAATGTGTTCAGACCACGAATTGAACGGATCATGGCTGAAATATGAGAAGGGACTTAACTGTTATTAATCAATTTGCTTAACTCTGGATGTTTCGTTAATATTTCCTTTGCCTTAAATAGATACTCTTCGAGACGGTGTGAGCTGTCTACCATACCAAATTTTAATTCTTTGTCGTCTATGTCATCATCCGCAAACCCCAACGATATAAGCAAGCCAATATCCGACCAATCAGAGAATCTTGGCAGCCCAAGGAATCTCTTTTGTAAGTCCTGAAGTAACGAGATATGACTGTCAGCAATTTTTCCTGTCTTTATTGCGTTTTCCCACCAAGAACGGGGAACCGGCATTGACAGATAAGCAAGTACACATTTTGCTTTCTTGTCCAAATCCTCCCCGCAATCGTCTAAGTCTAAGCCAAAGCTCTGCAACCATAAACTCATGCAAGTACCTCCTATTTCAATGCTTCATGGTGGTGCATATTTTCACGCGGCTATTGCTGCACGCTCGCCAGGTTTCTCTCACGATATGCAATGGAAATCTCGATCGAGCGTAAATAAGCCGACTTTACAGATTGGGCACGTCTTACCATTCAACTCGAATGTATCAGTGATATTCTCCGAGCCACATTTGGGGCATATGCTTGCAAGTGAGATGGAATCGACATTGAATTCCTCGCCACACCCCAAACAAATGTGGGGGCTGTCATTGCCGATGCACAGGGCCAACCGCTCATTGTCCGGGTGGTAGGCATATTGTTTATTTCCAAGCGTGTCGATGTAGTATGGGTTTCCATCTGACCACGACTCAACGGCTTTGCCACAACTATTGCAGACGAACCGCAGGGCTTCTGCCATCACTATTCTCTCCTAACAAGTTATTCGGCAGTTGCAGTATTCCGCCCGAATACCTGCGCTGCAAATTGAAAGTTTCTACACGTAAGAAAGTCTTTTCCACGTTCTGGAAATAACTCTAATGCTTTATCGGGAAGGATCGCCACTCTTTCCATCCCTATTACTTCCAAATCGGTCCCATTGTGAAGTTGGGTTGCTGATATTGCCCCAGCCTTGACTATCCCAGCTAAATGCATGTTCGCCTCCCATACATAGGGAACGGTTACACCGCAGAAATATAAAAGTGTGCCTTGCTTGTAGGGCAGCTCGATGAATTCATCAGGCTTCATGTGTTTGCCAAAGTCTTTTGAATGCCTGCCGATTAAGCATTTGGCACAATGACAGGATTCGTCAAAACCCGTGACGGTTTTTAACCAAAGGTATTTGAATCCTGCCGTTGATCCGATTTTAATGCTTACCATAAGAGTTCCCCCATATAGTAATCTCACATTATACTCTGACCATGTAAAGGAATATTATTATTTTCGATAACTTAGATGTTGGACAATGACTGCCATATGCCGGAATTATACACTGACAAGGCTGTGGTTGCGTCATAATGAGTAACGCCTTGTCAGTGTATGCCCGCCATTCTCAAAGCCTCAGATTGCCGCTCCGTAGGGGCTTTGTCTCAGGTCTGCCAGCATTGCTTTCATTGCTTGCAGCGACGTTCTTAATTCCCGGCGTTGTTCAATTGCTTCCCTACTAAAATAGCCGTGTTTGAAGGCGCGTTGATTTTCGAGCGGTGCGCCTGGTGACTTGCCCCCATGAATACGGCATCGTCCGTTTTTCATCGCTGGAGATTTGCACGGCTGCCCTGTACGCTTACACTTAGCGTGACATTTCGGGCATAACATGAATGCAAGGGGCTGTTTCGCTCTATTTCCCATTGCCCCCAGTACCCCCCGCCCCCGCAACATTGCCGACGATAGCTTGACCACCGGCATTCACAGTGACATGCTCAATGGTGATCTTCTGATTGCCTCCCCGCTTTCGCTGCTCATAAGCCTGAAGTTGGGCCGTGTAGGTTCGGTGCAGCTTTGTGGCTGAATTGATATACTTCTCCATCAATTCCGGTGTTCTGGCTTCAAGGGCGTTTTGCATGTTGAGTTGTGCCGCATTATGCACCGCAAGCATTTGGCTTAGTAGCATTCCGTCAAGGGCGTCTTTGGGCGAAAGCTGGCTGAGCGTTGCAATGATGCCGTTGATTGTGCGAAGATTCTTCTCCTCTAACGTTATGCCTAAGCTACTGATCGTTTGGAAAATGAAATTGTGCCCAGCATTCATGTCATTGTGCCCCGAAGCTTGCCTACATGCTATAAGCATCTTGGCAAATCCATCGGGCGTACTTGTGTCGTAATCTGGCAAAGGCTTACCGTCAACAAACTTCATTTGATATGGCCGTGCCGGTTGCTTTGCCAGTGCTGGCATACTCTCCCCCGTAGTGGCCTTGTTCTCAGTGGCCTTTGTTGCCGCTGATGATTCCGTTGGTAATACCTTGATGGTCTTTTTCATGCTATACCTGCTTCCTGTTTCATCTGTGCCGCCATAGCTGGGTTGGCCGTGTAAACCCTTCCCTGCTGCGTCACATTGAAGGTCTCTTTTTTCCAAGGATTAACGGTGCCCGTTCCCTTAGCTGGGCTGTCTGTAGGCTTCTCGGCGAACAGGAAAGCGTATTCTTTTGATAGGCGCAGCTTCTGCAAATGCTCTTTCAGCGTTGTACCTGAGAGGCCGTCTTTGCTCTCAATAATCACGTTCAATTGACCGCTGTCGGAGACGCTGGCTTTAATCGTGTGGTCGTATTCGATCAACTGGGAAATGATGCTGGGATTGATGACGTTTTCTGCTTCCAACTGCTCGTCAATATGGTTCATGGCCGCAACTATAAGCGCCTGATTCTGGAATGCCTTTTGTTCTTTCTCAGCGCCCAGGCGCGTCTTGTCCAGATCGTGCTGGAAATGATCCACATTGAATAGTCCTAGCTTAACTTCATGGTCCGCCCGTGCCGATATTTCTGCAAGCAACTCTGCGCGTCCTTCGGCCTTGGCGGCGGCTGAGACTGCTTTGATTAAACGCTGAACGGTGGTGTTTTTGATGGTTCCGGCAATGTCACTCATGATTTATTTCTCCGATGGTGGCCTGATTCTATTCAGGCGATCAATACCTAATGGCCGTAATAGTTCTAATCTGGGGCAGTTCTTCCAGCTCGTGATATATTGCGTGATTCTTGTCAGATCAGCGGGGCCGTCAATCTTGTAGATTTTGCAGGGCTTGCCTCGTTTACCTGTGTTCACGATCTCACCTATCTTTGATTCCCATACTGGAATGTCAACGTTGTTGAGCGTCCTTACCCTGCCTGCATGGTAATGCTTGCCTGCCATAACCAGATGGACGTGACAGCCGCCGTAGTCCGAATAAGTGCCACTCTGGGCAATCTGTAAGCCTTCTTCTCTTCGTAAACGGCTACGTATCTCTTTCAGGTAGCTTTCGTAGCCCGATCTTGAAGGAACGTTGATAGTGAGATACCATTCCCAAGCGTATTGTTTGGCAAGCATGGCTGCGTATGATTCCCTGAGTTTGGCGTCGGCGGTTTTGTCCATTCCTGATGATTCCTTCTGCTTGGTAGCTTGTTGATGTTATTGCTGAATCTGTTCGTTGGGGTGTCCATCCTGTTCTGGACATAGTTGTCACCCTACAAGGGGTGGCGAACCTTGTTGATCTTCGCTATGGGGTTAATATCTTGGTGGTTTTTGTTCTTGTCCCGCTCCTGGCACAACTGATAAAGATTGTCAGTTGGTCGGTAATTGGTACGTTTTAGATCGGGCTTGCCTTTAGTGTTATCTTGAAATGCTTCATACCATGGTAGGTTTGCTTAACCGAATGTGGTCGGATATTCGACCTGCTTAATCTCGACCAAATACTTGTCCAGCAATTCCCGTATTAGCTCAGGAGCGGAAATCCTTCGTTTCTGTGCGATTGCTTTTGTTTTAAAATAAGTCTCTATCGTTACTGGTGCGTTTAAGGTGTGCGTGTATCGCTTTGTCATGGCCTTCTCCTTTTTTAATTGTTAATGTGAATTATCTTGACCGTTCCTATTATCCAGACAGCAATAAGGCACCCTTTGCGGATGCCTCAAAATCACTTGCCCTATACTATGATTATATACTTGATGTTGGTGCCCACGAGCAATAATAC
>Ga0194060_10003443_pt1 | contig 11173 bp, 11 predicted proteins | sample SepL225m_MetaG_FD_163427 | JGI IMG/M metagenome (GOLD analysis project Ga0194060, IMG submission 163427) | Anoxic zone freshwater microbial communities from boreal shield lake in IISD Experimental Lakes Area, Ontario, Canada - Sep2016-L222-5m | ecosystem: Environmental > Aquatic > Freshwater >... | reverse complement strand
GAGTGATTGTTTGATTGCACCACGTTGATTTGCAAAGACAACAATGGTCTCATCATCAATGCGCGGACCAAGTAATGGAGCGATTTTCTTTGCTCGGATAACTTCTTCCAGAACCGCCGTATCTGTTGTCACTAAAATCAATCCGTGAACAGGATCTGCCTCTAGGCGCAATCGCCCGTAGCGAGACATTGTCTCTGCAACATCTACAAGTATTGAATGTGGAACCGCGTAACGTGAGTACTTGATAAGTACATCAATTACCTGTTCAGCGTCGTGTCCTGCTGCTCGCGCATTCCACAAACCCAGATTTGTCAGGCGATATGTGTGAATATGTTCTGGAGATCGCTCAAGTTCGGCAAATGGAGCAATTGATCGACGACATTCGGTACTTAGAGGATGATCAATATCTAAGAGAAGTGTCTTATCACTTTGGACAATGAGTGGACCATCAGTCATTGAGTAAATCCTTTATGAGTGCGTGTAAGAGTGCACTTCTCTCTTCAAGTCGTGATGTATCTATCCATTCATTTGATGCGTGCGCTCCGCCACCAATTGCACCTAATCCATCAAGAACTTTTGCACCCGCTGCAGCTGCGAAGTTTCCATCACTTGCTCCGCCAACAGAGGCGTGACCGAGTACAGGGATTCCAATGCTCTTTGCAGCTTTCTCAGCGCGCTCGTAGAGTTCTAAAGTTGAACTAGTTTCTAAAGGTGGACGATTGAAACCACCAGTTACAACAATGCGTGCCTCAGCATTCTCGGGTGTAAAAGCTTTGATTGCTGCATCGAGTCGTTCGAACTCTTTCATTGAAAAAGAACGGATATCTACATCAAGTGTTGCAAGATCTGGAACTGTGTTTGTTGTATTTCCACTGCGCAACATGGTTGGAACAACTGTTGTTCCATGCTCTGTACTCTCAAGTGCTTTGAGTGCCAAAATAATTCGAGCAACTTCTACTGTCGCGTTGATTCCTTTTTCAGGCTCTAAGCCTGCATGGGATGCTCGACCATGAATATTGATTTGGTACATCGCAGTACCTTTACGTCCCGTTTTCACTTTGCCATCAAGACTTGCCTCTAGGACAAGTACTGCTTGTGCCTTTGATGAAATTTCCTTTATAAATGCTTTCGAAGTTGCACTTCCTGTTTCTTCATCGGTTGTTGCCACAAGCGCAACAGAGCCTTCAATCCCTTTGAGTGCAAAGAGGGCTTGAATAAAGCCAGCTTTCATATCGAATACCCCAGGCCCGCGCGCAACATTTCCTTCAACGCTCCACAGTGGTGAAAAAGAATTATGTGGCCAGACTGTATCGAGGTGAGCCAAAAGAATGACTTTTGGTTGCGTTGCTCCCCACCAAAAAACGGGGCGACCTTCTACCTCTTGAATCTGTGCAGGAGTTCCAAGAACTTTTGCAGCAATCTCACTCGCTGTTGCTACAACTTTGCGACAAGCAGATAAGTCATCAGTTGGTGATTCAACTTTTACGAGTATCTCTATCTCTGCAAGCATGGAGTCAATTCTGCCGTATTGGGCATCACTCTGGTGGCTCATAATGGCGCCACACCAGTTATGCGAGGAATTCTGAAGGTTTGGAGTTCGCCAGTAGCGTGATCACGAGCAATAAGTGAGCCAGCGCTAACTTTGAGTGGATCAATAATTCGATGTGAAACAGAGCCATTGTTATCGGCATAACCAATTGATAGAGATTGGCCCTTCTCAATGTATTGAGTAAGTAAATCTAAAGTTTCATTTGCAGTTGTACGCGGTAATGAACCGAGCGCGTTATTTGCAATAGAGCGCAGATGTGTTTGACGATGGCTAGATTTTTCACCAGTCCTGAGTGCACGAATTGCTGCACCAAGATTCTCTTTCGTCGGAGTTTCTATCTCACCAATAACGCGAGGAGGTCGAGGTTTTGTTACTGCGCGATTAGTTCGTGGCCCTGTGAGCATGATGCCGTTAGCTGATTCACCTGCAGGCAAATAACCGGCTTCACGCAATAGTCGCATTGCATCAGTTGCATCGTGATCGCAAATAAGTACCTCTGGTGCGATTCTCCGTAGTGAAAGAACATCTAGTTTCTTATCTGCAATTATTTGGGCGATTAGTGCGGCATCTTCACAACGAATAAAGGATGAAGTATTTCCAACTCGCAGCTTTCCATGCTTCTTTGCGACATCAGCAATCAAATACTCAAGCGGTTGCGGCATTGGAGTTTTCGAAACTTTCTTCAAGAAGCTACTGATTTCTTCACCTGTTTTGCCATGATCGAGTGCTCGTCGAATAGTTGCTTCACTAAATCGATAAACAGTTGCTCCGCCACGGCTCTCAATATCGGCAATGATTGCAAGGGCTCCAGATATTTCGTGCTCAAGGGGACCTGGGGCAATTGCTGTGTTATCACCTTGAATCAAAATGTGATCAACTGTTTTAGGTAGATCTGCATCAATAATTCCTAAGTCATCACCATCAATAAATGCTTTTCCATAGTTAGAGAGCGCACCTTGACCTGTGATTCCTAGCCATTCAGCTTCGCGCAAACTCCATTCGACAAGTTCTTCTTGTAGCGATGAATTTCGTCGCACTGGTGCACGCCATGAGAAGAGTTCGCGGAAGGAATCTTTACTAGGTGCGATTGAAGCATTTTCTTTCAATAATTCCAGGGAAAGAGTGCGAACGCGAGCAGCATTAACTCGATCCAATTCAGGTCCGAGTGCGGCAATATTTTTAGAGTCTGAACGGCCAACTAAACCACTGACTCGAGAAGTAATAAGCCATTGGCTCGCAATCTGCTGCCAACGGGCCCCAGGTGTTTGCATCAACCAGATATCAAACTTATTACTTGGCAAGATTTGGTCTTCTGCATTGATTGCAATCAGTGAAGATAAATATGCAAGTTCTGCAATAAATGCAGTACAACTTTCATCTACGCCTAGGTGTTGAGATGCAACTTTGAGATCTCGAACTCCTAAACCGCCCGCACGTAATGAATCGGCAGGTTCCTGCGCCCAAAAATTGAGTAGTTCTTCCACCCAACGCAGAACAGTTGAAATATTGGCAATCGCAGCAAGGTCTCTATTCTTTGCATCGCGCTTAGTTCCTTGTAGTTGAGGTGCAGTTATGAATTGTTCTTTATGAATTTTTCCACCGCGTAAATAGATTGCAACCTCTTTAGGCAAAATTACAGTGCGTTGATCAAGAGGCACCAAGAATTTCTCTTTGAGCAACCAAGCAACACCTGGACCAGGATTTTTTATATCTCCAACACTTCCCCGCGGCGGTCCCCACACTAAGTGCGACAAGATCTTTTTTGCATCAGCAGGAATTTCATCAAGCGTATTTAGCTTGAGTTTTGCCATTGAAGATGGCCCTAGGCCAGCTGGTTCGTTACCAATTACTTCTCGAAGTTGGTACGGCAATCGCAACCCATCATCTGCAGGATAAATAAGGCCAATTGAGATTAAAAATGGAATGACTGTAAGTGCTGCTTTATCAGTGAGCGCGACGATATCTTTTTCTCGAATTGGCTCATCAAGTGCTGCGCACGCTTCAATAACTTGAAACTGCCATTTATTGAGCGAATCAATTGCACGAGCCAAACTCGGAGCAGATGTTGCTCGCACGGCAAGAGATGCAATATCTGGTGGAACTGGAGTTACAAGATCTGGTCGCATTGAAAAAAGTGCAAGCAAGGCGTCATCATCAACACTGCGTAAGTGGTCTGTGAATGAGCGCTTTTCCATAACTTGCCTACATTACTGGCAAGTGAGTAGTTCTGTGTAATCGAAGCTTTCTTAGCTGCGCTTCCTGCGTGGAGTCAGCCATGTTGCTAGAGCGGCGATGCGAATAACAATAGGTGAAAATGCTTTTGTAAATATTCGAGCCCGTCTAAAATCGTGGATTGGCCAGCCCTCAGCCATTGCTCGAATACCAAGAATTGCATCAGGATTTATTGCACTTGGATGACCTACTGCGAGCAATAGTGGCAAATCATTATGACTATCAGAATAGGAATAACACTGAGAAAGATCGATACCTTTTTCTTTCGCTAATTTTTGTATCGCCACTGCTTTCTCTTTTCCATGCAAGAGCTCACCAAGCATTGCCCCTGTATAAATTCCATCTTTCGTTTCAGCTTTGCTTCCAAGGGCTCCCGTAAAACCCAATCTCTTCGCAATAAGAGTTGCCATATCCTCAGGAGCAGCAGTAACTAGCCACACTTCTTCACCATTGCGCATATGGTTTTCAGCAATATCAACTGTTCCTTGCCACATTTTTGGTGAGACGTATTCATCATAAATTTCTTGTGCAATGACTCCAATATCTTCTACAGAATGCCCACCTATAAAATCAGTTGCTGCATCTTGAAAACGCTTGATCTCTTCTTTATTTTCTTTTCCAGTCAAACGAAAACGTAAATTGGCCAGCACAAATCGGGAAATGTCCTTCTTTGTAAAGAATCCACGTTGATACATGCCACGGCCTAAGAAATAGAGCGTGGAGCCGCGTATCAGCGTGTTATCGACATCAAAGAAGGCAGCTCGATTCTGCGTGAGTGCCATGTCACTACCTTAGCGATTCAGCCTAAGTTTCGACGCTTTATGCTTACCCAATGAGCTCTACAGTCCACGTAATTCGCCACGGTGAAGTTGAGAATCCAAACAAAATTCTTTATGGGCGTCAGCCTGGTTGGTATTTATCTTCGCGCGGACAAGAGATGGCTGCCACATTAGGTGAATGGTCAAAATCAATTGATTTGGGCGCACTTCATGTATCGCCATTGCAACGCGCACAAGAAACTGCGGCACCAATTGCAGCGGCACACAAAATAGCGATTACTACTGATGAACGTTTGATTGAAGCTGCAAATATATTTGAGGGTAAATCATTTGAATTAGGAAGTGGCGTTCTCAAACATCCATCATCATGGCGCCATCTTTATAATCCCTGGAAACCATCATGGGGCGAACCATATGTTGAACAGATTAATCGAATGCTCGCTGCAGTATTTGCCGCAAAAGATGCAGCTAATGGGAAAGATGCAATATGTGTATCTCATCAATTACCAATTTGGATTCTAAGAAGTGCAATTGAGAATCGACGATTGCTTCATGATCCTAGAAAGCGCGTATGCACTTTAGCTTCAGTTACAAGTATTCATTTCGATTCTGAAGGAGTTATTTCAGGTACTTCATACTCCGAACCTGCACGCCATTTATTACCTAAGAAAAAATAATGTTTAGACGACTCCTCCTAATTACTTTGAGCTCGCTCTTACTATTGACTGGGTGCAGTGGGGGAGGAACGTCTTCTAATCCTGAAAGTTTTGTCTCTGGTAATGGCAGCGTCACATATATAGAAAAATCTAAACGTGAAGCGGCTCCAGTTTTGTCTGGTATGACACTTACGGGCGTCAATTATTCTTATTCAGGTAAGGGTGTAGCAGTTATAAACGTATGGGCATCATGGTGTGCACCTTGTCGCGCGGAAGCACCAACTCTTTCAGCACTTTCCAAAAAATATAGTGATGTAGCTTTTATTGGAATTTTGACACGTGATAATCCTGCAAGTGCTGAGGCGTTCAATAGAAAATTAGCTCTTCCTTACCCAACACTTATCGATGATTCAGTACTCATAGGCTTTAGAAATACGCTGCCTGCAAATGCAATTCCTTCAACAGTAGTCCTCGATAAGAATGGATTAGTTGCAGGTCGAATTTCTGGTGCAATCACAGTTGCGACATTGAGCTCTTTGATTGAGAAAGTTAGTAGCGAATGAAAGATTTCATAGTTGCTCAATTACTCGATGGTTTTCTATTGGCGGCATTCCCAATAGCTTTTCTTGCAGGACTAATTTCTTTTCTCTCACCCTGCGTGCTTCCATTAGTTCCTGGTTACTTATCTTTTGCGGCAGGATTTTCCAAGAGCCGTGGCAAGGTTTTTCTGGGTTCTCTTCTTTTTGTGTTCGGATTCTCAGCTGTATTTATTTCATACGGTGTTCTATTTGGCGGTATTGGATCAACGCTTGCAGTACACGAAGTTGGAATTACTCGATTCCTTGGAATATTTACAATTGCTCTAGGAATTATTTTCCTTGGAGTATTTCCGATGTCTCCAACACTTCGTCCTAAAATGAATACAACAGGTGGACTTCTAGGTGCCCCACTACTTGGATTTCTCTTCGGAGTTGGTTGGACTCCATGTATCGGACCAGCACTTGCAACAGTTCAAACTCTTGCATTTCAAGAATCTAGCGCGGTCCGTGGGGCAATTCTTTCATTTGGGTATTGCTTAGGTCTCGGGCTTCCCTTTATCGCTTCAGGATTGTTTCTAGATAAGTCAGAAAAATTGCGCAAATTTTTAATACGCCGTGGAAATATGATCACAATTATTGGCGGAATATTCTTACTCTTCATTGGCCTTCTTCAAGTTCTTGGGCTATGGAGTGAAGTTATGAATTCACTTCGATCCCTTATTAGTGAATTTGCTCCGGTGATCTAGTGTCACAAGAGATAGAGCTTCCAGAACTCGGAGCAACTGGCTTACTTAGATATAGCTGGCGCCAACTAACGAGCATGCGCACAGCGCTCATACTTTTAATGATGCTCGGTGTTGCAGCAATTCCGGGCTCTCTCATTCCCCAGCGAGATCAAAACCCCATGAAGGTAAGCGAGTATTTTGTAAATTCTCCAACACTGGCAATATGGATGAATCGGTTCTCGCTCTTCGATGTTTATGGTTCCCCTTGGTTTAGCGCTATTTATATCTTGCTATTTATTTCGCTCATAGGTTGCGTACTTCCCCGTTCGGTAGAACATTTCCATGCGGCACGTGCGCTCCCACCAAAGACTCCAAAAAACTTAGAGCGCATGGAGTTCTATTCAACTTGGGAATCAGATGGTGGTGAGCTAGAAAAAGCCCACGCGATACTCAAATCATCAAGATTTAGAATTCTTCGTGAGCAGGATTCAATCTCTGCTGAAAAGGGATTTACTCGAGAAACTGGAAATCTATTTTTTCACCTATCACTTATTCTTATTCTGATTGGTGTTGGATTTGGTTCTCTCTTCGGCATGCGTGGTGAAGCAATCGTCAATGAGGGAGAGCGATTCATAAATGTTCCAACAACGTATGATTCCCTAACTTTAGGAAAGTTGATCACGGAAAAAGATTTGCCTCCATTTGTTATTACTGTTGATAAATTTGTTGCTAAATACAACACCCTTACAAATGCCCCAGAAGATTACACACTCGATGTTTCAGTGGTTGAAAAACCTGGTGCACTAGCTGTGAAAAAAGTAGTAAAAGTAAATAGCCCACTAAAATTTGGAAGCACAAATGTATATCTGCAAGCGAATGGATATTCACCAATAGTTACTGTCCGTGACAGCAATGGAAATGTCGCACTTCAAGGCCCAATCCCATTCTTGCCACAGGATGGAAATCTTCGCTCAATCGGTGCAATAAAAGTTCCTGATGCTGATCCTCAAATCGGATTCGTTGCATCATTTTTGCCAACCCAAGCACGTGATTCAGTGCGTGGTGGAATTAGCGTTTTCCCTGAAGCGCTTGACCCAAAAATGCTCTTCTCTATCTGGCGAGGAGATTTAGGACTCAACACCGGAGTCCCTCAATCTGTATATCGAATTGATACTTCAAAGATGGAACGAATAGGACTTGAGTCACTAAAATCGGGAGAGACTTTTTCCTACGATGGCGGTTCAATCACATTCGAAGGTTTTGTTCCTTGGGTCAATCTGCAAGTAGTGCGAGATCCCGGAAAGAATTACGCACTCCTTGGAGGTATTGTTGCCATCCTTGGTCTGCTCGCTTCACTCTTTACACGAAGACGACGAATCTGGATTCGAATTTCAGATTCTGGAAAAGTTGAAGTTGCCGGCTTAGCCAAGAATGCAGCACCCGGACTCGAAGTTGAAATCACAAAAATAGTTACATTGCTAAAGGGAGAGAAATAATGTCACAAACCTGGGCTTACATCTCAAACTATTTTATTTACTCTGCAATGGCTGTTTATACACTTTCATTCTTTGCACACGCTTATGAAACAGCTTGGGCAGTGCGCGCACCTCAAAGTGATGAAGCAACAACTGGAACTTTGATGACTAAGACTTTGGATTACACCCGCACGGAGAAAGTTGCTCGTATTGCAACAGCGATGATGATTCTTGGATTTATTTTATTATTCGCCGGAGTTATTGCACGAGGAATTTCTGCACATCGTGTTCCATGGGGAAATATGTACGAATTTTCCATCACAGGAGCTTTAGCATTTTCAGGTGCTTATTTAGGTGCATTACGTAAATATGATTTGCGTTGGCTCGGTCTATTAGTTTCTATTTCAGTCTTACTGACACTCGGTACCGCCGTTGCGGTTCTCTATCGCCCAAGTGCACCACTTGTTCCAGCGCTAAAATCTACCTGGCTTGTAATTCACGTTTCTGCAGCAATTATTTCGGGTGGAGTTTTTCTCCTTGCTAACGTCATCGCAGCAGCTTATTTATATTTAGATTCAATGGAACGCAAAGGTCCACGCACTGCCTGGGCACAGAGACTTCCATCCTTAGAAGTTTTAGACCAACTCTCATATCGACTCGTTGCATTCGTATTTCCATTATGGACATTTGCAGTTATCGCAGGTGCAATCTGGGCCGAGAGTGCATGGGGTCGCTATTGGGGCTGGGATCCAAAAGAGACATGGGCATTTATTACGTGGGTTGCATATGCCGCATATCTACATGCACGAGTAACTATTGGATGGCGCGGACGTAGAGCGGCTTGGTTATGTCTTTTTGCAGGATCTACATTCTTATTCAATTACATATATGTAAATATCTATGGAACCGGAAAGCATACGTACTCAGGTTTATAAATTAAATCTTGCGTAAGAAATCTGGGTCGTCATCCGGCGGCAATATTCGACGCTTCGGACCGCCGCCACGACCAGGACGCTTTGGTCGTCCTGCAATCCAATAGGCAATTGGACCAAGAGTTCCGATGAGAATAATTATGAGAATCCATCCCCATTTTGGAAGATTGCGAATAAGTGATTCATCAGTGCGCGCGCAGTCAACAAGTGTATATATTGAAAATCCAACTAAGAGCACGGGCAAGATAACGCGAATCATGGGAGCAGTCTAACCCTTATCCAAATATTAATGCGAGAGAAAAAATAGTGGCAAAGAGCAATTGCAATTTACCTGTTGCGCCAAGCAACGGAATCAAATCTTTCCCCTGTGCACCTTTGAGAACCTTGCGGGAAACACTCAGACTTATAGGGGCGGCAAGAAGGGTAATGGCACCCCATGGAAAAATAGTTGCTATTGCTGCAGCGTGAGCCGAAATAATAAGAAGAATGAATAAGTAGCGGGCATAGCGATCACCCAGTCGAACAGCAAGAGTTCGTTTGCCAGCAAGAAAATCCTTTTCACGATCTCGAATGTTATTTACTGCAAGAATGGCACACGCAAGTGCCCCGATTGGAATTGAAGCAAGAGCGCTCTGGAAAGTTACTTTTTCGGTTTGTACATAGAACGTTCCCATAGTTGCAACTAAACCAAAAAATATAAATACAGAAATTTCACCGAAGCCTGAGTAACCATATGGATTTTGTCCGCCGGTGTATCCCCACGCAGCAAGTATTGCAACTCCACCTATGAGTATGAGCCACCAAGAAGTTTGTGCAGCAAGTATCAGTCCTGCAAATGCACCGATAAGAAATGAAATGTATGCAGCGCGCTTTACTGAGCTAGGTGTTGCAAGACCACTTGCAGTGAGGCGTGTTGGTCCAACTCTGTCTGCATCCGTGCCGCGAATTCCATCGGAATAATCATTTGCATAATTCACACCGACTTGAAGGCTTAGGCTAACAAGTAGTGCCAATGCTGCACGTGATACTTTGAATTCACTACCTGCCAGTGCCGTAGCAACAAGTACAGGTGCGATTGCTGCTGGCAATGTACGTGGGCGTGCACCCAGAATCCATTTATTCATTGTGCAGTAATTCTACGAGTGCTTTGCGATCAATTTTGCCAATACCGATGTGAGGGATAGAGGTAACTGAATGAATCTTCTTAGGTTTAGCAGCCACTCCGAGAGTGTTTTCTAGAAAAGTTCTCAAAGTTGAATGTTCTATCTCGCCAACAATTGCAAGATGAAGTGCATGTCCCCACTCGATATCACTTACTGCAAATGCAACAGCTTGAATTTGTGGAAAATGAAGTGATAAAAGTTCATCAATGGCACTGAGAGAAACATTTTCTCCTCCGCTGATTATGATCTCATCATCTCTTCCAAGAATCTGAAGAACACCACCGTCGTATTCACCGATATCTTGAGTAGTAAACCAAGTCCCATCAAATGTTTTCTGCCATGCAATTTCATCATTGAGATACGTAGATGCAAGAGTCTTTCCGCTAATTCGAGCTAATGAATGTGCATCAATTTCAATTCTTACCCCATCGAGTGGCTCGCCGTTATAAACACACCCGCCCGATGTTTCACTCATCCCATACGTTGTCACGATTTTAATTTTATGGTGCTCAGCTTGATCTCTAAGATGTCGAGGTAAATGCGCTCCACCAACAAGTACAGCTTTCGCGGCCTGCAAGTGGCGCAACAATCTTTCATCACCATGCAGGGCTCGATATAACTGTGTTGGAACTATTGCTGTGAAATCCGCATGTGGATAATCGCCCTCAAAATTTCTCAAATCTATTGGCTCACTCTGCAATTCAATAGAACGCACCAATACATTTACAGCAGCAATGTGAGTTAGGGGAAGCAAGAGCGACCAACGTTGGCCAATCTTTGCTCCAAGAAATTTATGTGAAGCTTGTGCCGAAGCAATAACTGACTGCGCACTGAGTCCAACTTCTTTCGCAGATCCGGTGCTGCCAGTTGTAGAGACAACAATTGCAATCGAATCAGGCGCATTCGAGGATTGGACTGCCCCGAAAGCTAGAGCGGGTCCATTGCCTTCGAGAGCAGAAGTAATTTTTGCCATTATTTCGGCAAGGGGCTCTTCCGAGCCTACGAGGCTCACTTCTCGTTGTGACTTCATATCCATTGCCGTCGTAGGCTATCGCTAGCAACGAAGATGGAGGAAATGTGAGCAGACCGATCAAGCGTGATTTTGGCAGCCGTGAGATTCCGC
>Ga0194060_10003442_pt1 | contig 11174 bp, 7 predicted proteins | sample SepL225m_MetaG_FD_163427 | JGI IMG/M metagenome (GOLD analysis project Ga0194060, IMG submission 163427) | Anoxic zone freshwater microbial communities from boreal shield lake in IISD Experimental Lakes Area, Ontario, Canada - Sep2016-L222-5m | ecosystem: Environmental > Aquatic > Freshwater >... | reverse complement strand
GGATTTAACGGGGGCGGGATACAAGATCGAAGGGCTCTTTTCTGGAGCCCGGCAGAATTCGATATCGAAAAATGTGCTCACTGCGGTGATCGCGCTAAAATCAACGGCGGGCGACGCGGCATATCGCACACTTGTGGCGTATGAACTGGCAGCAAAACCAGATGGGTCTCTACTCGCATCGAGTGACTGGGTTCAGGTTTCTAAATGGGAGCAGTTGCCTATCGGAATTGTCATTGAAACAAATTCTGATACCAGTAATTTTCTTACGGCTAGTCCGGTGATTGATCCCCCGCTTCCGAACATTAGCTACAAGGGGAAATCGTATTCTCCCGGAACCGAGTATTCGTACCAGATATTTTTGCCATCTGGCCGATTGAAAACTCCACCGTCTCCCTGTAATCTGAACTTGAAGCTGGGTTACTACGAAGGAGGATCTCTCAAATACACCGGCAACGGCCAGTCAAACTACTTCAACCTCTTCCTCGTTGATGCGACAGGCGAAACAAAAGTTACCCGCCCGTAAGCACGCGTTGGCCTTCAGCCTGGTTGAAGTTGTCATTGCGATCGGCATCTTTTCCTTCTCAATTGTCGCGATTATCGGCCTGATGGCGGCATCCTTGAATTCGGATAAAGGGGCCGCCAGTGATACCACCTTATCCCGGATCACAGAAACGACCGTCTCATTCATCCGCAGTCAGGGTTGGTCAATTGTCCATACAAACACGGCCTATGCGGAGGGAGAAACCAATTCGGACTTGTTCTTCGATTCATCGGGACAATTGGCGATGACTTCAGCCGGTGTGCCGCAAAGCAGTGGCCAGCCAGATTCCGTCTATAGTTGCACGGTCACTCGAAAAGCCGCAACCTCAACCAATTTGGATTATATTAATCTCGAGTTCCGCTGGCCAGTGGCGGCGCCGATCAACCGTCAGGAAACCCGAATGGTCAATGCAAGCATTGCAAACACCTATTGATCGTCCATCCATCAGGACTGGCCTCATGGCCTTCACCCTTGTTGAGATTCTGGTGGCGATGGCAATCTTTGCTATGCTCGCCACCCTCTTGTTTGGCGTTTTGAGTCAGGTCAACAAGACTTGGCAACAGGCCCAATCCCAAATTGAACCACGAAAAAGTGGGCGAGCAATTCTGGATTACATTACCCGGGAACTAGAAATGGCATCTCTTCCCGAAGTCAGGGGAATGAATTATAGCAACACCTCCTCCAGCCCGGATTCTACGGATCTAAATCTTCAGTTTTTGGAAAACCCCTCACAGGCCAATAGCGCTTTTCTAAACCCACATGCCATTTTTTGGCAGGCTCCCGTCGCTTCGGTTACTACCAATGGAAACATGGCTGAAGTAGGGTATTTCATACGGTGGGATGTAAGCAATCCCAACAATCCACGTGCATTGCTGTGTCGGCTGTTAGTCAACCCAAGCGATACAAATTACCTGATCTACTCAAGTCCAAATGCTTGGCTCAGCGATGCCATTCTGGATTCCGCTGCTCCGGGGGTGAAGAATACCGGAGATCCGGCTAATAGCTACAAGGGATGGTTTGCGGACAATGTCATCGGTCTTTGGGCCCGCAGCCTCGACGCGAGGGGAAACCCGATCACCAACAGCGCATTGAACGCTGCCTACGTTAATTATGCGTATGATTCCCGGAAGGGATACCGCTATCAAGTTGGAACGAATGTGATTATCAAATCAGGATTTCAATCTGCTGGCACGACAAACCAGATTTTCGCAACTCTTCCTGCTTCCGTTGAAGTCGCGCTCGTCATTCTGGATTCACGGGCCGCCTCACGCCTTACCCAGAAGCCAGTTTACACCAACACCTGGCCGCCCACCGCGACATCATTTTGGACCGATGTTAACCGGTTCGTTAGCAATCTTCCCACCGCGGTCCGAAGCGGTTCCCGTATATATTCAACCCGCGTTGCATTGAAGAACGCCGACTAGCCCGCAGCTCCCGATGATTTTTTCTAACCCACTCCATCGTTCCCGCAACAGTGGGGTCGCCCTCTTGATCACTCTTGCGACTCTTCTCATACTCACAGTCATTGTGGTGACCTATGCGACGGTCGTGCGCATGGAAGCGGGGAGCGCCCGCAGCAGCTTTGAGCTGGAGCGAGCCAGGTTGCTTGCTCTCAGTGCTATCGATGACTCCATGTCAAAGCTTAAAGACAATATTCCAACAAGCAGCCTCTGGGCGGCCGGTCCGGGCCGCCTGTATGCGATGAATGGTAATACATGGGTTCTCACCGAACTGCATTCGGGAAAAGCCCAGGCTTCAACCACTGGAAGCATAGCGCTAAACGGCCCCTCTCTATCCTCCGCCGCAAATGGGCTCATCTCGACCAACGCTGAGTATTCCAATCCAGATCCGATGTCTGTTGCCTGGATAAACGTCTTGAAGGATGGAACCCGCTCGACGAATTCAGCCAATGCCACTGCAGCCAATCCGATCGTAGGCCGCTACGCTTACTGGGTCGATACCGAAACCAGCAAGGTAAATCTCAATACCGCAGGCAAAGGGCAGACCGATTATGTGATAACCAGTTTTGATCCGCCTCCTGTGAATTCGGACATCCAAAACTTGACCGCACATCCCAGCCGGGTGGATCTTTCGCAGTTGGACGGCGTCTCGCCTGATGTGAGTCTGGCGACATACAATTTTGCCGCGAGCGGTATCTGGTTCGGTGGTGATGGAAGTGACAACAAGCTTGGTGGGCTTCAACAAACTCCGAATTGTCGAATTATCGGCCAGGGAATGAATGCGTTCAACTCGCTCGAAGACTGGGCGCAAATCTCAGGCGTCACCCCGTCCACGATTGACGCGAACAGGTTCTACATCACGACGCAGGCCAACAGCCCCGAACTGAATCCCTGGGGAGTGAACAAACTTTGGTGGCAGTCCAGCGGCGGGCCGCAACTCGCGCCGAATGCTAGCCAACCGACGTGGGCCGAAAGTCTGCGCGGCAATCGACTGAACTTCGCGAATGCCAAGCCGTTCCCTGCAACTTGGGGGGCAAACACCATCGATTCCAGCGTTTCATGGGGCGCCACAAGAACAGGCAACTACGGGGATTCCCGCTACTTTGCCTATCCTCCGGTGGTCGCAGTGGGCAGCGACGTGAAGAATATGCAGCACATGGGATGGCTGATGGGAAGCCAGGCTAAGGACAAAAATACCAGCATGCAAAATTGGATTGATAATATCATGGCCTTGATGAGTCGGAGTGACTGGCCGGGAATGCCAGCCAAGAGCTTTTTGGACAAATATGGTCGGGAAGAATGTGAGTCGCTGGCGGTGAATATGCTTTCTTTGTTTCAAGCTTCCGCAGGAAACTTAGGTTTTGCGCCATTCGTGGTTTACAGCACGGTAACCGGGACTGCGGACAGTGCGGGAATCTACGGGAGCAGACTGGTGAAGTATACGCGCGCCGACGGCTCCGTGCGCCTTCTGTCCGGAATCGGCCCATGGCCGTATCTTAACGAGGTTGCCGTCTCGCTGCTTCCAACCAAGTATCCTCAAAACTCGACAGGAAAGTTTGTCAAGGATAAGAATGGCCCGGGTAATCCTGCTTCGATTCCGAATGCAGATTCCACGCATATCAATATTCAAATCAAGGTGGATACTGAACAGGTATACCCGCCCTCCCTTGCTTGGAACAATGGCTGGAGAACCTATCAGAGCAACGGTGGATCGGGAAAGCTTGGCTATACGAACATGGAGGTGAATGCCTCGGGCACATATAACGGGCTTCCTGTGACTTACGGCTGCGACGGCCAGGCAGCCCCTCAACCGACATGGGAAAAACCGGCTGGCGAAACCACCTCTCAATACACCTGGGGCTATCCCGATGATACAAATATGTGGGGCTACGGATATACCTATCCTGCTAATAGTGGCCCGAATGCAGATGGGACCAGTTGGATATCCCCCTCCAATACGCCCATTCAAAGAAATCTACCGACCATGTATGTTGGTCCCTTCGATAAAAACTCCCCGGTCACAGTTGAAGTGAAATTGCGTCTTTTCACCACACGGATGGCTATGAATACTTCCAGTCCAGCCGTCCAAGTCGTCCCTGCTGTCAGCGATTTCACCGATGCTCCAGATGACCTGACCAAGCCCACAAAACTGGCCTTCAAGTTTGCAAACTATATACCAAACGGGTTATCCCCGTCTCCGGTAAAGTCCCTTGAACTGTGCGATCCGCGCGTGTATCGCTACGCATCCGACTGGCAGCCATGCACCTCGCTGCTTGGAAGTACGCTGGGGGCTGCAAACAGCGTTTATCGTTTGAAATTCATGGATCCATTAACTGGCATCGAGGGCGATGCCAGCAAGCTGGCATGGCCGAATATCGGCGCTTCCACCCGTGTTTTGAATTATCAATTTAGCCCATTGGGAAGCGCAAACACCGATCCTCGTGCCATCCAAACTTCGAGTAGTATTACAGGATTTCCCGGCATCGGTTGGCTCTCGGTCCTGCCGACGAATGTGGAGTCCGGAGGAGCTTGGTCTGGAGTGGTTCGAACGCCGAGACCCGCAGTCGGTGCGCCTGGAGATGCCAATTATCTGGCGGCTGGTGTTCCCATTCCATGGAGGACTCTGAGCCTCGAACCCGCCAAAGTGAGCCTCGAACCCGCCAAAGGAGACCAGTTGCCCGATTGGCTGCTTCTCGACATCTTTGCGATCGCTTATGAAAAGACGTTTCTTTCGCAAACGCAAGGCAAGATCAACATCAACGCGAGCATCGAACCATTTGGGTTTAACCGGTTGGCTCCGCTGAAGGCGCTGATGATTCCCAGCAGCGCAAATCCCACCACCTCGGCCAGCACGATTGCCGATGAGCTTGCGAATTATACGGGAACCCAGGCTATCAGCGGCTCAAAGCTCCCATTCGATATGTATGTTTATACGGGGCAGGTATGTCAGCTTCCTAGTATGGCCGGAACCGGGGATTCTCAGTTTAAACGGGAAGCGCTCATGCGCGATGTCGCGGGTTTGATCACCACAAAATCCAGCGACTTCAAAGTAAATGTGGTTGCCCAGTCGCTTGTCCCCAACAAAGCGAATCCCTCCCAGCCGGGCAGGGTGACCGCCGAACAGCGGGTGGAGGCCGTGATTTCCCGTGTGGTCGATGTCGGCCCTGACAATGTTCCCGGGACCGCTGACGACATGGCGGGCCCTGATGGGATCGTCGGAACCGCGGACGACTTGAAATTCAAAGCCTGGAATGATGGAGTTGGCGTAAAATCCATCAGCAAATTGACTTACAATGGAACTGATACGCCGCTTGAGGGATTTGCTGGAACTCCCCCTGTCCGGTATAAACTGACACATTTTAAGAGCCTCAATCCCTGATTACCTGTTTTGTATGAACCAATCCCTATTCTCCAGTTTCGCAACAAAATGTCGGGTTGCCTTTGTTTGGGTTTTGCTGTTTCTGGCAAATGCCGGATTAATGAACTCGCTGTATTCTCAATCCACCAAGAATAAAGTGGTAATGGGGGTTCCACCGGCGACGCTTCTAGAGATCATGCCGAAACCTCCGAATGGCTGGAAATTGATATCATCGGTCGGGACAAACGAAATATCTGCATTTCCGGCTCTTCTGACATTCGCCATTCGCGAATATCGTTTCGATCCTCCACCCGCTCAGCCGGGCGATCCGATCCCTCTGCCGAAGATCACCAAGATCACCCTGTTGGATACGGCGTATGATCCGGATCGCGCATTCGTCTTCGACTCATTTCATGAAACGGGTCCCGCCGGTCCGAATATCAAACGATTTACGGTGGAGGGGATTCCTTTTGTTGATCAAATGGTGAGTGCCTCTCTGCGTATCGTAAGCGGCGCTTTTGACGGGCGTTTCATTATCACGGCAACCTTGGAAAACCAGACGAAAGAAGATCGCGATGCATGGTTGGCCGCATTGGATGTCGCGTCGCTTACCAGTTGGATGAAAAGAGCACCGCAGGTTCCGCCTACACCAGATTTCTTCAAAGTCAGTCGTATTGATGAGCTGCATCCGGAAACCAATCAGAGTCTGACAGTTTCGTATATGACCGAAGCGCAGAGAAGGATCGAAGAGAAAAAGGTCCAGCGGGACGGAGAGAATGAATTGGCGCGGCGAAAGGCGGTGATGGAAAGCGAAAGCAGGAAAGGCCCTTAACGGGGGTTTTTCGCTCATCCCGCATGAGGCACCGGCGGATGGTGTTTTACCGCTCTCCAGTTGGCATAGACTTTGACAAACACCAGCGCCGCGAGAATCTGAAAGGCCGCCGACAGCATGTAGCCGTAGGTGTAATTATTCAGGTAGTCGAAGAGGATGCCGATCATCGGGGTGGCGAAAAATATGATCGACGAGTGAGCCAACTGGTTGGCGGAGCAAAACTGCCCGAGCTTCTCGCGCGGGAAAACCTCGACCGTCAATACCGTCGTGCAGAGCCCGTTGATGAAGGCGGCAAGCGTGATCGCGCTGAAACATATCAGGAGCGAAACGGCTCCCTTCAGGAAGAAGTAGGAAAGAATGTTGATGCCCGCCCAAAGAATCAGTGAAGGGGCCATCAGGCGCATCGGTCCCAGGCGGTCGATGAACGCTCCGATCGGGTAGGCGAGAACGACGATGCCGAGCGCCGGCCACGCCTGCATTTTCCCGATGGTGTCGAGATCCAGTCCGAGCGTTTCCTTCCAGTGGAACAGGCGGAACATGTTGGCGGTGTTCCCGAGCTGATAGAGCGTGAATCCCGCAAACACCCACAGGTAGTAGGGTTTGCTGTAACACTCCATCACGTAGGCGCGGATCGGAGTCATCCAGTTTCCATCTTTTTTCTGCGGATCCGGCGGCGGATATTCCCCCTCTTTCACGGCCAGAACACTTGCCGTATAAACGATCAGAAAAACGAGAGCGATGATGCCGTAGATCCACTCCATGTAGTTCTCCGCAAGGCCGAATATCCAATAGTTCCAGACGAATGTTTTGATCGTTGTGACGATTTTGGCGATGGCGTTGAAACGGCCGAGCATCGCCTCCGGAACAACATCCCAATAGTAGTACGAAAAGATCGCCATCAGCACCGAGTTGAACATCCCGAACAGCACCGCTGCCACAGTGATCGCCACAATAGCCCCGTTGATCGAACCGGTCGGAAACACGGCCGCGAACCACGGAATCGTCATCAGCCAGTTCCAAATTTTTGGAGTCCAGGGGATGAGGGCAAGAAAAAGTGCCGCCGGAGGCGTTGCGAGAAGCAGGAACGGCCTCCTCCGTCCCCATTTGCTGCGTGTGCGGTCGGACCACGTGCTGACAACAGGGTTGATCCAGATGGTAAATACTGCCGTGATCGTTCCGATGAAGGCCAACTGGGTGTTCGAGGCCCCGTGATCCTTCATCAGGATGCTGGTGAGCGCCGGTTTGACCGCCTCCATGAGCATGAGGAAGAAATCGTTCCAGACGAGCCAGAAAAACAGGATGATCAGCCCCCCCTTCGTGTAGCGCAGCGTGCCGGCTGTCCAGATGCGCTGCTTGGTGACCGGGTCGATGGTCACTCCGGATTCCATCGTGGAGGGAGTTGATTCGAGCTTGGGAGCGGACATGCAGTTTGGGATGTGAAGCGGGGGGGCAGGCTCGCACGATCATAATCGGACAGAGGGATTGGACAATGCGGAACACTTTAGACACACTCAATCTGCCAGCGGCTGTCGCGCCCATTGAGGTCTGGCGTGATTACAATGGGCGTGCCGGTATTGAAATGTCATCAAGGAACTGGTGTATGGCTTCGGCTTGCCAAAGCTTTGTTGTAAAAGCTTCTGGGCAACCGAAGCGGCATTGAGCCTGGCTGTGCTCACTTATAACTTGAGCGTGCTGTTTGCGCGCCACCTCGGATGGCTGGATAAAGTCACCATCGGCACCCTTCGCTTCGGACTCTTCTCCACAGCCGGCATTTGTTACGGCCTCCTTCAATGAGGCATAAGCCAGCATGAGTTGGCGGGCGATTTCCTGCCATTCGGCCTCGGTCATCTTTCCATCCCACCGGGCATCGCGGTAGGCCATCGCATCCGCCCGCATTCTGGCTGCTGGCAGCACCGTCTCCTCCGGCACCCCGTAAACCAGCGCCGTCACCTGCGCGATGGTCCTGGCATAGTCTTTGGGAGCGACCTGGCGCCGCCGCTCTTTCCACCATTGCAATTCCAGTGCGGCTGCCGCGCGGACATCAAACTTCTGGCCGGTCGCGCTTGAAATGATCGCGTAGTATCGATCCAACTCCGGCAGACATCTCGGATCATCGGTCTTTTTGCGAAAGAACAGTGCCGCTCGCGCCGCGTGCAGGGACAAGAGCGATCCATCCCACCATGAAAACCGATACTGCCCGCAGGCACCCTCCATCGTTTGGCATGCAAGTTGCGGCCAATGCCGTTCGTAGTATCTCCGCCACATGGCAGATTCCAAGCGGCCCATCTCCTGCGGATCGAATCCCATCATGTTCGGTTTCGACACCGCATGCTGGAACCAGACGCCTACCGCTACCGCCAATGCCAGCGTGACGGTCGCAGCGAAAATCCGCCTGAGAACTCTGTGGTGTGGGTGGTGCATTTCAGGAAAAGCAGCTTTTGATGATTAGTCAGCGGGTTCGCCTAGGATCCAAAACGAGGTTTGCGGCGTGATTGGCTCAGGCTCGCCCTCGACTTGCAGGACGATTGTTGTGACGATGCGGTTCCCGAACATACTAAGCTTTGAGCCCGCCCCGTGCTTCGTTCGGCTTCAAGTTGGTGAGCTTTCGGAATTTTCTGGAAAAGTAGCCCGCATCCTGAAACCCGACCTGGTAGGCGATCTCGGCGACGGTAAGGTTCGTGTCCCGGAGCAATGTTTTCGCCTGCTCGACGCGGGAGGTGCTGCGGTATTCGACGGGGGTGAGACCAAACGCCGCATGGAATATTCGGCAAAGGTGCGCGTAGCTGAAGCCAAGGGTTTGCAGCATGTTCTGAATTCCGATCTCCGAACGGATGTTGGCATCGAGCAGGCTCTTGACGGCATGCGCCAGTTGAAAATTCCGTTGCAGGGCATGGGATTCGTCGCTGCTTTTGTCCGGCAGAAAAAGTCGTGCCATGAGCTCGATGAAACTGGCGCGCGCCATCGTCAGCGCCTGGGGCGTTCCCGATTGCCATCGGTAAAATACCGTGTTCAACAGCCCGGGCACCGGTCCGCCCATCGAGAATGATCCGTGGAAGACGGCTTTGGAAAGGAACCTTGGCGTGGCGACGACTGCGCCAACCGGAGGCCTTTGCGGGGCGTAGGACCACATCCTCCGGGCGGGTAATCTCCGGCAGGGCAGCCAATCGAAGTGGATGCAGGATCGAAAAACTGACCGGTTGCAGACGGTGCTGTGCTCGCGGTTCGGGGGGATGATCAGATAATCACCGGCCTTCAGGGTCGTGCGCTTTCCGTCGATGCTCACATCGCACGCCCCCTTTGTGACAATCACCATTTCATGGTCATGCAGAAAGCGCGCGGGCTCGACGGTCCCGGCTCCCCATGCCCCGCGCCAGAGGACCCGCAGGCTGGGGCAGACTTTTTCCATCCATCGATCTGACATCGGGGGATTCTGAGATCATTTTTATCTGATAGAAATCATTTTTGTCCTATGTGAGAAATTTTGGTGCGAAGGCATGATGCGGACATGAAATCTGTTCGGGTTTCCACCCAGGCTGATAAATTGCGCGCATCGGATGAGGCTCCGATGCTCAACGGCTGGTATCAAAGGTGTTTCCGCCGGATTCTGGTGGACATGCACATTCCCGGGTGGGACAAGCGTTTTTTGTCGAAGCTGGATGCGAAAGCCTATGTGAGGACGGTGGCAGGAGGGAACAGCAACGGGATTATGCTTTATTGCAACTCCCACGTCGGGCCCGCGCTTTACCCGTCGAAGCTGGGACCGGTCCACCGCGCGATTGGAAACGGCGACTTTGTCGGGGATGTCCTCAAGGCCGCGCGCCGGAATAATCTGTCCGTCGTGGCCTACTACAGCGCGGTTTACAACAATGCCGCATTTCTCGAGCACCCGGATTGGCGGATCATTCCGCAGCAGGGGGAATCGCCCTATGAGGAGAGCCGCTACGGCACATGCTGCCCGAACTCTCCCTACCGGAATTTTGCGGTGGCGCAGACCGAGGAGCTGTGCGGACGCTACGAGTTCGACGGCATATTTTTCGACATGCTCTTCTGGCCCTACGCGTGCTATTGTCGGCACTGCAAGGCACGGTTTTTGAAAGAGGAGGGCGGGGCCATTCCCACGATTATTGATTGGAACAACCCGAAATGGATGGCATATCAGCGGGCGCGGGAGCGCTGGATGAGCGAGCTGGCCGGGCTGCTCACTGCCGCCGTCCGGCGCACGCGCCCGGCCATGACGGTGACGCATCAGTTGAGCCCGGTGCTGCACGGCTGGCGCACGGCGATGCCGTATTCCCTCACCGAGCATTGCGATTACGCGAGCGGCGACTTTTATGGCCCGCCGATCCAGCAGAGCGTCGTCTGCAAAATCTTTGAGGCGATCAGCGTCCGGAAGCCGTTCGAGTTTATGACCTCGCGCTGCCTGGACCTCTGGGATCATGTCACGATGAAGGAAACCTCGGAGATGGAGATGCAGTCGTTTCTGGCCCCCGCGCACGCGGCGGCCTTCATGTTCATTGATGCGATCGATCCGGTCGGGACGCTGAATCCGCGCGTCTATGATCGCATCGGCGGCATCTTTCCCAAGCTCGCTCCCTACGAGAAATATCTGGGCGGCGATCTCTCCGCCGACGTGGCGATCTATGTGAGCTCGGAGTCGCGCTTCGATTTCCGCGAGAACGGAACGCCGATCGGGGATTCCTCCAAGCGTGCGGACAACATGACCACGGAGTCCGGCCTGCCACACCTTGCGGCGCTCTTCGGGGCGGCCCGGAGCCTTCAGGAAGCGCATATCCCGTATGCGGTCGTCACGAAGTCCAACCTCGACCGGCTCGGCGATTACCGGGTGATCGTGCTGCCAAATGTGTTGGTGATGTCCGACGCGGAAGCCGACGCTTTTCGCTCGTATGTCGCCGGTGGCGGCGCGCTGTATGCCAGCGGCTATTCCAGCCTGGTATCCGACGACGGGGCGCTGCGCGATGATTT
>Ga0194060_10003441_pt1 | contig 11174 bp, 7 predicted proteins | sample SepL225m_MetaG_FD_163427 | JGI IMG/M metagenome (GOLD analysis project Ga0194060, IMG submission 163427) | Anoxic zone freshwater microbial communities from boreal shield lake in IISD Experimental Lakes Area, Ontario, Canada - Sep2016-L222-5m | ecosystem: Environmental > Aquatic > Freshwater >... | reverse complement strand
GCCGCTGAACCCGTTTCCGGTTGATCTTGTGACCCTCGTTACGCAGATAGTGCATGATTTTACGGCTGCCATAAAATGGATGTCTGGTGTACTCCTTATCAATCAGCTCAAGCAACAGCAGCTCCTCAGTATCAGGAAGCAAAGCGATAGATGGCAAATATACCGTCGACCGATTAACGGACGCAAGTACGCATTGCTTTGCCATCGACAATGGCTCTTTGTCGCTAACCCACCATCTGCGCGTACTCATAGGGATAGTCCCGACTTTTTTTTTAGCCAGTCGAGTTCAACCTTTAACCGGCCGATTTCGGTATAGAGTCTTTCTGGGTCAGCAGCCGGTTCAACTGGTTTTGGACCCCGTTTGGTCTCAAACAAGCTTGATGCCTGTTCCTGCAGCTCTTTCTTCCATGTCCCGACCTGAACGGGGTGTACTCCAAATTCCTGACCAATTTCATTCAGCGTTTTGACCCCTTGAATAGCCTCAAGTGCCACCTTGGCCTTAAAGTCACTGCTGAACATTTTTCGTGTCTTTTTTGTCATTACCTGCTCCTTTTGGGGCAAGTTAACAACTTAAACCACTGTCCAAAAATCGGGGTCCACTATAGTGCAAGTCGGCAAAACACAACGAGCCGATTGTGGTATCATTATCCGGCACGCCTTGCAAACAGAAAAAACTTACGGCGATTTGGCATCCACAACAGCGGCAACCTTTTCTGCAAGAAAGTCGGCGAAAGCATCAGAATCATTGATACAAGGAAGAAACCTGATCGTTTTCAGCGAACTTGTTGAGGCCTCTTTCTGTGCGTGCAGAATTGTCTCCGTTCCATCTGAAAAATAGCCACAACTGAAAATATCGACATCGTTTATTCCTCTGGAAGATAGTGCGTTTAAGGACTCGGCCAGAGATGGCTTTGTCCAGGTACCTCCCACGTCATGGTTAAGGTATGCTATTTCGATAGCATCATATTCGTTGCGAGGATCAATAAGGATAGCATTTCGCAAAGCACTGCCCATCTCTTGCATCTCTTTCAAGCCAGTATGAAACATCGGTACGCCTCCTTTCGTATCCTTGACAAGAGTGCCGTGAAATGTCAGCACTAAAGCCGATCTCTTGTTACTTATTCGATGGAAAAACAGGTGGTCAAGGTTGACTTTTCGGAGTTCGGCATCTTTCCAAAAACCGTGTATCACGAAAGGGCGTTGCTGACCGTTGAGAGGCGAACATCGGGAGGAGAGCTGCAACAGGGTTCCTGAAGTCAGCCGATTATCGATGGGGGACATGGAGACAAGAAGCTGGAGGTCATGGTCGCTCGTCTGTTCGATAATATCCTTGACGAATGGTGGTGTGGCAAGGAAAGCCGAATAGACCTCAATGTTGATCTGGAGAGGCTTCATTACCCTGTTGAGTTTCTCCTGGAGGAGCGAAGCCTGTTGTCGGGTGATCCTGTTCTGTGGTGAACGGTATTGTTGCGCACGAAACGTCACTTTGTTTTTCACCCCTCCAACCAGCGATGCCACGAGCTGCAATGGATGGGGCAGCTTCATTACCTCACCAGCGTGGGCGAGGGTGTGGCGGATCATAGAAAAATTCTCACGAAAACTGTCTGTTTCAGCTTCTCCATGGGCAACCAGTATAACAGCTATTTTTTTCATCAGTAAGAGAGAGTTGACATTACTTGGACTATAAAATCAACCGAAAATATGAGAATGTCAAGAGTTTAGAGCAGAACAGGGGTAAGCCAAAGAAATTATTGTTTTAATCTCTCTGGGTTGAATTCCCCACCTCTTGCAGTGAAGTATGTAAAGCTTCTTCTAAAACCAGCCTCCCCCCTGCTTGCGGCAGGGTGATTCATGTGTGCCCAACAGTGAGCGCCTTCTCCAGTGCTTTTCACAGTCGGCACTTTACCGATTCATCACAGCAAGGCGGCTATAAAGTGAAATTGTTGCAGACATTGTTACAGTTGCTCAAATCGATGAAGAGAAGAAGGATCGGGTTATGAATGTTTTAAGTTCAGATGCTTCGCTTGCCGTGATGGACAGGGCGGAGCGTGTGAGAGCTTGTTATCTGCACGCTTGTCTCAAATATGTCGGTAGAGAGTTCCTGACGCATACATCTCTTTGGCAAAGATTTGGTGTTGAGGAGAAAAACAAGGCTGCTGTGTCACGCTACATTCAGGAAGCAGTAGATGCCGGTGTCATCAAACCTTTCAATGAAGATGCTTCTCGGAGGTTGATGAAGTATGTGCCTTACTGGACCTGAATCATAATTGACGGCTAATTGACAGCGTGGCTGAAATGCCTGTTACAAAAAATTTAACCTATTTATAATAAACAAGATAGGTAATAAGTTTTTAATTGATGGGTAATTGATAACGGCACTCATAAGACTACCGATACCAGTGAACGTGGCCTTGACCGGCAATCCCTGCGATGCTGCACCGACTGGAGAAATCTGCTCTTCATCCTCGCACCATAAAAAGAAAAACCCTCCGGCAAAGCGGAGGGCATTCTTGTTTCAGTATAACCACCAGCAACTCAGCAGTTACGCACGGTTGAAGAGTTACGATCCTTGATGGTGCTCTCGTCGAACTCGTCCCAGTTGTGCTCGTCATGCTCACGCTGGTAGCCAGCCTCTTTCAAGCCGAAGCTCATATCGGCAACCATTTCAGGCCGAAGCTCTTTGAGGTTTTTCACCTCGTTCTGCGTCAGAATTCTTGACTTGTCGAAGCCAAGGTCAATTTCGATTTTGCGGTTTTTCGTTTTGACGCGGTCGATGTCGTAGAAGCGTTTAGTAATGGTGGTGTTGGCAAAAGCCTTCAGACAGCCGAGCATGTACTTGCGGACATAAGGATCCTTGATCCATGGGTAGCCGAAGAAGGTTTTGCGTGCGTAGAAGCGTGCATAAGATTTCAGCACCAGCTTCAGCACATCCTCACGCTCCATATTGTCGGGCTTGATAATCGGTGTTACAAAGTTGTACTTGGAGTAGTCACGCACCTCCACCCTGTCGCCAAGCTCCTTGAAGAGATCGGAGAAGGGCCATGGAGTGTAGATGGTCCAGTTGGCCATATCGGGATCCCAGTCTTTGCAGAGCTGGTAGGTCTCTTCAATGGTTTCAGGAGTTTCGTGCTCAAGGCCCATAACGAACTGAGCTTCGGCCACGATTCCATTTTTCTGCAACAGCTTGATGGCAAGCTTGTTTTCCTCAATGGTGGTCTCTTTGCGGAAACGGTTCAGGTTCATCTGGCTGGCAGCTTCGGTGCCGAGCGAAACGTGAACGAGGCCAGCCTTGCGGAAGAATGGCAGCAGATCGGCATCGCGCATAATGTCGGTTACGCGGGTGTTGATACCCCAGGTAACATCAAGTTTGCGGTCGATAAGCTCCTGGCACAGCGAGACAAACTTCTGCTTGTTGATAGTTGGCTCTTCATCAGCAAGGATGAAAAAGCCTACTTTGTGCTGTTTGACCAGCACCTCAATTTCATCGACGAAAAGTTTGGGACTGCGAGCACGGTAGCGGCGCCAGAACTGCCACTGTGAACAGAAGGTGCAGGTAAACGGACAGCCTCTTGCAAAGTTAGGAACCGCAAGACGGCAGTTCAGAGGGGTGTAAATGTATTTATCCCAGTCGTAAAGGCTCCAGTCAGGGGAGAGTGTATCAAGATCTTCAATAACAGGATGGGCGGCGGTGGCGAATACTTTGCCATCGTCGTCGATATAAGCGATGCCGGTAATCTCTCCACGGTTCTGCTTGTCAGTTCCTGCTGCGATCTCCCTGATGAGGTTAACGGTCACCTCTTCACCTTCACCGCGAACAACATAATCAGTTTCAGGTGCCTCACTCAGTACCTGCGGGTACATGAAGGTTGAGTGAATGCCACCCATAATAGTTCTGATCTTCGGATTCACCTTTTTGGCAAGCTTCATGATTGCCTGTGCCTTGAAAATCGACGGAGTGATATTGGTTGCCATCACCACATCCGGCATATTTTTGCGGATGATTGCTTCAATCTGGTCGTCAGGAATGTCGTCGGCCATGGCATCAACAAATTTAATCTGATCGAATCCAGCTTTTTTCAGGGCACCACCAATGTAGGCAACCCAGCTTGGCGTCCAGTTACCGGCAATTTCGGCTCCACCTGAATGATAATTTGGTTGAACCATCAGTATTTTCATCGGTCTCCATCCTCCAGATATGTTTTATTACAAAATTGGGAATGCAACACTATAAACAACATACATCCCGCATAGACTCACAAAAAATAATCAACTGACAATTTACAATTTATTTCTAAAAACTTCATAGCGTTTTCATGCTTGATAACCGCCATGGCAATTTGAAAATTGCCGCATGTTATTTGAAGAAACAACCCATTTCTTTTTAATGCATTAGCGGTGGCTGGCATTCATCAGCATCGTGTGATAAAAGCCAAAGCTGATCTTTTCACGTTTTTTTACCTCCATGCTATCCTTGTTCATAGCTCTCTTCATCTCCTCATCCCGAATCATCTGAATGGTGGTTCTGCGCTCCTTTTTGGGGAAATAGCCACCAGCCCAGTGCATAAGAGCAAGAAGGTTATTATAGGGGGCGTATGTGAAAATAATTGTCCCTTTGGTAAGGCGACTCAAGTTGCTGAATGCCTGGGCAAACCCTTCTGCCGGGTAATGGATCAGCACGTCAAAGCAGACTACAGCATCATATTTTCCGCTGACAGACTCAATGGTGTTGACCTCGAATTCGATGTTTTTATCAACACCCTGCTTGATTGCTTCAGACTTTGCTTTTTCAACCATTTGAGATGCAATATCAACTGCTTTTACTTTGTATCCTGCTTTTGCCAGCCTGATACTGAAGAGTCCTGTTCCGCAGCCCGCATCAAGCACTGTTGCCCCTTTTGGCAATCCCAGTTTTTGAAGCCAGTCGAATGCTTTGTCCATCATCACGGCGTGGCCCTGGCGGACAGTGTTGCGTACGGAAGAGAGTTTATCGTCTCCGTAGATTGATGCCCATCTCTGAAAGCCCTGCCCGTTAAAATAGGAACGGAGCATTTTCTTATGTTCTTCAGCATTGAAAGAGCTGCTCATGGTAAAAGTTTTGTCGGTTGCGTTGTTAGCGTTTCTTTATGGTTTTCGGGAATTTTCTTAAACATCAATTCCCTCAAGGCGATCTTCGAGGTCGGAGTATATCTCCTGGAGTTTTTCGATCATGTCGGGGTCTGCGCTCCACATGCCGCGTCCACTTGCTTCGAGCATACGGCCTACAATGTTTTTGAAGGCTTTTGGATTCACCTTCATCAGGCGTTCCCGCATTTTCGGATCCATGGCGTAGGTCTCTGCCGCCTCCTTGTAGACCCAGTCGTCAACGCCTTTGGTGACAGCATCCCAGCCAAGCATATAGGTGAAGCGGTTGCTGATTTCGGCAGCACCACTGTGTCCCTGGTCGAGCATGGTCTCGAACCATTTCGGATTGAGCAGTTTGCTGCGGAACTCCACCTTCAGCGCCTTGTCGGCATCGTCAATTTTCACATCAGCCGTAAAGGTCTCAACATAGTTCAGTTTGACGTTGTCACCTTTTGGATTGCGGCGGCGGGCGGAAAGCTGAAGCGCTCCCGATGAGGAGAAGTAGCGGTCAATATCGGTAATGCCGAATTCAGCCGAGTCGACCTGCTGCACCACCCGGTCGACGGTGCTGAGCAGCCCTTTCAGAATATCGGTCTGCTGGTCTCCGTAGCGGTTGCCGCCGTAAGCAAAACCGGTTCGTTTGATAAACATATTGTCGAGATCGTCTTCTGACTCCCACGCTGAATCTTCGACCAGCTCCTCAACCTGCGAGCCATAAGCACCCGGTGCCTGGGTGAAGAGACGCGACGTAGCGCTCTCAAAATCCTTGCCCTCTTTCAGGGCGGCATCGACATGTTTTTTGATATGGTTCATCTCATAAGGCTCAATGGCTCTTGCGGCATCCTTCACCAGTTTGTCGAGATGATCGACCAGTACGCCGAAAGTATCGCGGAAGATAGAGCTGATCTGAATGAGCACATCAATTCTCGGACGGCCAAGCTTTTCAAGTGGTACAAGACGGTAGTGGCTGATTTTGCCCTGTCCATCGTAGGCTGGTTCGGCACCCATGAGGTGAATGATGACGGCAACAGCTTCGCCCTTGCTCTTGATGGTATCAAGCCCCCAAAGCACCTGGGCGATGGTTTCAGGATACTCGCCGTTATTCTCCTCAGTGTGGCGGTTCAGGATGCTGTCGGCAATCTGTTTGCCCCGCTTGAAGGCCAGCTCAGAAGGAATGCGCCATGGATCAATGGCGTGGATGTTGCGTCCGGTCGGCAGAATGCCTGCGCCGTCACGCACCAGATCGCCGCCTGAACCCGAGGGGATATACTCGCCACACAGGGCTCTCAAAAAGCCTTTCATCTCATTCTTATTATCCTCCAGCGCCCGTTTCAGGGCGAGGCCATCCTGCAGTGCGCCGTTTATCGCTTCAACCATATCCGACGATACTTTTGCACCGTTGGTCAGCTTGTTGAAGAGATTTGTCGGGTTACTTTTGCCAAAAATGGTCTGCTCAATAAACTCTTTGGTGTGACCATCAACCGTTTCACGTGCAGTCATTGCCTGCTGTTCACCTTTTCGGGCACGGGTAGCCAGTGATGCATAGTCGCCAAATGTCCTGTCTTCACCGATGGCCTGCATGATGATTGAGGGAAGCGATTTTTCATTGCCGCGCACCTTCAGGTACTCGGTGATGGTGGTTACCTGTGTCTCAAGCTTCGGTGTTTCTCCAAAGATATGCAGCGAGTTGGAGATGAGGCGTCCCTCAAGCTCAATCATGTAGGTGTAGAGACGGCTGATATAGTTTTGGAACTCCTCCCCTTCAACGCGAGGACAGTCGTCCGTCAGGTTGAGCTGTTGTGCCTTGGTGATAATCACCTCTTCTGTCTCGGCATCCGCAGTGCTTTGGAGTCCGCGTTCGCGATAATCGTTCAGCATCTCCTTGAAGGCAGGCAGCTCCTTGTAGAGACCAGCGCGTGCCAGTGGCGGGATGTTGTGTGAAATCATGGTGGCATAACCACGACGTTTGGCAATGTTGGCCTCGCTCGGGTTATTGATGGGGTAGATATAGAAATGCGGCACCTCGCCGAGAAGCGCGTCCGACCAGCAGTCGCCAGTAACGCCAAGTTGCAGGCCGGGCATCCACTCAGCCGTACCATGCATGCCGATGTGTACCAGTGCGTTGGCACCAAAGACGCGGCTGATCCAGCGGTAGAATGCGATATACTGATGGTGCGGGGTATTTTCTTTGTCAAAGAGCAGGCGCATGGGATCGCCCTGAATACCAAGACGCGGCTGTACGCCGATAAAGATATTGCCGAGAGTAATGCCGCCGATAAAGAGCTTGTCTGGCTTGATTGGGGCAATTTCACCGGGGAAACCGCTCCAGCGTCCTTCAATGCGCTCGCGCTCCCTGCCGGAGGTGATACTGTTGAACTGTTCGCGGTCTATGGCAAAGCACTCCTGCTCGTGTGCCTGAATTTCGTAATCGGTCGCTTTGTCGAGCATTGAAAGCAAAGCTTCAGGTGATTCGGGAAGTTCACCAATATCATACCCTTCAGCACGCAGCGAAAGCAGGATGTTATATATGCTTTTCGGTACATCAAGCAGGGCGGCGCTGGCCTTTTTGCCCATGCCCGGCGGATAGTCGTAGACCACCAGGGCAACTTTTTTATCCTTGTTGGGAACCTGGCGAAGCTCTGAAAACTTTTTGGCAAGTCCGGCAAGCCTGTCGAGTCGATCAGGAACAGTCTGCAAGCGCCCATCCTTGATGGCACCGAGCACAACCGGGCAGACAGCGCCGTCCATTTCGGGCAGCGAATAGGTCATGGCCGATTGCAGTGGTATAACCCCCTGCGATTTCCATGAGGCGAAATCTTGAATAAAGAGTGGTTGTGAAACGACATAAGGAGCATTGATCTTGCCGAGAATCTCCTCGCGTGCAGCGGATGAGGCACCTGGTGTGGTTGCGCCGGCAGGGCCACCTACAAAACCGAACCCCATCATATTGATGAGCATATCGATGTTGTTGTGTGTAAACCACTCTCTGGCGGCAACGTGACCTTCAACACCCATCACAAAGACTGGCAGGGGATTGAGCCCCTTGGCCTCAATGGCCCGAATGGTATTGTCGATATATTCTTTCTCTTGTAGCAGATGCTTGCGGAAAAAGAGCAAGCCGATGTTACGTTTTTTTGTTGCGTTTCGGTCTCGCTTGTGGAGCCATTTTTCGTAATGGTGCAGATCTTTCAGGTATTCTGGTGCATCCGGGTGATAAAAGCCCATGGTGGGAACCTCCTGTACCTTTTCAACCTTGATGCCAACCTCGAAATATTCGGCCATAATGTAGTTGAACATCGAGGCCAGATTATCGGTGGTGGGGTTCATCCAGTAGGTGTACACCTGCATCCAGTTCTTGAAATCCTTTGCCTTTTTCGGGATCAGTGGCAGCATGGTGCGCATGATCTTCAGCAGCTTCATGTAGCCGTAAAGTGCATCCTCGTCACGCCCCTTCACCAGCATTTTTGCAACTTTCTTGACGATATCGGGCATACCACTACCATCGCCCGAGACAACATAATTGCCGATTTTTGTCATCTGCATCACTTCAGGCATCGACTCGTAGGCAAAAACTACCTTTACCTTCGACTTGTCGACCTGCTCCTGCAGCCAGTCTGCCTGTCCCTTGAACTGAATAAGTGTGGTAAAAATACAGTCGGCATTGTGGATAGCTTCGGCAGCTTCAGGGTTCTGATGCTCAAGGTCCTGATCGGTCCATTGGGTCAGTTCGGCATGGTCAGCAATTTTGGAGGTTACCTCGCGCCATACCCGCTGGTTGCATTGTTCCATCCCGACAATAGCGGCAATTCTGATTTTATCGTGCATAGAAATACAAAAAATGTACGTTTGTTGGTGGTTTTAACAAGACTGCAAAATGTAATAAAATCCCGCGATGTAAACTAACGATTAAAAAAAGAGCCAGCCCTTATGGTTCAGGGGCTGGCTCGGGTTACCATCATGTACGAAAGAGAGCAATTTGTTAGAAGGTGAAATCCACCCCTGCAACAAAACTGCGCCCAGGCGCTCTGAACCACTCAGCCTCTTCGTACTGGACATTAGCAATGTTACGGCAGAGAACACTCAATTCGGCCTTTTCAGCTACATGGTATTTCACGCCGGTGTTGAAGACAACGAAGTTACCGGGGTAGTTAGTACCTGCAGTGTTTGTGTAGTAGTTTACAGCCTTATACTTGCTGACATACCGTCCATTCAGGTTTAGTGAAAGCTTGCTGGTGGCTTTCCACGTTGCACTTGCTGAAGCGGTATGGTCGGGTCTCATAGGCAGCCATGTTGGATCAGGATTATTGTCAAGCATAGTATTGACACCTTTGATATAATTCAGGTTTTTGGCATTCATGTAGCTATATGAAGCGTTCAGTGCCCAATAGCTGCTTGGCTTATAGTTAAGGCTGGTTTCAATACCCCAGATGCGAGCCTTGGTCAGGTTTACATACTTGAAGTAGGATGGGGTGAAGGTGAATGGTGCAAATGGTGGGAAAGGGGCATTGACAACGACCGGTGTCCCTGAAGAGGTGATTGACTCAATTAAATTGTCGTAATTGTTCACGTATCCAGCAATATCAAATGAGACCTTCTCCGAAAGCACCTTAAACATACCGAGCTCATAAGCGGTCTGCGTCTCCTTGTCCAGCGCCGGATTTGGGATACCTTTCAGGATCCCAGCGTCTCGTATAAATCTCTCAGCGAGAGTTGGAGCACGAAAGCTCTTGCCCCAAGAGGCTCGAAACGACAGGTCGTCAGCCGCTTTGTAGTTAAGAGCAATACGAGGGTTGAGGGCATCAACTGAGGGATTGCTGATTGGAACGCCGGTTTTGGTTGTTCCGTAAGTATACGTTGCCGTTGGAATGGTATAGCCGGTAGGGTTTACATAATCAACATAGCTTACAGCATCCTTGTTAATACCGCTCCAGTCATACCGCAAAGAGAGGAGAGCGGTAAGCTTGTTGCCGAGTTTCCATTCATCTTGTACAAATGCAGCCGCATTCTTTTCCTGAATGCTTGTCAGTGCATTTTTCACAGGAACATTAGCAGTGTATTGAGTTGACCGCATGTAAGTGATATTTCCGTCCAGACCAAAAAGCAGTCTGTGCTGATTTGCCGCTCTCCAATCAAATTTCACTCCGCTACCATAACGGTTTGAATTTGTTTCATTGAATTCGCCAGGAGTTCTTGTGACCCCTGTTGCATACTTTTGATCACTACTGGAACTGTTATAATCAATTCGGGTGAAATTGTAGGTGTGATAGATTCGAGAATCAAGACTCAGATTATCACTCAAAAGATTCACATAGTTAAGTCCCGAAAGGGTATTTTTACGCTTGATGGTATCGTCAATATAGACGCTCTTGGGAGTATTTGTGACTCCTCTAGGTGAGGTTGTATTCACGGTTACCTCATCAAACGGATACTCTGGATGGGGAGTGAATTTCAACGTCAGGACGTTGAAATCGTATGGCCATGTGTAAGCATATCCGCCTTTGCTCTCATTGAAGAAGGAGCTGAGTTGCAGGTACTGTTTGGCATCTATATCGTAGCGTGCCTTCAGTTTTACGTCGTTAAGTTCTGTTTTAGAGTTCTCTTTATATCCATCATCATGGCTGTTCGTATAAAGCAGGTTGTAAGTCCATGGAGCACTTTTGTTTCCAATGCCGACATAAGTGTTTCTGAGCCACGGAGTATTTCCAACGCGATACGTGCCTTTATCGCTGGAAGGTGGAGCATCATAAAATCCACCGTTAAATCCAGCCTTCACCTCAAATTTTTCAGGCAGACGACCAGATGCATTCATCACTCCGCCCATTGCGCCTGAACCATAGAGGTTCGCTGCTGCACCTTTCAGAATTTCAACTTTGTCAGAAGCATTCATGTTGACTGATGACCATACAACTTCTCCTGTTTCAGGGGTATTAAGGACGCTCGCAAAAATAACATGAACAAAAGTCAATCAAGAACGACATTACGAGGATTCAATCTATAGTTCCATTCTCCGTGAAAATCATCACGCTCAACATTCAACATGGCAAGTTCATTAT
>Ga0194060_10003440_pt1 | contig 11175 bp, 7 predicted proteins | sample SepL225m_MetaG_FD_163427 | JGI IMG/M metagenome (GOLD analysis project Ga0194060, IMG submission 163427) | Anoxic zone freshwater microbial communities from boreal shield lake in IISD Experimental Lakes Area, Ontario, Canada - Sep2016-L222-5m | ecosystem: Environmental > Aquatic > Freshwater >... | reverse complement strand
CCACTGAGCCTGCGCCCGTTGCTGTTGTAGCGCCGGTTCCTGAACCGGTACCTGCCACGGTTGATCCGGTACCGGAACCTGTGATTGAACAAGCCCCGATGGTCGTACCGGAGCCGGTTGTAGTTGCGCCAAGCGAAAGTATTCCGGTTACAGAAGCGGCCCCGGCTCCAGCTCAAGATCCTGAAGCGGTCGTTCCTACGCCATAATATCGGAGAATAAAAAACGGACCGATTCCCACTTTGGGAGTCGGTCCTTTTGCTGCACGAGTTCTTACTGGCCGCTGTCCGAACCGCCGTCCGGACCACCGTCCGTCTGGTGGATCACCTGAATTGCTGTGATCATGTTCCTGATCGGGTCGGCGAGAATCAAGTTGCCATTCGTATCAACGAGTACGGTGTGAAGCTCGCCAAACGCGACCAGTCGATTATTGATTTCGAAGGCGAAGCCACCAAGCGCCTCGTCCGGATCGATGCTCGCGTACGGCTCAAGGACAAGGAACTCTTCCACTTGAGCGCCCGGACAGATGGCCATGATTTTGGGCAGTCTCTCGTAGACGTACTGCACACTGGCATCAACCGATTCGCCGAACAGCACCACCGCGGGTTGCGTAACGTACAGACATTCGCTGATTGGAGATGTGCTGATGCTGGAAATCCCCTCAATTCCTTCGGCGTAGACCGTTGTTTGGTAGCCACCGTCGCCGTCATTGATCATCTGGTAGACTCTCTGGCTGAATCCGCTTGTGACATAGATCTCGTTTTCCGGGCTGACTCCAAGCGCATAGGCCATGGTGGTCGCGATGTAGGTGTAGTGAATTCCACCATCACCGTAAGCCAGTTCCACGGTTTTTGCGCCGAAGCCATTCAGATTCGGCGTTTCCGGGAGCAGAGCAATCTGCTCGGGCACGCCGGTCGCAAGCGGAATGCGCAGGACTTGAGGCGGCACGAGTATGGTCGCGAGATCTGTGTCAAAGTAGGGCAGCAGAGTCACAAACATGTTGTAGCCAATGATCTTGATGTCGCCGACGCCACTTGTGAGCGTAACGAAGGTAGTCCGACTTCCGTCGCTCGAAAACTTCAAGATGTCCATGGCGCCGTTGGAAGAGACGTAGATGTTGCCAATCTTATCGACGGCTGTTCCAAGCATCAGGCTACGAGGCGTGTACATCTTTTCGCCCTCGTAGTTTGTGGCTTGAGAGTAACCGGAGGAAAAGCGTTCGTCATCCAAAGGATCCGTGAACTCGTAAATCGTACTTGAAGTTCCGTCCGGCAGAATCGCGAGCAGCGCTCCATGATATGCGAGGCTGATGTAGCTATTGATGGGCGTGCCGCCATCATCATACTCGTACACCTCACGAAAGAGCGGACCGAGCGTGAAATAGAGATTCTTGAAATTCACGTTGGTGCCGGCGAAGTCGACGTCGATGCTCCTTCCGCCGTCCTCACCCGAAAGCCCCTGGGTGAGCTGCGAAACGCTTCCGGTCGTGGCCTTCGGTTCGATTGCGGGAGCTCGAACGCGCATCGCATTCTTCACGATGTCGCGCACTGCTCCGGGCCGTCCCGGACCATGCATGCGAGCTTGCTGTACTCCGCCATCCAACTTCGTGTTGGTCGGGTTGCAGTTGCCGCAGCCAAGGGCAAAGATGCTCAGAATGCTCAGGCTCAAAACCATGCGAAAAGCTTGTTGTGTCATCGGCCCTACCTTCCTTTCTGTTTGAGGTCAATGTACTACTCCTAAGCCTGTTGCCATTTAAGCTCCAGCTCAAAAAGTCAGCTTTCGGCAAATTCTAGGCAAAAAATCTTTAGCTTAGCGAGGGCTAAACGAAAGATTTTATTGCCGTCGACTTTGCTCGAAATCTGCCATTTTGATCAAGAAGCTTAAATGGCAACAGGCTTAACGTAAATTTAGCCGAAAAATGCATAAAAGTCAAGCGGGAATGTAAGGATTATTAAAGCACTCGTGTTTGTCGTCATCCTGAGCAGCAGCGAAGGATCGTGTTGCTGAAAAGGCCAACAAGACATGATTCTTCGCGATGCTCAGAATGACAACGAAGGGCGTTTCAATAGTCTCGAAGGATTTTACTTTTCCCCGCCGATTTTCTTTAAAGTATCGAGCCAGTTTTGCATCTTCGACTTGGCAACGCTTTTTATCTTTGATCGCGCGCCGTGGGTTTTGACGAATTTCAACCAATCCTGGCTTGGGCCGGAGCGTTTTTTGTCGGTCACGATTTCAACTACGTCGCCGTTCACAAGTTCGGTATCAAGAGCCGACATCTCGCCGTTTACTTTTGCGGAGGAACATTTCATGCCGACATCGGTGTGAATCGCGAAAGCAAAATCAACCGGGGTCGCGGCTTCCGGCAAGTCAATCACATCGCCTTGGGGCGTGAAAACGAAGATTCGATGCTGGAACATGTCGAACTTCAGTTCTTCAAGCGAAGCTTTCGGATCGCGATGAAATTTCATCTGCTCCTGAATTTCGGCGAGCTCCTGAACCCATTTTAGCTGCGACGAAACGCGCTCGGCTTTTTTGCCGGCTTCGTCGTAGTGCCAGTGGGCTGCGACACCTAATTCGCAATCCTCATGCATCTCAAAAGTTCGAATTTGAAATTCGACAATATGGCCATCTTCACAAAAAACGGTGGTGTGAAGTGATTTGTAGCCGTTTGGTTTCGGTTGCGCGATATAGTCTTTGATGCGGCCCTTGAGCGGCGTCCACTTGGTGTGGATAATTCCGAGCGCCGTATAGCAATCGCCAACCGTCGGCACCAAAATACGGACCGCCATCAGATCGTAAATCTTCGCGATATCCATCTCGTATTTTTGAAGCTTGCGGAAAAGCGAATAGAGATGTTTGACGCGGCCCTGAACTTCGAAATTCTTTATAGAAGAATCCGTCATGAGTCCGCGAACTTTTTCGAGCAGATTGTTATGATAATCTTTGGAAGCGCCAAACTGTGCTTCGAACATCGTTTTTACGGTGTTGTATTCTTCCGGGTAGGCGAAAGGGAAGGCGGCGTCTTCAAGTCGTCCCTGGATTTCTCCCATGCCTAAGCGGTTCGCAATCGGAGCATAGATTTCAAGCGACTCAAGCGCGATGCGCTTGGCTTTGGCGGCTGGAAGGGCGGAAAGAGTTGAAAGATTATGCAAACGGTCGGCGAATTTCACAAAACAAACACGGACATCGGTAGCCATCGCCACAAACATCTTGCGAAGGTTTTCGATATAGCGGTCCATGCCGCGGTATTTCAACTTGCCGAGTTTGGTCACGCCATTCACGATTTGGCCGACATCAGGACCAAAATTTTTGTTGATATCTTCAATCGTCACGGTCGTATCTTCCGGGACATCATGAAGCAGAGTCGCAACGATAATCGGGAGCTCGAGTTTCATCTCGGCGAGAATGATGGCGGCCGCTGTCGGATGCGTGATGTATGGCTCGCCTGATTTTCTGAGTTGGCCCTTGTGAGCTTCGGCGGCGAATTCGTAGGCAAGTTTAACCAGGTCCGTGTCGGCGGGACCGTAGTTCTCTGAAATTATGCGCAGTAACTCTGGGAGAGTCTCCTTCATAGCAAAAAAGACTGAACATTTAATGTAGCGCGTTTTGCGGTCGCTGGCTAGCCATCCGCGGTAATTATCCCCTGTGAATAAAAACGCCCCGTTTCTGACGCGCCGGAGTGGCGAATCGGAAACGGGGCGGTGGGGCTACTTTCGGGAATTCTCGAGCACGTCGACGAAGGTCTGCACGACTTCTTCATTCGAGAGCGGGAGAGCCGTGTCCGGTGCGTTGAAGATCTGGTGGCGCGAAGGAGACAACACAACGAGCGAACTCTTGCCGCGCGTCGTGAAGGCCGGGGTGTTGACCTCGCCGAGCAATTCTTCGGACTCCGCGTCGAGCAACTTCTTCTTGGTTCCGGGCGTCAGATCGCGTCGGGCTTCGATGCACTTGCGCCGAATCGCGACCGCGAACGGCCGACCGTCCAGGTCGAGGTCTTCCGTCGAAAACTCGGCGAAGAACTGACCCTCTCCCTGCAGACGCAGAGTGATGCGCGGAGCGCTGCGGAGCTGCTCGTTGTTCTTGATCCCGAGCGCAACTGCATGGCGCACCGCCTTCACGGCCACGCTTTCGGCGGGACTGCCGATGTCGTAGCGGAAGACCCGCAAAATCACGGGACCGCTCGTCATCTTGCCGTCGGTCCTCGGCAGCGTCGGAAGTTTCACGATGCCATCAGTACCGAAGGTTGGCAGAGCGTCATACATCTGCGGCTGCATTTCACCGCTCTCGAGCAGTCCGTAGAACTCAACGAAGAGATCTTCGTGCTTCTCAAAAACCGCTTCGACGCAGGCGCGCTCTTCGTCATCCAGGTCACAGAGTTCCGGCAGCCACAAACTGGTGTCGCGGGAACTCTTTGCAATCTGGTCGGGCGAAAGACGGCTCGCTTTGTCGAAAGCCTTCGCCATCACACGACGAGCCATCTCCCAGCAAAAACCGAGATTCTCGGGATAGGTCTCCGGCAGTGTCTCGACGAAGTTTCGCAGGTCGCGAGTCGTGTGCGGCGTTTCGTCGGCGATCTTGACGTCGGCCTTGCGGAGCAGATTCTGGCTCGTCTGGAGCTTCATGAACCCAAGGTGACGCTTGGTATTGTCGGTGATCATGTTCGTCACATGCAGCACGGACGGATCACTTGTGCTGATTGCGCTCTCGCGAATGATGAAGTCCAAGAAACTGTCGAGTCCGGACTCTTCACATTCGCGGAGCAGCGGCGTCGTGCCATCTTCGGGTTCGAAGCCAAACCGGAAGCCGGATTGTTCGAGTCCGTGGACAGTCAGCCGGTTCTTTGCGACCCCGGGGAAATCATCCTTCGTGATTCCGCGCGAGGTCATGACCCGGAGCTTGAAGTCGTCGGTGATGCCGAGGGCTTCGCAAACCTTCGGGTTGCGACCGGCGAGAATCAGGATTGCGAGGTACTCGATCTTTAGCCGGTACATGAGCAAGGTGTGAGCGAGCTTCATTGGCTTCTTCTTCGACTTCGAGTTTTCGACCATGATAATTGCCTCCTTGACGGTTGATGCGGCTGGTTTGGTTTCAACGATTTGTTCCGGCTCGACGAGCAAATACTCGTCGTCCTTCAGAAATGGGATCGGTTCGTATTGACCTCCGAGGGGCGGAGGTCGGGGAAGGTCCCCAATGCCAAAATTCATTGCGGTCTCCGAGTGCACGCACGGCCGAAATCTCGACTTGAGATTAGGGCGTGCGACGCGACGACCTTATCAGAATTTGGCTTGATTGTCAATAAGCCCTGACGTCGCTTAACTTTTCTGATTCCATGGCGGCATATTTTAGACAAAACCGACGGTCAAAGTTTTTTTGTTTAGCCTAAGCTAAGCCAAAAAACTTTAACCTAGGTTTGGTCAAAAGAGGCCGCCATGGGCAAAGAGTTAAGCGGCGTTAGGGCTTAAACGAACAAAGACCACCGTTTCCGGTGGCCTTTGCGCTAAACTGAGCTATTTTCTGGTGTTTCTAGGGTGTAATCACATTCCTTACTGGAGCATCCGATGACGCCTTTCTTGGCGTGAACCAGGAGCGATTGACACTTCGGACATTTCTCACCGGTCGGCTTGGACCAGAGCGCAAATTCGCATTTCGGGTACTTATTGCAGCTATAGAATGGTTTGCCGCGCTTCGATTTGCGCTCGACCAAATCACCCTCGCCACACTTCGGACATTTGACCCCGACTTTCTTTTCGATGTTGATAATAGTTTTGCATTCCGGATATTTTGAGCAGGCGATGAATGGTCCGAAGCGTCCGCGCTTGATCACGGTATCTGCTCCGCAAGTTGGACATTTTTTCGACTCTTCCGGAATTTCGATCTGCTTTTCGCCACCCATCGGTTTGGTATTTTTGCATTCCGGGTAACCGGTGCAGGCGAGGAATTTGCCGAATCGTCCAAACTTTACCGACATCGGCTTACTACACTTGTCGCAAACCTCGGTCGTGGTTTCCTGAATAATATCTTCGCGCTTGATTTCGATTTCTTTCTTCGCGAGGTTCGCGGCGAAAGGTTCCCAGAATTCGCGGATGACCGGCACCCAACCAATCTTTCCTTCGGCGATTTCATCAAACTCGGCTTCCTTTTTGGCGGTGAAAGCGAAGTCGACGATTTCCGGGAAATGCTCAACGAGTAAATCGTTTACAAGGAAAGCCAGTTCGGTCGGTTTCAAACGGCGACCTTCGATGCGTTCGACATAATTTCGGTCCACGATAGTCGCAATCGTCGGCGCATAGGTGGACGGGCGACCGATACCATTTTCTTCCATGATTTTAACGAGCGAGGCATCCGAGAAACGCGGTGGCGGTTCGGTGAAATGCTGTTTGCCTTCGACCGAATCAGCGTTCAACTTTTCGCCGACTTTGACCTTCGGAAGCAAGCCTTCGGCTGGTTCTTCTTTGGTTAAAGCGAGGAAACCTGGGAACTTCACAACCGAGCCGGTGGCGCGGAAAATGTAGTTGTTATTTTGATTTTTTGATTTATTGATTTCTTGATTTATTGCTTCAATATCAATACGCGTTGATTCAAGCACGGCGTCTGCCATCTGCGAACCGACAGAGCGGCGCCAAATCAAATCATACAAACGAAGCTGGTCTGGTTCGAGTTCATTCTTAACCGAGTCGGGCGTTCGCGTCGGATCGGTTGCACGCACGGCTTCGTGAGCTTCTTGCGCACCCTTGTTTTTGGTGGCATATGTACGCCCGCCGGTTGCATATTCAGACCCGTATTCTTTCTTGATAAATTCATCCGCCTCACCGATAAACTTCTCCGAAAGATTTTCGGAGTCGGTACGCATATAGGTGATAAAACCGATTTCGTACAAGCGCTGAGCGAACATCATCGAAGCCTTGGCGCTCATGTTGAGCTTGCGGTTCGCATCCTGTTGAAGCGTCGAAGTTCGGTATGGCGCGCCCGGGGAGCGCTTAACATCTTTTTCTTCGATATCAGCCACCTTAAATTCTGCGCCTTTCAAGTCGCCAAGAATCTTGTCAGCGTCTTCTTTAGTTTTGATGTCTAGCTTTTCAAGTTTTTTATCGTTGATACTCCAAAGCTTGGCACCAAAGTTGACGGCGTCGCCGGAAAGCTGCGCTTCGATCGTCCAGTATTCATCGGGTTTGAAAGCTGTGATTTCGCGCTCACGGTCAACAATCAAGCGCACGGCGACAGACTGCACGCGTCCGGCCGAAAGTCCTTTGGTGATTTTTCTCCAAAGTAAAGGCGACAATTTATAACCAACTAAACGATCCAAAATACGACGCGCCTGTTGAGCGTCGACCAAATTTTCGTCCAGGTGTCGTGGGTGCGAGAAAGCTTCTTTAATAGCGTGCTCGGTGATTTCATGAAAAGCCACGCGTTCAACGTCTTTTGGTTCAACTTTAAGAATATTGGCCAAATGCCAAGAAATAGCTTCTCCTTCGCGATCTTCATCAGTTGCGAAATAGATGGTGTCAGCTTTTTTGGCCAAGGCTTTCAACTCCGAGACGGTCTTTTTTGCCTTGGTCGGAACCACGTACGAAGGCGCAAAATCGTGATCGACATCAACGCCAAGCTTCGAGACCGGGAGGTCGCGAACGTGGCCGAAAGATGATTGCACCGAGTATGACTTGCCTAGGAATTTTTGAATGGTTTTAGCTTTAGTTGGGGACTCGACGATGACTAATTTCATGGTGGGTGCGGTTAGGCCTTAGGCCGTAGGCCACAGGGCGTAGTAGGCTTATTCCACGCAACATAGACGAAAAATTGGATTTTGGCAAATCGTGACTTCAAACTTGCTTCAAAAACCAGCGCGTGTCGCTCTTTATTATATACCCATTTAATTCAAGCAGGGTTAGTTCAGACATGAGTTCCGAGGGGGTGAGTTTTGAGGCTTCCATGAGGGCGTCGAAATCTCGGGGCTCAGATAAATTTTGGAGAATGGTTTGAGCGCTTGCCGTCAGCGCGTCTTCCTCGCGCTTGACGCAAGGACCTATGACATCCAGTTCTAGTCTTTCCAAAACATCACTCGCCTGAGCCAGCAAATGAGCGCCGTTTTGTATTAAATAGTTAGTGCCGGTTGAATATGGCGCATGAATGGGCCCCGGAACCGCAAAAACCTCGCAGCCAAATTCGAGCGCCAGCTTTGCCGTGATGAGGGAGCCTGATTTGATTTCAGCTTCAATCACAATAGTCGCCGCGCATAAGCCGGCTATAATTCTATTTCGAATCGGAAAATGATGGGGGAGCGAGGGTGTGCCGGCTTCGAACTCGCTAATTACCGCGCCACGGTTTGAATCAATAATTCTTTGGGCGAGTGCAAAATTTTGACGCGGGTAAAGGCTGTTATTATCAATGCCAGAACCAAGCACAGCAATCGTCGAGCCGTTTTCGTCGAGCGCGATTGTGTGAGCTTCACCGTCGCAACCGAGCGCTAACCCTGAAACAATTACGGCGCCGGCGCGAACGAGCGGCGGAACAAGTTGCCGAATTACGGAGCGGCCATAACTAGTCATTCGGCGCGTACCGACAATTGCAATCAGCGGCCGCGTGAGAAGTTCCGGAAAAACTTCACCGCGGAAAAATAGCTGGTCAGGTGGCTCGCAGATATTGGTGAGCGAAGCTGGATAGCGCGAATCAGAACGAGCAATAGAAGGGAACGGAAGCATAAAAGCCACATTTATATCGTGGCAAATCTGCGGGCGATGTCAATGGCCAATATGGGCGAGTTATCCTCAAGCCAAAAATATTGGCCCGGATAAGTTAGCTGTTTCGACTATGGTATAGTTAGCGATGAAGATAATTGTTCTAAATATGTCATCAGATCATGGTCTCGGAGAAGACGAAATCAATCTATCTCGAAGGGCTCACGAAGAAACGCTTATCCGCGGTGGCGCAAGAAAGGAGAGTAATAAATCTTTGCTTGTAACGCCTGAGCAAATAGAGCTGGCGCGTGAGGAGATGAAAGAAGATTTTCGCCGAAGGTTTGGTGGTAAAATCGATGGTTGTTTAAAAATACTTTCGGAGTATCCGCTTGACGAGGAGAAGATAACTGAAGATTTGAATATCCAAACCGCTCATGGTTTGAGGATTGATGTTAACCAAAAGGGATCGCCTGATTTCAAGTTTGAAATGCCGGCGTTTCGTCCTGTTCAGGTGCGGATTTCTATTCCCGAAGAGATTACCGACGGCCAGAGCTTGGCGGAAAAAATAGCGAGCGATCCAAAACTTTCTTCTCTGATAACTGAAGAAGATAAGGTTCTTATTGAATCAGCGATGAAGGAACTGGATCCGCCGAGTTCCAAGCAGGAAGTAAGCGTTGAATTTAAAGGAGTAAGGTTTGTGCTTAAGAAAAATATAGGCGGAACAGGAGGTATTTCGCTCGCTGGTTTTATATGGGAGGGCATAATATTGAACCTGCCAAAAGGCAAGAGGATTCACGAGGTTGTGAGCGAGGAATCGTTACGAGAGAGATTCGAGAAATCCAGAATGTTTGCGATGCTTGATGAGGGTACCAAGGCTAAGGTTATGCGCCGGCTTATGGAGACTTCGGTCGGTAAACCAATACTTGAGGAATCCAAAATTGAATCTTGGCGAGAACGGGTTATTGATCGCGCCGTTGCGATTACGGAAGCTTCTTCTGATTCGCGAAGAATTATTGCGCAGGCTCGGCGTAATGCTGGCATAGAGAACTTGAGAGCGGAGCCGGGGGATCTTATACATGGGACGGTTCCGTCCGCTCTTGAAGATATTTTGGTCAGGGGAATTAATTGCAATGAAGTCAGGGATGGAAAATTGGATTCTTATAACAGCTGGGCTGGTTCTGGTGGAAGGACCATGGAGACCACTTTTTTTGCTGATTTCTGGGAAGTTAGGCCGAAAAAAGATGGAACTGTCGACTTCAGGAGCGGCTTTGATCCAAACTGGCTTACGGCCCATGATAATGCGAGGATTGATTTGGTTATTCGGAGAAGTGAGGAGGCGACTTTCTCTGAAGACGATATAATCCGCGGCTATGATTATGTTGAAAAGGGATTCAGAAGTGTTTTTTATAGATTCCCTGAACCTGAAATGGCTCACGCCTGTGTTTTTACTGGAGTTGAATCGACGGAAATCTCCGGAATCGTTGCGGGCGGACAGGTTGATTTGGAAAAGCTGAAAGAAATTTTGGTTCGGAGACGCCGGTTTATTCCGATTTTTGATATTGCCGGTAACAGGATATTTGATTTTGAAGAATTCAGAACCAGGATTGGAATTTAGGTCCAGATTTTTTTGTTTGACTTGGATTCGGACTTCAGTCAGACTAGGCCTTTAGATGCCAACACGAGGAGGTGGGTCATGAGAATGATCGTAGTCGATGGTGGTCCGGGCGGGGGCAAGACGACAATCAATCGCGTCTTGCAGGACAGGTTTGCGGGGAGGGCGCTCTTTGTTCCGGAAGCGGCAACGGTACTTTTGGGCGGTGGGTTTCCGCGCCCGGGTCGCGGCATCGAAAATTGGTCGCAGGAATGGCAGGACAAATTCCAGGCGGCTGTCTTCGCGTGTACGACGCAGCTCGAAGAAGTGTTCGTGATGGAGGCGAAGCGCCTCGGCATCAAGAATTTGGTTTGTGACCGCGGAAGGCGCACCGGTGTCGCTTACGCGGCTCACGGCGACGAAGGGTTGTTCCTTCGTAGGTTCAATCTGAATAGCAATGAAGAGAACGAGCGGTATTTCGCTGTTCTACACCTGCAATCGACAGCTATTGGGGCGCCGGAAGCTTACGGCACCTACAACAACGACAATCGCTTCGAGCCGGTTGATGTGGCCCGCAAGCTTGAAAGTCGCACGCTTTTCGCATGGAGAGAGCACCCGAATCGTAAGATTCTGAACTGCGAAGGCGGCATCGAAGGCAAAATCCACGCCGCGATTGAATTTGTCGGCGCGAACCTTGAGTGAGTTTGTTGGTTGAGTTGTAGCCGGCGGCGCAGAAATGCGATCCGCCGGATTTTTTCCCTTTAGTTGTCATCCTCGACGGCCGAGGGATCTGGAGGCCAGTTCAATGATTTAGTGCACCACTCATCTTGAGTAATTCCCCGAATACTTCGTTCGGGGTTTTATATTGTAATGATTTTCTTGGACGGTTGTTAAGCTGTTCTTGAATCGCGAGTA
>Ga0194060_10003439_pt1 | contig 11176 bp, 8 predicted proteins | sample SepL225m_MetaG_FD_163427 | JGI IMG/M metagenome (GOLD analysis project Ga0194060, IMG submission 163427) | Anoxic zone freshwater microbial communities from boreal shield lake in IISD Experimental Lakes Area, Ontario, Canada - Sep2016-L222-5m | ecosystem: Environmental > Aquatic > Freshwater >... | reverse complement strand
TGGGCACCTTGGGGGATGCACCGCTGCCACTTCCTGCTGAGCCACCAGAATTCACCATCACCATCGTACCCTTGATGAACACGCCACCAGGGTTGATGTCAATAAAGTTGCCACCCACCTTCAACGTGATCTGCGTGCCAGACTCCAGCACCAGCGTCATGCCGGCCTTAAGGTGAATCTCTTGGCCCGCATTGACCGCCAGTTTGGTACCCACCTTAGCCTGCCAGTCTTCTCCCACGGTCAGGTGAACGCCGCCACCCACTTTGGTGATGTCGTCGCCCGTGATGGCGGTGTGCGCATCGGCTTCGAGCTTGGCCAGTGCGTCTTTCTTTACGTCCAGATGACTCTCGCCGCCAACATACTCGGTGCGCGTGTTCTTGGTGTAAAGCGTCTGGCTCTTCTCAGCGTGCAAATAGACCTCTTCGCTACCCTTCTTGTCATCAAAGCGCAGCTCATTGAAGTTGGCCGCACCGCCGCCTTTGCTGCTGCGACTCTTGAGGCCCCACCGGGTCTTCTCGCCCGGGAGGCTGTACGGCGGTTTGTTTTCGGCGTTATAGACACTGCCCATCACAATAGGCCAGTCAGGGTCACCCTCCAGGAACTCCACTACGACCTCTTGGCCAACTCGCGGCAGTGCCAGGGCACCATAGCCGTTGCCAGCCCACGGCTGGGCTACACGTATCCAGCAACTGCTGTCCTGGTCGGCTTTGCCATAGCGGTCCCAACGAAACTGCACCTTGATGCGCCCGTGCTGGTCGGTATAAATTTCTTCGCCTGAAGGCCCCACTACCACCGCTGTCTGCGGCCCTTGGACCAGCGGTTTTGGCGTTAGGCGCGGCGGGCGGTATTGCTGCTTGAAGGGGATGGCGCTGATGCTGCTGCTAAAGCTAAAGCCTGTGCCGCCACCACTGGATTCTGCGTTGCCAGTGGCCGAATAGGTGGCACCCACAACTTGCTGCTTGCCATTGAAGGCGTCTACCGGATGACGCGTCAGTGTAAAGACGCAGCCTGGCTGAAAGCCGCGCACATTGCCAGAACCAGAAAACACCTGGTACTGGGCATGCAGTTCGTCAATGCGCACGCGGGCATAAAAGTCGCCATCGGTTGGTTTGTCGTATTCCGCCGGGTAGTCGTAAAACTCGTATTTGCCGTAGGGGTGAGAGACAGGCTTGTCGGCAAACGCCTGCAACTTGGTGCGCGGCGTCAGCGGGTTGTAGTCGTTAACGGTGTAGCGGCCGGGCTGAATCTCATGTTGAGCGCTCCAGGAAGACAACGCTTCTGCGTCGGGTCGCTCTTCCAGGTCAAACCGAACATCTTCAAAGCCCGGGTAGGGTTGGTGCGAACTACTGTTGTTGACGAGCGTGATTGAGTGCTTGCCGTTCTCGTGCTCAACAAAGTAATAGATACCTTCCTGCTCCAGCAAACGTGATACGAAATTAAAGTCGGTCTCGCGGTACTGGCAACAGAACTCCCACGTGGGGAAGCTGCCCGCAGTCTTGTTTTTGAAGCTTGCCAGGCCGCCATGGGCTTTGAAAACTTCCTCGACGATTTGAGGAACGGTCTTGTTCTGGAAGATGCGGCTGTTAGATTGCCGGGTTAGAAACCACAGCCATGGGTGAACCGTGGCCTCGTAGATATAAGCTTTGGTTTCTTTGGCGCCAACCACAGAGTCACGAATTTCTGTAACGCCCGACCAACGCGTTAGATAACCATTGAAATAGCGCACCTTGCCTTGATGCAGTTCTACGTGGATGGTGACGTTTTGGCCGAGCATTTTGTCGGCAGCAATGTCCGGCCGCTTGCTCTTGAGACGAAGTGAAAATTCACTGAGCCGAGACAAGTGTTCGTGTCCGCTGAACTCAACCAGCGTGAAGGCGTCCTGCCCAAGTGGCGTAGCGATGGCAAGTGAACGGGCCATAGGTGGTGTGCTTCAGTGTCTATAGCGTGCGAGTGTGCACGCAGATGGTGCCAGTGGCAAGTAGCGGCGTCAATTTTGCAGCAATGTTTTTCATGACGCAAATTTGGTTAACGGTTGAGCAGACTTGGACTTGACTCATATTGACGATCAAACAATATTCAAATCGGACAGATTGGAAGTCATTGCCTTCTGTTTCTTGGCAGACTTTGTCGGATGGGATGTGTTAGTGCTGGATTCAAAATTGGGCCGCATTTGCAAATTAAGATCACCGGCATCGCTTGTGTCAAAACGCACACCTAACCAGGACGACCAGCCCAACAGCAAACCTTCGTTGCCCAGCCAACTGTAAGGGACCTGGTCCGCCTCAAGCACTGGCACCAAATCCCATTCATATTCAACTCCGACATACAAAGTCACAAGATCTGCCAGTTCTGCATAGGCTACACCTTGTGGGAGGAACTGGCGATAACGCTCCAATGACAGCGGTCCGACAAAGATGCGAAAGCGGTTAGAGCAATTCCATACCCGCGCGCCGACGATGGCGTCTTCTCCCAATCGGTTGAACTGCACGCCAAGACAGGTGCGCTGATCCGACGGAATATCCAGCCAATGGGCGGCAAACTCTTCGACTCTGACTTTTGTATCAAAGTGGTAGCTCAGCATTGCCGCCAAGGGCTGTGGGCTGCGCACACGCCGGGACAACACGGCAGCAAAGGCCATTTTGAAACCGGGTGCAATACTATCCCGTGCGTTGGTATCCGCGAGTTCAAGCCCCGCCAACGCACGGAGTCGGTCAGCCAAGGGGTGTGACTGATTGGGGCGATCAACGCCAACAATGGCTTCGCTATCGCTCCATGCCCTGTACAAAAAACTGATCTGCCGACGCTGAACGACGTTGATCCATGCCAAAAAACTACCATCCCTCTCAGAGCGATAGGTGGAATTGGCCAAGTCGTAGGCATGCTCGGTCCAGGTGTAAGGGAGCGCTCCATTGGGACCGAGCAAACCAGTTGCGGCCTGTTCGACTCGAGGGCGATGGCTCGTGGCGGTACCTCTGGACGCCTCTACCTGTGTCACTTCAGAGGACGCAAATTCAAGCAATAAGGCTTGATCAATCCGCACGGGGTCTTCCTCAGCCAAACGGGAATATCCCAAACGAGATTTTTGAGGTTGCACACTTTCCAGGAGTCGCAATGCAGCGAACAATTCAAGGTCATGTTTTGCCGTGTTCAGTGCATTCAGAGCTTCATCAAGTGACCATTGTTCGGGTTCTTGACACACAACGTTTACACGCTGATCCAGGGAAACTCGCAAGGCGTTGAACACCACAGCCCCGTGCGGGCTGGCAGCGAGCGTTTGCAAAGCGCTCAGAAACTGGGGCGACGTCCGAACCTCGTGGGCCATTTGAATGATTCCGCTCTGTCAGAGAGCTCTAGTTGTGTTTCAACAAATGAGTTGATCGAGACGTGAGAAGCAAGGTAGTGTTCAAGCACAGCGGCGAGCAGGAATGGCGATCCGCCATCGAAAGCTCGGTCATTCATACTCAAGCGAATGGCAACCCCCCGGCCAAAAGCGAGCGGTCCACCGCCTGGAATTCGTCTGGTAATCTGTTCGGCATTGATAGCAACAAGCCCCTCGGCCTGGCGCAGCAAGGCGTGCCCAGGCACTGTGGCATAGAGGCCCAACATGGCCCGCAGAACCTCGGCTCCCTTGGCGGACCCCGAATCGAACAATGACAGATAGTTCACATACAAGTGGCTGAGGGCTATCCAGGGATTGAACCCATCGACCGGTGATGCCAGTGGCACAGAAGGTCCGGCAAGGCAATCAATCTGACGTATCGGCGCGGTGTCAACTGCTTCATAACGTGCATCCGCACGCTGCGCTTTTAGGTACAGTGGGATATCGCGATTGGAACAGAGAGCACGGATCGATAGATACTGCAAGTCCTTGCCGTAAGGAGCCGCCGCAGGTTCACTCAGTGAAATATAGACCTCAGACCCAGGGTAAGTAACTGAGCGCCCTACCGTCTCTGCCTGGGATAAGCGTCTTCTTTCCCTCCGAAGCATAAAGTAGCTTTCAGACGCCATTCGCCCGGATGAAACCGCTTCGAAAATCGGGGTAAAGCGCCGCTCGCTGCCACCTCCGCCACCCAGCACGCTGAGCACTTGAATAATCTCATGGTCTTTGGGACGCATGCTGTCGCCAAGCAGATGAAATTCCGTTAGTCCGGCAGTGACGTCAACACGATCCAATTGACGCTCGCGAAGGTTGATGGCAGGCACACAAAAAAGGCAGAGAGACTGGCTCTTGACCGCGCTCTCCAAGCGACTGAAGACACCCGAAAAATGAAAGTGTATGTACAGCCTCTTGGACCTAAATCCACTCAACGCCTGCCGTAGGCCCCGGATTTCGACAAAGCGAAACTTGTCGGGAAGTGCGGCATACTCCTTGAGCACTCGGAAACCTGCGTGTCCCCGTATCGGCACACGAAGCATGGCTTCGTTTTCATCGAATCCAATGTGAGTCACCTGACTACCAGGCAGCCACTTGTGACATGAGCGGCCAGAGGGTTCTGAAGAAAGGCCGACAGCGATGCATCGGCCCCCCAATAGTTCCATCAACTGACTGCCGTAGGCATCCGCGGAAGAAATGTACAAGGGAAGGCAATCAAGCGGGATGCTGCCAAAGTTGTTGTCACCGACGACATGAAGCTCTAAGCGCAGACTGGATGCGGCACGCTCCCGCAATGTAAATCCGGGGATGCTCTCGGGACGAGCCGCAACATATTGAACTGACGCAATTTCGAGCGGCAGCAGCTGCAAGTCTCGTGTCGTTTCAAAGTCACACCGGACCTCGGTATTGGCAGGAATACTTCCTCGAATACACGAGCCTCTGGGAAATATGGGTCCTTGGGCAAGTTCTCCACTGGCCAGATCAGGCTGCATTCTCAGAACACAGGCCGAGGGTGAAGGATCTAACCAGCCAGGAAAAAGAACGGCCAACAACTGCTGAGTAAACAGGGGGTACTGCGCGTCGAGCTTTAGCCGAACCCGCGCCGCCAAAAATGCGACCCCCTCAAGCAAACGTTCAACGTAGGGATCCTCGACTCGATTCTCATCAAGCGCAAGCCTCGCTGCACGATCAGGAAATTCCCTTGCGAACTCGGCCGCCTCTGTTCTGAGGTGCAGTAGTTCTTCGTTATACAGATCAATAATTCGAGGATCCATAGAACGCTGCTAGCCACTCACTTTGGCTTTTCCACTTTCAGTGTCAATTTCGGTTTGTACAATAAATTCTATCGGCATTGGATCTGCGCGAAGTTGCCCGTGCACGGTAAAGCGGAGCTTATTGAACCGATGTTGTCCCGCTGTGTCAGCAACGATGACATCAAGGCTGTGCCTATCAATTCGAGGCTCGAAAGCAATGATGCGCCTACGAATATTCCAGGCAATATCCGTCGGATTCAAGGTGGACTGCGACCTTCCTGAATAGGGTTCAATGCCAAAACACAAAACAGACTCGGCAACAGCGGGGGGAATCGGCGAGCCATCGAAGTTTGTGGGTGCTTCTGTGTTGAGCATCCACTCAATATTGCGCATCACATCGCGACGAACATCGTGCCACGTATTCAAGGCGCCTCTTGCACGTACAGAATTCCCACCAGTGGCTGACCAACGTTCGAGCAGGCATGGCAAAAATATCGTCATGTTTTCCCGTTCCCTGCTTATCCGCGTTCAGCTAAACCGAAGTTGCCGAATATCGAGATAGCCGACCTGGCCCATATCCGTAATCAAGCACTTTTGCCCAAGTCCAATAAAGAACTCATCATCCAAAGAAATCCAGTCTGTGCTTCGCGACATTGACTGTGACTCATCCCGTGGCTCGGGGTACCGTACCGGTATGAACGCTTCAATCGGTCCCTCTTCAGTAACCTGGATCATCGCGGGCTGCCAGAGGCGGTCTCGTACCTCGGTGGGTGGTCTTGTCTCCAGACTGAGAATACGTTCCCAGGGAGCCCAGTAATAACGACCTTGAATAATGACCTCGAGACACGAACTCATCCGCGCGTCACCATCACAAAGCCATTCAAATGGCTGCTCATTGACCGAACCTGCCCGTGCCACGGTTTGTTGACGTACCGCCTGCAGCAGTTTGATGGCATTTGCCTTATCGCCCTGGACCAGTAGTGGTATTGCTGCTGCAAGACTCGCAAACCAGACAGGGGGCTCGCCCAGACAAACCGGCGTGTGGGCACCTTGAAATATTGCCAAACGTCTTTCCTCGGCTTCTATCAGACCATGGCAAGCTTGAGTCTCAATCAACCACGAACTATCGAGTTGCGAAATCAGGTCAAGTTGTTTGCGAGCTCTATCAAACTCACCCCTGGCGGCGAATATTTGCCAAAGCGCGCTCCTTGCCCCAATGTCAGCAGGTGAACTTTTCGCGCGAGCCTTGGCGTCTTCAAAGAGTTGATCCAGTGTGTACGCTTGCATACATGGTCCAAGTGAAGTGTTCAGGGTCGACAATTCGGCCGCAAGACCTATTCCACAACTTAGTTGCGAATGCAGCCGTTCCAATCGTGGGAATCTCAGCTGGGAATCAGCCCGGGCCCCTGCCATCGAATCGATGGCAGCGCGGGGCCATCAGGACAGCAAACCTGTCAAGCTGTCTTGGTGTTTTTCTGAACGCTAAATCCAGAAATAACAGGGCCACCCTTCTTCGCGCCCTTGTTGTCTTGTTCCTGATACTCCACTTTATACTCAGCGAACGACAAACTAACCGCCTCAACTGGCGTATCACCGGCATTACTTCCAGACGGTGCAACCGATGAAACGATGACATCTGTCAGTGTTACTTTAAAGAAATCAACTGCGCTCTCTCCACCCGCCTTCCGGCAAGTGACGACCGCCTCTTTCAAATGTGCCCCGGTGCAACAGGCGATCATCAGTTTCGGAGTCGCTTTGTCCACTTGATGAACGAAGGCGATGTCGCCCATATTGACTTTTCCGGCCCCTCCGCCTGATGCAGATCCAAACGAAGTTGTCTGATGCATATTCCAGGAGAAGCTCTCAACCTGAATTTGTCCTTCAAATCCCTTAATTTCAGACTGTCCTGGGATAGTGTCAATTTTTATGTGGATGTCAACTGCCATGATTCACTCCTTGATTTAAAGAAAAACTTCATCCAGCCCGCTGAGAAGGTAACTCAGAGACAAGACGAAGCGAGATGTTGAGACCTTCCAACTGATAATGTGGTCTCAGGAAAAATTGAGCTCCATAGTAGCCAGGTTTTTGCTTGTTTTCGACCACCACCACTTCCGCAAAAGCCAGTGGATGCGTTGCCTTGACCATCTCGCTAGAGCCTTCTGGATCACCATCAACATAGTTCAAGATCCAGTTCTGCAAATTTCGTTGCACCGCCGTAGCCGTATTCCAGTCGCTTCGTCCCACTTTGTCTCGAACAATGACCTTAAGATAATGCGCAAACCTGCTCGTAGCAAATATGTAGGGCAAACAAGCTCCTAAATTTGCATTTGCCGTTGCCGCAGGATCATCAAACTCTGCAGGTTGATGGACCGACTGGGCACCGATAAATGCAGCAAAGTCTGTATTCTTCCGATGAATTAGTGGCATGAGACCAATCTTCGCCAACTCAGCCTCACGTCGATCAGTGATGGCAATTTCAGTGGGGCATTTCATATCAACACCACCATCGTCGGTGCTAAACGTATGCGTAGGAAGATTGGCAACGGCTCCACCGGATTCGACTCCACGAATTGACGTACACCAACCATACTGCTTGAAGGAGCGGGTTATGTTGGTCGCCATTGCATAGGCCGAGTTAGCCCATGTGTACTGCTCGTGCTTGCCACCGGTAGTCGTCTCTTCATAGGCCAACCCTCCACAAGGATTGGTCTTTTCTCCGTAAGGAAGGCGTGCCAGGAACCGGGGCATTGCAAGGCCAACGTAACGGGCATCGTCCGATCCACGGAAACTTCTCCATGCTGCATATTCTGGCGTCTGGAAGATCTTGGTCAAATCCCGCGGATTGCTGAGTTCTTGCCACGACTCCATCTGGAACAGAGATGGTTGAGGCGAGGCAAGGAACGGTGCATGTGCCGCCGCGGCAATTTGACCCATGCCCTTCAGAATTTCCACATCAGGAGCGCTGTGGTCAAACTGAAAATCCCCGACCAAGCACCCATAAGGAAATCCACCCAATTGACCAAACTCAGATTCATAGATTTGCTTGAATAGGGGCGATTGGTCCCATGCAGTGCCTTTGAACTTGCTAAACATCTTTCCAAGGTCCTTCTTGGAAATGTTCATTACGCGTATCTTCAAGGTCTCATCTGTTTCAGTGTTGCTCACCATGTAATGCAGACCACGCCATGCACCCTCAAGTTGCTGAAAATCAGGGTGATGAAGAATTTTGTCAAGTTGCTTGCCAAGCTTCTCGTCAATCGCAAAAATCAACGCTTCGATCGACTGAACGACGTCCTTGCTGAGCAATGTAGTGGTAGCCAGCGCTTGCTCAGCGAGTGTCTTCACGGCAGCAGCCACGGCTTGCTCAGCTCCGTCCGTGCGCGGTTTAAATTCCTTTTTCAGCAGACTAGCCAAGTCGCCCAATTCTTCGACTTGAACCGCTGCCAAAGAACTTTGTTCGCTCTGATTCAACATATGCTTTCCCGAGTATTAGATAGAAATGGAGTTGCGCCCACCAAGGCAGGCGCTTCAAACTGGACCGTCCCCTTTGGGAATCTGGGCAATCGTCTTCAATAAGTCCGGGTTCTGCATTACTTTTGTCAGCAGTTCCTCAGCGCCCGACTTCCCGTCCATATATGTCAAAAGCGCAGAAAGTTGATTTCTGGCCTCCATCATTTTCTTGAGTGAATCGACTTTCGCAGCAACCTTTGCCGGAGAAAAATCATCCATGCTTTCAAATTCAATGGAAACAGGCATCGTGCCCTCACCCGTGAGAGAATTCTCTGCCTGAAATGATAGTTTGGGTTTCAAGGCAGCCATTCGGCTATCAAAATTGTCAATATCGATCTCCAGAAACTTCCGTTCTGCCACCAACTTTTTCGCCTCCTCGGTTTCACTCTTGCCGGCAAGGTCGGCCATAACCCCAACAATGAATGGCAGATTCACCTTCTTCTGCGCCCCAAATGTCTCAACGTCATATTCAATTTGTACGCGCGGAGCGCGATTGCGTGCGATAAATTTCTGGCTACTATCACTCATCGATTTCTCCTTCAATCAAAATTACTAATTCACTGCGTCTTCACGATGCCCGGTTATTCTCTCCAGTTCCGAAATTACGTCCGGTGTCATATCGCGAATAATTGCAAAAAAATCTTTTGCCCTCAATAGCCGTTCCGCGCGTCTGAGAAACAAAGGTGCTGGGTGACCTGGCTCGGTTTCCTCCAGGAATTTTGAAATCTCCAGGATCAAAGTTCGGGCATCGTTTCTGTTTCGCAGCACACAAGAGCCGCTGGCTGCGCGAATCACCTCATCTGACGAAGCCTCGTTTTTCGGAAATCCGATCAGGTTCACCGCTTCCACCCCTTCGAAGGCCGACAACTCCATTTCAAGGGCGTCCTCTAAATGTGCCTTAATTCTTAGTAGAAGCCTCGGAACTCGGTCGCCATGCAAGGCGCCTACCGAAAATCGACCAGACACCTTACCAATCACCTCCAAACATCGTGAAATCTCCTCGACCCGCTGGAGTAGTATGTTCTTTGAGTTCGCTTGATCGCCCGGTTCAGTCAGGGCAAGCGCCTGAGATATTGCATGGATGTGTTGCGCCGAACGCGCACCATCTGATCGGTCATCATCCAACGATCCGTCTATCACTTCGGCGTCACGACCTGTAAACCGACCGACTCCTGTCGCAACAAGAATCACACACTCACGTAAAGCATTAACAAAGCCAAGTCCCGACAACATCTCAGAGATAACCATGGCCCGTGCCGATACATCAGCCGGATCGTCCTCATCCGGCTGAGGGTGCACCAGTACCCCGTACTGCTCGAACAATTCGTCGACTAGTCGAAAACCGGCCTCCAAACCCGCAATACCTGACTGACCAATCCATGCCAGCGTTAGGTGCTGTACGACTCTGATATCCTTGCCAGACTCCGTGAGCAGTTGCCCAGCCAGCGAGACAACTTCGGACCTGGCGCTCTCAATCGATGGCGCCCGGCCCGTAAGTTCCTTGACGGCAAGCGCGTGCTTTTCCAAGTTTCTGCGCCCGTCAACCGCGTTGGCTTCGGCACTTCGCCTATCTGATTCCGAGTTCTCCCCTTGAAAATCGACCCTGTTTTGGCGCTCTAGTTCAGCGACATCAGCACGTGCAGCAAGGTAGTCCGAGAAGACTGTCAACCGCTGAAAGCCTGAAGAGTACCCGCAGTCTGACCCTGCGGGAGAGGATGACGATATTGGATCGCAAAATTTGCCGAGACTCATGCTCCGTCCCTGATGTCTATTTATATTGATCCGCCACTTCCTGTTTTGGACTCTCGCAGATTTTGCAAGTAGCCCTAACTCTTGTCAACATTTTCCGCGCTTTGTTCTGCTGCGACCTGCAATTCCTCCGATTTGTCGCACTTTAAGCGAAAACAGATCCATCCCCAATGACTCCACTGCTTATCAAACAATGCTGCCAAGTTCGTCCACGACAAAATGCTTCGGCTACCGAAGTACACTGCCACGCTACCGGTGGGTCCTATGACTGTCCCCAGCATTTCCGCAACCCAGGGCAATCGACTGCACAGAGCACGATTTGACACTGTCATCAGGTCCTCCGGTCCATCAAGACAGAAACTGACGTCCTCTATGGAAACAGTCGGTACGGTTTCTTCAGCGACGTCACCAAATGGAACGCCTTGTGTAGCCAGCTTTTGCCAATCCTCCGGTGTAGGAAGTCGCGCCAATAAGTTGTCGGGGCCGTCCCCTTGCTGAACCGCGACCGCGACGACCTGACACAGCGCCCTGGTTAGAGACGGCGAGGGCCAGATCAGAGGAAGTTTTGACATTTCTGCTGGCACTTCCATTCCGACACACATTGGAAAGACTCGGCCAACGCGATCACACGACGGAAACCATAGTCCAGTAAAACCACTCTCGCACAAGACCCCAGGCCTAATTGACAACATCATGGGCTGCGCCTGGGACATTAGCTGCCGACGATCACCCCCTTCGGACATGACGGACATCAAAGCCGCCTGAATCATGTGATGCAACCGATCACACA
>Ga0194060_10003437_pt1 | contig 11180 bp, 22 predicted proteins | sample SepL225m_MetaG_FD_163427 | JGI IMG/M metagenome (GOLD analysis project Ga0194060, IMG submission 163427) | Anoxic zone freshwater microbial communities from boreal shield lake in IISD Experimental Lakes Area, Ontario, Canada - Sep2016-L222-5m | ecosystem: Environmental > Aquatic > Freshwater >... | reverse complement strand
GAACAATTTATGGTGCTATTGGGATAAAAGTCTGGATATGTCACGGTGAAATTCTTGGTAAAAGACCGACAGAGTAAATCAAGGAGTATAATTTATGTTAATGCCAAAAAGAGTTAAATATAGAAAGACGCAACGTGGACGAATGACCGGGAAAGCCTATCGGGGTAGCGCGGTGTCATTTGGTGATTATGGATTGAAAGCGTTAGAGCCGGCTTGGATAACCAGCAGGCAAATAGAAGCTTGCAGAGTTGCTATATCCAGAAAAATGAAAAGAGATGGAAAAGTATGGATACGTATTTTTCCGGATAAGCCTGTTACTAAAAAACCATTAGAAACCAGAATGGGTAAAGGAAAAGGCGCACCGGAATTCTGGGTCGCGGTTGTGAAACCAGGTCGTGTTTTGTTTGAAGTTTCCGGAGTAACTAAGGAACTGGCTTTCGAAGCATTACAAATAGCTTCACATAAACTTCCGATAAAGGTTAAAGTTGTAACAAGACCAGATATTGAACAATAAGCAGGTAGAAAATGAAAATTCGTGAAATTAAGGAACTACAGACTACTGATATTATAAAGCGTATCGGGGAAGAAGAAAAAAATCTTTTAGATCTTAGGTTTTCGCATGCATTAAAACAGTTAACAAATACTGCAAAGTTAAATACTATTAAAAAAGATGTTGCGAAAATGAAAACCATTGTTAGACAAAAAGCTTTGGCAAAATAAAAAAAATATAATAAATGGAGTTTGATTTTAACATGGAACAGCGACCATTAAGAAAATCTAGAATAGGCTATGTTGTTAGTAATAAAATGGATAAGAGCATTATTGTAGCAATCGAACGTAAAGTTGCGCATCCATTGTACAAGAAATATTTTAAGAAAACCACGAAATTGATGGCTCATGATCAAAATAATGATTGTAACATTGGTGATCTTGTTAAAATAATGGAAACTCGTCCTTTGAGCGCAAGAAAAAAATGGCGCTTAATTCAAGTGGTCGAAAAAGCCAAGTAAATTAGGCGATTAGGGAGAATATAAAATGGTACAGGAAGAAACAAATTTAGTTGCGGCTGATAATTCCGGCGCGAAAAAGGTTCGTTGTATTAGAGTTTTAGGTGGAAGTAGCAGAAGATATGCCAGTGTTGGTGATCTAATTGTTGTGAGTGTGAAAACTGCTATTCCTGGTGGTACAGTTAAAAAGGGTGAGGTTTCTAAAGCTGTTATTGTAAGAACGAAAAAAGAAGTTAAACGAAAAGATGGTTCTTACATAAGGTTTGATGAAAATGCCGCGGTTTTGATAAATGCACAGAATGAACCCAAAGGCACTCGTATATTTGGACCTGTTGCCAGGGAACTTAGAGATAAAAAATTTATGAAAATAATTTCGCTTGCGCCCGAAGTATTATAAGATTAGGATAACTTAATGAAAATTCGCAAAAACGATTCTGTAATTATTATTGCAGGTAATGCAAAAGGAAAGACTGGCAAGGTGCTTAAAGTATTTCCAAAAGAAAATAAAATGATTGTGGAAGGGGTTAATTTTAAAAAACGACATACGAAACCAAATCAAAAAAATCCTAAGGGAGGAATATTTGAAAAGGAAGCTCCTGTTAATTCTTCTAATGTTATGATTTTGGACCCTAAGGGTGATAAACCAACCAGAATTGGGAAAAAGATAATTATAGATGAAAAAACTGGTAAAGCGAAACGTGTTCGTATAGCTAGAAGCAGTAAGGAAATGCTCGCATAATAAATTATAGAGGTTGATTAGATTATGGCTGAAAAAAAAGCAAATATAAAGGAAGACGCAACAAAGAAAGTTAAAGTTGATAAAGGGAAAAAGTCTTCCAGTGAAAATGTGGTAGCAGTAAAGCCGGAACCCCAGGAAAAAGTAGCTTCAAGACTTTTTGAAATGTATAACTCAAATATTGCAAAGGATTTGCAGAAACGTTTTGAATATAAAAGTGTTATGCAGGTTCCAAGATTACATAAAATTGTAATAAATATGGGTGTTGGTTCAGCTGTAACTGACCCAAAAAATTTGGAAGAAGCAGTTAAAGATCTTGAGACAATTACTGGTCAGAAAGCAAGTGTAAGAACAGCTAAAAAATCAATATCTAATTTCAAGTTGCGTGAAGGTATGAAGATTGGCGCACTGGTAACTTTAAGACGTGAAAGGATGTATGAGTTTTTAGACAGATTAATCACGATTGCCTTACCAAGAGTTCGTGACTTTAGAGGAATTCCTGATAAATCATTTGATGGAAGAGGAAACTATACTTTGGGGTTGAAAGAACAAATTATCTTTCCTGAAATAAATGTAGATAAAGTAACTAAAATTTTTGGTATGGATATTACTTTTGTAACAACGGCTGCCAATGACAATGAAGCCTTCCAGTTATTATCAGCTTTTGGTGTACCATTTAGAAAAAAAGAAATTAAATAATCCTAATAGGGAACAATATGGCCAGAAAGTGTTTAATCGCGCGTGAAGCTAAAAGAAAGAAAATAGTTGAAAAATATAGTAAGATAAGAGCTGAACTGAAAAAGAACGGTGATTATGAAGCATTACAGAGTTTACCTAAAGATTCAAACAAGATTAGACTTCATAATCGTTGTCAAATGACAGGTAGATCGAGAGCTTATTATAGAAAATTTGGAGTATCACGATTAGTATTTAGAGAAATGGCACTTCGTGGTGAGATTCCTGGAATTAAAAAGGCAAGTTGGTAAACGCTTAGGAGATGATTAAATGCCAGTAACTGATCCAATTGCAGATTTTTTAACTAGATTAAGAAATGCTGTTAAAGCTAAGAAAAAAAATGTGGAGATACCCTCTTCCTCGTTAAAAATAAGTTTAGCTGAAATATTAAAAGCAAATAATTTTGTAAATGAATATGAAATTATTAAGGATAATAAACAGAATGTCTTGAAAATTCATTTGAGATATATAAAGGGTAATTCCTCTATAAATGGGTTGAAAAGAATAAGTACCCCTGGTTTAAGAATATATACGGGTAAAGCCAGTATTCCCAGAGTGTTAAACGGACTTGGTATTTCCGTTTTGTCAACATCGGTTGGTTTATTGACAGATAAGCAAGCAAAAAATAAAGCTGTAGGCGGGGAAGTTCTCTGCCATATTTGGTAATCTATTGTATGGAGATGGAAAGTGTCACGTATAGGTAAAAAGCCAATATCGATTCAAGGTGTATCTGTTACAAAAAATAACAATACTTTGAAGGTTAGTGGGCCTAAAGGAGAACTGGTAAAAGAATTTCATCCAAAAATGAATATTGAAGTAACAAATGATGAAATAATTGTTACCAGGCCTGATGATAATAAAGAAAGCAAAGCTTTACATGGATTAACAAGATCTCTTTTGCAAAACTTAGTTATTGGCGTCAAAGATGGGTACTCCAAAACTTTAGACATCCTTGGTGTTGGTTTTAAAGTGGAAGCAAAGCCAAATGGTATTTTGTTAAATTTAGGGTATTCACACCCAATCTTTTTTATTCCTCCAGTCGGAATTTCTGTTGATGTAGCTACTCAGACACAGCTTAAAATCTCTGGTATTGATAAAGAACTTGTAGGCTCAGTAGCTGCTAAAATCAGATCCTTTAAAAAGCCTGAGCCGTACAAAGGTAAAGGTATTAAGTACTCAAATGAAGTAATTATCAGAAAAGCTGGTAAAACTGCCGGCAAGTAGTAGTTTAAGCGGAGATTGAATAAATGATTACTAAAGTAAGAAATTCTCGTTATCGTTCGAAAATAAAAATTAGAAAACACATGTCTGGTACTGATATTAGACCAAGACTGACAGTTAAAAGAAGTTTGAACCAAATTTATGTTCAAATAATTGATGACATAGCTGGAAAAACACTTGTTTCAGCTTCGTCATTGTCAAAAGAAATTGCTGAAAACATTAAAGTTGCTAAAGGAAAAATCGAAGTTAGCAGGATAGTGGGCGAATTGGCCGGAAAGAAAGCACTTGAAGCAAATGTTGTTAATATTGTTTTTGACCGGAACGGGTACAGATATCATGGTCGGGTTCAGGCTGTGGCAGACGGAGCCAGAAAAGCCGGATTAAGATTTTAATTTGTTGCCGAGTCGTCTAATGGTAGGACAACGCCCTTTGGAGGCGTCTGCAGAGGTTCGAATCCTCTCCCGGCAGCCAAAGAAATATAGAAATTGAGAAAATGGAGATTAAATTGAAGAATCTGAAAGTTAGCGAAATTGATGGTTTAAAGGAAAAGGTAGTTCACATAAACCGTGTCGCTAAAGTAGTAAAAGGTGGTCGAAGATTTAGCTTTAACGCTATTGTTGTCGTTGGTGATGGCAAGGGGCATGTTGGTATAGGCTTGGGAAAGGCAAATGAAGTTACCGATGCAATTTCCAAAGGAGTTGATGATGCAAAGAAGAATGTTTATAAAGTTCCTGTTATTAAAGGAACAATTCCACATGTAATATTAGGTAAATATGGAGCCGGGAAAGTTTTATTAAAACCTGCTTCTCCTGGAACTGGTTTGATTGCTGGCGGTGGTGTTAGAGCTGTATTGGAATCAGCCGGACTTCAGGATATTCTTACAAAATCCTTAGGATCAAGTAATCCCCATAATTTAGTCAAGGCTACGCTTAATGGTTTATTAAACCTGACTGACGCTAAGACTATGGCAAAGAGAAGAGGAATGAATTTGAGTGAATTGTTTCAAGCCTAAACCGGGAAAATTATGAATAAAAAAATTAAAATAACACAGACGAAAAGTATTATTGACAGACCAGAGAAGCAGAAGCTTAATATTAAAGCTCTTGGCTTAGGCAGGCCTAATTATAGTGTTATACATAACGATACGCCTCAGATTCGCGGTATGATTAACGTTGTTTGTCATTTAGTTGTATTTGAAGAAGTAAATTAAATTTAGAATGCAGGAAAGTAAATGGATATTTTAAGTAATCTAAAACCAGCAAAAGGTTCAACAAAGAAGACCAAAAGAATTGGACGCGGACAGGGTTCCGGCCATGGCGGTACTTCTACAAGAGGTATGAATGGTCAGTTATCCAGGTCTGGTGCAAAAAAAAGGAAGTGGTTTGAAGGTGGTCAAATGCCTTTGCAGAGAAGAATTCCCAAACGAGGATTTACAAATATATTTAGAATAGAGTTCAGTCCTGTTAATGTTGAATTACTTCAGGAACTTTATGATAAAGGTCACTTTAAGGATGGTAATGTAAATCCTGTCGCATTATATAATGCGGGTGTCATTTCCCGTGCTAATACTCCTTATAAGATCCTTGGTACCGGGGAAATTAAGGCTAAATTAAATATTGAAACTTATACTTGTAGTGTTACTGCTAAAGAAAAAATTGAAGTTGCTGGTGGAATAATTAAATTGATTAATGGCTAATGGCTAGAATACAAGAAACATTTCGTAATATTTTTAAGATTCATGAACTGAGACAGCGTCTGATATATACTTTTGCGTTGCTTGTTATTGTAAGAGTAGGTGCTCATATTACTTTGCCAGGAATTGATGCGGCTGTTTTGGCTGAAGCAATGTCAAACAGAAGTTCAGATAATTTATTTGGACTATATGATTTGTTTGTAGGCGGGGCGTTTCATAACGCGGCTATTTTTGCTCTTGGTATCATGCCTTATATTAGTGCTTCTATTATCATTCAATTACTTGGCGCAGTTGTCCCTTATTTTCAGAAGTTGCAGCAAGAAGGAGATGATGGCAGAAAGAAAATTACCCAGCTTACAAGATATGGAACATTATTCATCTCAGCTCTCCAGGCTTGGGGTGTTACTGTCCACCTGATAAGTCTTAATTCAAACGGAATTCCAATTGTTCCGGTTGCAGTACAGGGAATTGGTTTTACAATTTCAACCGTAGTGTTACTTGTCGCGGGTACAATTTTTATGATGTGGATGGGTGAGCAGATTACTGACAAAGGTATTGGCAATGGTATTTCTATGATTATTTTCATTGGTATTATTGATCGTTTTCCGTATGCTCTTTTGGACGAATACCGTTTGCTTGCATCTGAACAAAGAAACATTATTATTGAGATAGTAATTCTTACATTTATGGTTTTTGTTATCGCCGGGGTTATACTGGTAACTCAGGGAACTCGCAGGATACCGGTTCAATATGCAAAAAGAGTTGTTGGCAGAAAAGTTTATGGCGGAGTTACTCAATACATTCCACTTAAAGTTAATACTGCTGGTGTAATGCCAATTATTTTTGCTCAGTCAATCATGTTTATTCCGAATACAATTTTATCTTTCTTTCCTAATAATGAATTTATGCAGTATATTGCCGGATATTTTCAGTACAAATCTGCTACGTATTCAGTTATATATGCTGTGATGATAATATTTTTTACATATTTCTATACTGCAATTGCTTTTAATCCAAAAGAAGTTGCCGATAACATGAAAAAACAGGGAGGTTTTATTCCCGGAATAAGACCTGGTAAGCAGACTTCAGAGTTTATAGATAATATACTTACGAAAATTACATTACCTGGTAGTTTTTTCTTGGCAATTGTTGCTATTTTACCAGCCTTTATTTCAAATTTTGGAGTTTCTGGTCAGTTTGCTTCTTTCTTTGGTGGAACCAGTTTGCTTATCATTGTCGGTGTCGCATTAGATACTTTACAGCAGGTTGAATCACATCTTTTGATGAGACATTATGATGGTTTTATGAAATCCGGTAAAATTAAAGGCAGAAGATAAAAGCTGGGCAAAATTGGTTTATATAAAAACAAAAAAAGAAATCGATTACATTAGAGAAAGTTGCAGAATAGTTGCAGAAACTTTGAATTTATTAAAAAGATATGTTCGCCCGGGTGTTACAACGATAGAATTAGATTCAATTGCAAATGATTATATATTGAGTAATGAAGCTAAATCAGCCTTCAAAGGGTATTCACAGGGCGGTTCGGTTAAATATCCTGGTTATATTTGTACTTCTGTGGATGATGAAGTTGTCCATGGTATACCAGGTAATAGAGTTCTTAAGGAAGGAGAAATTATTTCTCTTGACTGCGGTGTAGTTAAAAACAAATATTATGGTGATGCGGCAGTAAGTGTCGCAGTTGGAACCATAAGTCAGGAAAAACTACAGTTAATGGATGTTACAGAAAAATCTTTATATGCAGGTATTGAAGAAGCGAAGGTATCAAATCATTTGCATGACATATCTTTTGCTGTTCAGGAATTTGTTGAAAAGAATGGTTTTTCGGTTGTTAGAGATTTATGTGGGCATGGTGTTGGGAAATATTTGCATGAAGATCCTTCGATACCAAATTTTGGAAAGAAGGGTACGGGGATTTTGTTAAAAAATGGTATGACGCTTGCGATTGAACCTATGGTAAATTTTGGACGATACGATGTTAAAATTCATAATGATGGCTGGACAATATTGACAGCAGATAGTCTTCCATCCGCTCATTTTGAGCATACTATCGCTATTGTAAATGGTAAAGCGGAAATACTAACATTATCTTAAATTATGGCAAAACAAGGTCCTATTAAAGTTGACGGTATTGTAACTGAAACACTGCCTAATGCACATTTCAGAGTGAAATTAGATAATGGTCATGAAATATTGGCTCATATATCCGGTAAAATGCGGACGCATTTTATAAAGATATTGGTTGGAGATAAAGTTTCAATTGAACTCTCACCATATGACCTAAATAAAGGTAGAATTACTTATAGATATAAATAGCGGAGCTATAATGAAGGTTAGAGCGTCAGTTAAGAAAATTTGTGATAATTGTAAAATTATAAAACGTAAAGGCACAGTTAGGGTTATTTGTAAAAATCCAAAACACAAACAACGCCAAGGATAAAAAGTTAAATTAGGAGGCATAAGTTTGGCTCGTATTGCAGGTATTGATTTACCAAAGAACAAAAAGGCATTTATTGGATTAACCTATATTTTTGGTGTAGGACAACATACATCATTAGTAATCTTGGAAAAAGCTAAGGTCGATCCCCAAAAAAAGATATCAGATTTATCTGAAGAAGAAATTGCTGAAATACGATCTATCATGACTACTGACTACAAAGTCGAAGGTGCGCTTCGTAGCGAAGTTCAGCAAAACATAAAACGTCTTATGGATATTGGTTGTTACAGAGGATTAAGACATAGAAAGGGTCTGCCTGCGAGAGGTCAAAGAACTCGTACAAATTCTCGTACAAGAAAAGGTAAACGCAGGACAGTCGCTGGCAAAAAGAAGACTCCTGCTAAGAAATAATTAATGTAAATCATGGAGAAGTTGACTTGGCTAAAGCAACAAAAAAAACTAAAAAGAGAGTTCATGTAGACGCGGTTGGCGTTGCGCACATTAAGGCTACATTTAATAATGTAATTGTAACGTTGACAGATATTTATGGAAATACTATTTCCTGGTCATCTGCAGGTAAAAATGGCTTTAAAGGCTCAAGAAAAAATACTCCGTTTGCCGCTCAGGTATCTGCCGAAGCCGCTGCAAAGGAAGCTATTGACCTTGGTTTAAGGAAAGTTGATGTTTTCGTTAAAGGTCCTGGAGCCGGCAGGGAAGCTGCGGTACGCGCACTTAATACTGCCGGTCTTGAAGTTATTTCTATTAAGGATATTACACCAATCCCTCATAATGGATGTAGACCACCTAAGAAAAGAAGAGTTTAATTTTATTGGAGAAATTTAAATGGCAAGATACATAGGCGCTGTTTGTAAGCTGTGTAGAAGAGAAAAACAGAAACTTTTTTTAAAGGGAAGTAAGTGTTCTTCAGAAAAATGTACCGCTGAAAAGAAGAATTATCCTCCTGGACAGCATGGGCTTTCAAGAAGGAGTAAATTTTCCGAGTATGGAGTTCAGCTTAGAGAAAAACAGAAAGTTAAAAGAATTTACGGCATTCTTGAATCACAATTTCGTACTTATTTTGCTACTGCTAACCGTGCGAAAGGTAAGACTGGCGATAACTTAGTCCAGCTTATAGAAAGTCGCCTGGATAACGTTGTTTTCCGCCTTGGCTTTGCTCCTTCACGTATATCAGCAAGGCAGTTAGTCGGGCACAGGCATTTTACAGTTAATAATAAAATTGTAGATATTCCTTCATTTTTGCTTTCTCCCGGTGATGTTATTCAGGTTCGGGATAGCAGTAAAAAACTTGATATAATTCATAATGCGTTAAAGAGAACAAAAGATAGTGTCTATTCGTGGCTCTCTGTTGATAAAGCAGCCTTAACAGGGACATTCTTACAGGTTCCGGAAAGAATTGAAGTGCCGCTTAATGCTAATGAACAGTTAATCGTTGAATTATATTCGAAATAAAACTTAAATAAATTAAGTTTAATATTAAGAGGATTATAAATAAATGAGTTTTCCTTACATAAAAATGCCGGAATCGGTAGTCCTTGATGAGGCTACTTATACGAATACTTTTGGAAGATTTACAGTACAGCCTTTGGAAAGAGGATTTGGAGTTACTCTCGGCAATTCGATGAGAAGAGTTCTCCTGTCGTCCTTGAATGGAACTGCTATTACTGCTATTAAAATCGATGGTGTTTTACATGAATTTACTTCAATCCCAGGTGTGGTTGAAGATGTTACGGAAATTATTCTTAACCTTAAACAGGTCAGAATGAAAGTACTAAATAAAAAATCAAATAGACTTGAGATTTCTTTTCAGGGACCTTATGAATTTACTGCGGCTGATTTGCAGAAAAATTCCCCTGATATTGAAATACTAAATCCTGATTTGCACATAGCCAGCCTTAATAAGGATGCTAAGTTCGGTATGGAAATTCGTTTTGGTACCGGTAAGGGTTATGTTCCTTCGAGTGAACAGAATATCCCTGATCAGACGATAGGACTTATTCCAATTGATTCAATTTATACTCCTATCAGGAATGTGCGGTATGATATTGAAAACGTAAGAATCGGTGAAAAAAACGATTATGAAAAATTAGTTCTTGAAATTGCTACTGATGGTTCTATTACTCCTGAAGACGCATTGACGAATTCAGGTAAAATTATGAAAGACCATATACAGCTTTTCATTAACTTTGACGTTGAGCAGGAGGAAGTGAAAGTTGTTAGTGAGCTGGATGCTGAAAGAGAAAGAATCAGAAAAATTTTAATTACCAGCGTTGATGACCTGGAATTAAGTGTTCGTTCACATAACTGCCTTAAAGCTGCAAATGTGAAAAATTTGGCTGATTTGGTACGCAGAGATGAAAATGAAATGCTGAAATTCAGAAATTTTGGAAGAAAATCTCTTGCCGAACTTATTGAAATCGTTGATAACTTTGGTCTTGAATTCGGAATGGATGTAGATAAATACTTAAATGAAAAATTAGATAATAGTTAACTTGCAATATAGGTTTAGTAATGAGACATAATAACAAAGGTAGAAAATTAGGCAGAACTGCAAGTCATAGACGCGCGACATTAAAGGCTCTGGCAACTGCTCTGTTAAAGTATAAGCGAATAAGAACAACTGTTGCAAAGGCTAAAGAAGCCAGAACGTTTGCTGAATCATTAATTACAAAGGCTAAACAGGATACTGTCCATGCAAGAAGGCATATAGCTATGTTTATTAATGATAAAGATGTAGTTAAGGAATTGTTTTCGGAAATAATCCCTAAGATTGGGGAAAGACCAGGCGGTTATACGAGAATCGTTAAACTCGGACAGAGATATGGCGATGCGGCTGAACTGGCTATTCTTGAACTGGTTGATTATAACGAATCCACTAACCAGCTTATGAGTTTAAATAAAGAACATAAGGAAGAAAAAAAAGAAGCTAAGGCTGATAATGAAGCAGTTAAAGACGCTGACATTATAGAAGAATCTTCTAAATAATCTTTCCGGTTTTTCAAACATTTTGAAGAGTAACTAATAGGGTTATTAGTTACTCTTTTTTTTATATTAATGATTAAAAATATTGAATTTGCAGGTGCATATTTTAACGTAAAGAATCTGCCTGAGGATAAGCTTCCTGAAGTTCTTCTTTGCGGACGTTCCAATGTAGGGAAGTCATCGTTTATAAATTCTTTATTTAACCGAAAGAATCTCGCTAAAACAAGCTCCACACCCGGCAAAACCCGCTCGCTAAATTATTACCTCATAGATAAATCTTTTTATCTGGTCGACCTTCCGGGAATTGGCTATGCTATAGTCAGCAAACAGGAA